>Ga0307515_10022078_pt1 | contig 11238 bp, 9 predicted proteins | sample 17_EM_MG_FD_194513 | JGI IMG/M metagenome (GOLD analysis project Ga0307515, IMG submission 194513) | Populus trichocarpa ectomycorrhiza microbial communities from riparian zone in the Pacific Northwest, United States - 17_EM | ecosystem: Host-associated > Plants > Roots > Unclassified | place... | reverse complement strand
TTGCTTTGTGCTCACCACCCTTGTAGAGAGAACCATCGAGAATGGTGCAGCCAAAGCTTTTGGTCGAGTCCACACCTTGGAGTTTTCTCTAACCAGTTGCGCAAGTATGAAGCCAGGCCTGGCCATTCTAGGTTTTCTTTCTTTCTTTACAATTTTTTGGGCAACCTAATTTACCGTACTGAGGTAGATATCAATGTTACAAGTACGACTGGATGCAGTGTTTGACTAAGGAAGAATTTCATATCACCTCCTTCCAATAAATCTCCCTTCCTAACAATTTGGTTAATCCACAACACCGTAATCAATAGATCTACCATACGACTGAGCATAACCTAGTGCATACCGATAAGATCACGGTTCATCTTGCAGAGCTGCAAGCCCCACTCGCCTGGCGACTTCGGACATCAGCGGACGGCCATTGTATCCGCGACTCCACATCTCGTAGCCTCTTGGTTATGATGCGAAAATCTATCTCAGGTTGTGGATGCCGCGCAATGTAGTCTGTTAGATTACACCACCCCTGCCTACACCATGCCACTTTCAATGATTCCTGGGAGAAATACAGTTTAGATAATCCATATTAACACCGTGGTCGTCCTGAAATAATGTAAGGCATAGGTTTGTTTAAACATACTGAATTAAATTGTATACTGTATATGGCGCGAAAAATTGAGCACGTTGCGAGGATAATTTAAGGATATATTTTAACATTTTTCTGAATGAGTTTTTTGGACTCATGTCGCGCATGTCCGTACGTGACGAGTCCTCGGATCAATATCGTTGCAATTCTTGTACTTTCAGTAGCCTCTGCAGTCTTTCCAACCTCAGGTCGAACGAGTTACGAAGGGGCTGGTTTATTTGGTCAGTTTATAGGGGTATTGACAACATGTAGAGCAGGAAGAAGTACAGTTCAGAGAGCGCTGGGACATGGAACGATGCAAGGGAAGGGGGAGTGGGGTTAAACCCGGTACTGTCCCATTACTAGCCACTTGGTCACCCCTCGGCCTTACACTGGTGCTCGTACTGTCCCGCCTCCACGTCTTCGACTTCGGTCGTTCCCATTGGATCGACATCTCTGAAAGCCTTCGAAACAAGAAAACCCATCCCAAGGCCAAAGATGAGTACTGCCGTCAATATAATCCGCGGCCAAAGTGGCGTGAAGTCTTTCCAAGACATTGGCATATATTCCATGGTTTCGTCCGTAAGTGGCGTCAAGGCTGGGACTCTTCTATCTCCTGATGTCCATATGAAGGACAACAGACCGGTGGAGAAGAAGATCAGAGACCAACCCAACCAGACAGCTGGCAATGCTAAGAAGAGCCACAGATTCCAATACGGAGGAGTGGAGGTTTGGGCGGCAGCCTTAGAAACTAAGTTAGTATTGGAATGCCCGGAACACAGAAACATGATCCACTCACGAATATCCAATTCATTCCTTTCTCTACATCCCTCAACGAATGGAATCTCGCAATATACATTGTACCATACAAAAGGCTCATGAAGGCGCACTCCAGGGACAGCAAAGCGGACAATCGCGTGAAGGGATCAAGCCCGGCCTCAGCAATTTGTAAAAATGTTAACAAAATGCTATGACAGGTGGGGTTCAGGTAACGTTTACTGAATTATATTGCTGGACACGTACCTCATTAAAAGAGTACTGATGAGGTTCAAATTTCTCCATTCTTCCATGCACCGCATGACGAAGGCTTTCCATTTCTTTTTGAATCGTTGCATGGAATGTATCTCGTGGACCTTTGGCATGCTGACCAAACTTGCCATCCTTATCATTCCCAAGAAGCCTAGGTTCGTCCGTTGCTTGATCGCAGCGTAGTCCGCTATGGATATTTCCGACTTTCGAATGATTGCCACGACTCTGAGAAAATACATTGACGGAAGTCGCATTTGGATCAAGGAAAGGATCGGACGGATCAGCCACAAGATCAATTCCCACCAGCGCTCGGCTTTCGTTCGGAGCGGGCGTCGTCGCTTTCGGGGAGACGCTTGGCCCGCCTCTGCATCCAGGGGAGGCGTAGTAGGTTCAGGGGCTCTCGGTAAAGGATCCCGCACGAGGTCTCCGAAGTTGTGAAATGACAAGCTGGCTCTGTACGGATCGTACAAGGGTAGAGGGGGGTCATGCTTTTGAGGGCTGTTGCTACGGCTTGGCGCTGTAACGTTTGCTGTCGCCAATGTCACCGAACAAGGACCGGGAGTGAGCACAGAAGAGAAGCAAGCCCTATCACGCATACTAACCAAATTTTTGCTCTTGGTTCCATGGAGTAGGTTGCGTTGAACCGGTCTGGTTTACTGGGGGGTCCTCTGGAATCATCAATATGCTCCTTGACGTGCATCACACATAATTCAACCACTGGGTTTATGAACACCAATGTAGCGCTGAGACAGGGAGATGTCCTGTCTCCTAATATATAAAGTATCAACCCTCTTCCAGCCTTCAATTTCGAAGCACTTGCAGTGTACCACGGCCTGCATCACACCCACCATCGCTTCTATCTGGAGACAGGCTTGTACATTTGGCGTTCGCCACTCAGCGCCATTTGAAATTACAAAATGAGACATACAAAGCCGGAATTCCTAAGCATAGAAGCAACACAGGTGCTATTCCTTCTTGTCACAATACTCAATGTACTTCGACTTATTGCCGGGGACGGCCACTGCGCAGCTCAGGCTAGGTGGCTACCCATGACCGGCCTATCCACACCCCCAGGTCGCCAAGCTCGCCCAGACCGCGGCCTGTACAGTGCAGGTGGTTTGTGCTGGGTACCCGGAGGCACGCGGCAGCGAGCTGCAGGGAGACACCTGTAATGTCAGCTGCGATGTCGAAGTAACTGAGGTAATTCAGAATGGACATGTTTGAATTGCGACAGGATCAATTGCTAAGAAGCGGCTGGCAGCTCGGGTAGACCCACCTATCTGAAATTCTCGCAGACCATCAAGGTACCCTCAGCCCCTCAGTAAAGGACATGATGGCTCACCTCCTTCTTGCCATCTCTGTCAAGCCGCGGGCCCTGAGCCACTCAGGGCTCGTGAACACTTTTACTTGTGTGTATACTCAACGTACAAGACGCGTTGGGAAGCCCGAGTTGTCGTTGCCCGCATTAATGAGGCTCTGACGGAAGTTTTCTCACCCTGCAAAACATGCAGTGAGGACTACACTAGTGAGTTTGTTCGATGCAGGTAGCAAACGACATACCCAACAATGTTCTGTATATAGCTGCCAGGTCAATCACTGCCATGCTCCAATGCTATTGCCCTCATCGTTCACAAATTAGGGTCTGTCAGTCCCTGAACGTACAAGCACTATACTCGTACCATTCACCCTTAGCTTGTTGCTCTCTTCACCAGATTTCAGGTTACCCGGAGAAGCACCGAGCTAGCTTAGGCGGCCAACTATGACCCATATGTCACACAGATCGCTTGAGCTTAGACCCATACAGGGACGTGCGGGGTTGCCAGCAGCTAAGAGTTTACGTCAAGATGGATGACGTCTTTCGGACATCATTCAGAGATGTTCGAATATTGGTCAATTAAGTGCCTCCAGGGTCTATAGTCCTGGTGAATGAACTCTGTGTAGCGACACTGCCCGGGCTGTGTCTCACTGACCTGCAGGAACATCGGTCGTCGCGTGCAAGACGCCCTATAGCTGAAGAAGTCATTGCAATCAGGGGCTATGTGTTGCTTTGTGCTCACCACCATTTGTAGAGAGAACCATCGAGAATGGTGCAGCCAAAGATTTTGTCAAGTCCACGTACACCTTGGCGTTTTCTCTAACCAGCTGCGCAAGTATAACGCTGAGCCTGGCCATTTTATGTTTTCTTTCTTTTATTCTCAATTTTTTTGGCAACCTAGTTTACCGTGCTGAGGTAGATACCAATGTTACAAGGACGACTGGATGCAGTGGTTGACTACATAAGCATTTCACGTCACCTCCTTCCCCCTCCTAACAATTTGGTCAATCCATAACATCGTAATCAACAGATCTACCATACGACTGGTTATGCTCTGGTGCGTACTAATAAGATTACGGTTCATCTTGCAGAGCTGCAAGCCCCGCTCGCCTGGCGACTCGAGTACTCCGAACATGAGCGGACGGCCATTTTATCTTGTCTTCCCTGCGACTCCGTATAGCCTCTTGGTTATGGTACTATGATCTATCTCAAGTTGTGGATGCCATACAATGCCATCCGTTAGATTACACCACCCCCGCTTTTCAAACCCAACAGCCACCACTACACCATGTCACTTGTGATGATCCCTGGGAGCATATACATATTTGGCAGTCCAGAGAATCCGTATTAACCCCCATGGTCGCCTTAAATAGTCTGGAAAGAATGTAAGGCATAGGTTTTGTTTAAACATACTGAATAAAATTGTATATATGGTGCAGAGTGAGCACGTTGTAAGGGTAATTTATAGTGACAGTAAGGATAAATTTTACCATTTTTCTGAATGAGTTTTTTGGACTTATATCGCGCATGTCAGTACGTGACGAGTCCTCGGATCATTACATTAAATCTCGTTGCAATTCTTGTGCTTTCAGTAGCCTCTGCAGTCCTTCCAACCTCAGGTCGAACGAGTTACGAAGGGGCTGGCTTATTTGGTCACCTTGCAGGGGTGCTGACAACATGTTACAGTGCTGAGAGTGCGGGGACATGGAACGATGCAAGGGAGGGAGAGAGCGGGAGTAAGCCTGTTACTATCCCACGACCATCCACTCAGTTACTACTCGGTCTCACTAGTGCTAGCACTGCCCGAGCTACGCCCCTTCGACTTCGGTCGTTCCCCTTTGTAGCCCTCGACCTCTAGCTCTTTGAAAACCTTCGAAACAGGATGACCCATCCCAAGGCCAAAGATGAATACTGCCGTCAATATAATCCGTGGCCAAAGTGGTGTGAAGTCTTTGAAAGACATTGGCATAAATCCCATGGTTTCGTCCGTAGATGGCATCAAGGCTGGGACTCTTCTATCGCCTGATGTCCATATGAAGGACAACAGGCTGGCGGAGAAGAAGACCAGAGACCAACCCAGCCAGACAGCTGGAAATGCTAAGAAGAGCCACATATTCCAATACGGATTAGGGGGCTTCTGGACGGCGGCCTTAGAAACCAAGTTAGCATTGGCACGCTTGGACACAGAAACATGGTCCACTCACGAATATCCAATTCATTCCTTTCTCTACATCCATTAATAAACGGAATACCGCAATATACACTGTACTATACAAAAAGCTCATGAAGGCGCACTCGAGGGACAGTAAAGCGGTCAATCGTGTGAAGGGCTGAAGCCCGGCCTCAGCAAGTTGTAAAAATGTCAACAAAATGCTATCCCCGGTGAGGTTCAGGTCACGTTTATTGAATTAAATTGCTGAACACTTACCTTATTAAAACAGTACTGATAACGTTCAAATTTCTCCATTCTTCTATGCACCACGTCACAAAGGCTTTCCAATTCTTTTTGAATTGTTTCATGGAATTTATCTCATGGATCTTTGGTATGCTGACCCCACCTGCCACCGTTATCATTCCCAAGATGCCTTGGTCCGTAACGCTTCGCCTTATCGAAGCGAAGTCGTCCGTGGATATTTCCGACTTTCGAATGATTGCCTTGACTTTGTAAAAATACATGGACGAAAGTCGCATTTGGAACAAGTCACAGATTCGACGGATCAGCGTCAAGATAAATGCCGACCAGCGCTCAGATATCCCTCGGACCGAACGTGCTCGCCTTCGGGTAGTCGCTTGGCCCGCCTCCTGATTCGGGGGAGACGCAGTACGTTTATGGAATATCGGTAAAGTATCCAGCACGAGGCGTCTGAACTTGGAAAATGACAACCTGGGTCCGTACGGATCGTGCAAGGGTAGAGGGGGGTCATGCTCTTGCTTATCCAGCCGTGCCCTGGCGGACGCTGGCGCTGTATCATTTGCTGTTGCCAATGTCACCGAACAGGGATAGGGAGTGAGCACAAAATAGAAGTAAGCCCTATCACGCATACTAACCAAACCGTGACCCTTGGTTCCGTGGAGTATGTTGCAATGGAACGGTCGGGTTTACTGGGGGGTCCTCTGGAGTCATCGTTGTGCTCCTTGACGTGCATCACACATAATCCAACCACTGGGTTTATGAACACCAATGTAGCTCCGGTGAGACAGGAAGATATCCAGTCTCCTAATAAAGTATCAACCCTCTTCCGGCCTTCACTTTCGATTGCTTCTATCTGGGGATAGGCTTGTACCTTTGGCGTTTGCCACTCAGTACCACTTGTAAAGGGCAAATGCATGAAAATTGGAATTCCCAAGCATACAAGCAACACAGATGATATTCTTCCTGGTCACAATACTCAATTAATGTACTCCAACTTACTTGCCGGGAGGGCCACTGCGCAGCTCGGGCTAGGGGCCACCCATGACCCATCCACACCCCCATAAGTCGCCAAGCTCGCCCGGCCCTCAGCCTGTACAGCGCAGGTAGCCTGTGCTGAGGTACCCGGAAGCACGCGGCCGGCAGCGAGACACCTGCTGATGGAATTTCTCTCAGTTTGCAAAACATGCACTAGTGGTTTGTTCGATGCATGTAGCAAACGACGTGCCCAACAATGTTCTGTAGCTTCCCGGTCAATCACTGCCATTATTGCCTTCATCGTTCACATGCCATTCATAAATTAGGCTCTGTCATTCCATCATAGTTGTTTGACAACATCACGCCAGTACATCACATCAACTAGATGTCCCCTCAAGGTTGTGTCCCAATAATATCAATGCAACTGGTATCATCTTCAACACCGCCACTATCTAATCATTGGGCTAACCTGCCCTCTTGCAGGTGGGCTGATACACTTATGTCTGGTTGGCCTGAATGTCGTCACATTGTGCTTTCCAGTCTCTTGACAGGGGTGAGCTCTCACCTCCGTTTCAGTTGTTTGCAGAGCAGTGCAGAGTTATCTACTCATATCGAAACATCTTCTCTCCTTTGGTGCATTGCCTTGCTTCCCTCTCATCCGGGCTGATTTCCCAAGGCGTGAAGCAAATATATGACTTGGGGAGAGTGGTTGTTTGGTTGAATATCTGCGACATGCAAGACCACTGAGGATTATATTCGCGATGTTGCCATTCCTGAGCCAGTTGCACCACAGCTGGGTGACAAGGTGACATGGCTTGGCTGCAGCAAGCCGGGTGCCGCCGGAAGACTCTGTTGTGTACCATAGAAGGAACACTGACGAGTTGTTCAGGTTAGGACCCCATCCCGATGATGGGTTGCGATTTTCAGACCACGAAATATATGGGAATCCATGTCCATTCAAGAAGAGGACTATAGCACGGGAAATGGGTTAGAATCCAAGGATTGGACACTGTGGTTATGGCAAAGAGAAAACATAGCAAGGAATACTAAAAAAGCACAACTTGAGTGAGTATGCTAGACGCAATGGTATGACACCAATTTGCCGGGGAATGGTGTACTCTAGAAATTAATAATACTCACAAACAGGGAAGAGAGTTCGAGATCTCCATTACGCAGTACAATCCAGCAAACCTCTGGTTTTTTATTTAGTAGGGTAAGCGCTGAAAAGGGGGGCTGGGGGATTGTGGATTGAGTCTCCATCAAGGCAGGAATGGCGAAGAATGCGATCTTATACTTAGCCCTTTCAGCCCAAGTGCTCTTCAAGATTCCACTGGAACAATTAAGACTATTTGGTCTATCTGACGGAAAATAAAACTCTCTTTCCCATCCACTTCTACTGTAGGATTACTTATGTAGTACCAATAGCCGAGCCAAATATGGAACTAGTGTCAGAATGTACGGAAACGGGTCTGCAACCCCGCATATGATATGACCGATACCCAGGAACCATAGGGCGACCCAAACCGTACCGATTATGACGAGAGCACCAATATTCCGACACTATCACCTATTTAATGGTGGCACAGGCCAACCGAGTGCGCCAAATATATGCATACAAGATTATAGTGTGGCTTAAATTGGGGCTGGGGTAAACTCGTTGACGCGTCTAACCAGCAGTGTCGGGCCTAATACCCCATATTCAGACAGGTCTCTGCTCTTTTTCTCATTTATCTGACTTGCGAACGATTTTGCATAATTCTATAAATTACTTCTACATGGCCAAACGTTCACCAGATCGGGAGCAGGTGGTGCGGTGCAATGACACTTCTCACGAAAGTGTACATACCTGGCATAATCCTTCAGGTTATTAATTAATATTTGCGGGAGTCTTTGTCTCTCCCCTGTCGCCGCAATGGGTAAATCACAATCCAAACTAACTCCAGAGGAGCTCAAAGACCTCCAAAAACATACGGCTTGTGAGCCACCCCTAGATCTTCCCTCCCGCTCCGTTCAAGCGCTGCTGAGAACTTTTCCTCCAGTCAACCAGGATGAACTCAAGATCTGGCAAGCACCACTCACCATTCAGATCCTATCCTTCATACTCATGCATGGCTCTCTCCCTGTCTCGATCGCCCAACGCTCGCCCAACACAGGTACAAGGATTTCATGCGAGAGTATCCGAATGGCCGGCTCAGCAGGGAGGAATTCAAGCTGTTTCACGAGCGGTTCTTCCCCTCTGGTGATCCGAGCCAATTCGCCGATCACTTCTTCGGTGTCTTTGACACTGACCACAACGGCGAAATCAACTTTAAGGAGTTCATCTGTCCGCTCTCCCTCACCTCACGAGGCGACACTGACGAAAAGCTGGAATGTACGTACCCCTCGTTCCCACCGCGTGTCCCGTAGGTGCACAACAAGTCAACAATGGCGGAAGGGCGGTGGTCCTTGGAGCCGCCTCCTCTGATATTGACGCACATTTGCTTGCTTTAACCCCCCAGGGGTCTTTAATGTGTACGATACAAACGGTGACGGGACAATCACCTACGACGAGATGCTCGAAATTGTCAACTCTGTCTACAAGATGGTCGGTCGGATGGTCGAGCATGCAGAGGATGAGGACACTGCCAATAAGGTCTGATCTGACCAAACATGTTTCCAACAGTGTACTGACGAAAAGGACTTGGGTGGTAATCGGTAATGTAGCGAGTGGACAAGATCTTCAAGAGCATGGACAAGGATAGCGACCAAAAGTTGACGCATGAAGAGTTTGGCAAAGGCATTAAGCAGGATCCTGCGATTGCCAAGGTACACTCTCCCCTTCCGCAGCATGTTCTCATTCCCGAGCTCTGACACCGCTATTTCAGGCTCTATCCCTGTACGATGGTTTTGTGTAATCCATTCTGGCTATATGTCTAGGTCAGTCCCACTCCCGCACTTGAGACTGGAAACGCTACCCGTCAAGAGTAACGACCCCTCTGCTGCACATAACACAATTCTGACGGCCCATTGTTGATCTCGAATAGATTCATGCTTGAATGGCCGCTGTGAAAATACCCCTTCTGCTTTCTCTGTTGTACTGCTTGGGGTCTCAGCACCCTCCCTCAATGTAGATCACAACATACGCTTTCTTGGTACTATGTTGCTTCAGGATGGAATACATCGCTCTGACCCACGTTATCACGTACCTGAATGTTCGAAATCTCCCAGTACAGTCCGCCTTGGGAGCAAACCAATCTCCCGACGTTGAAAGATAAATAAATAAATAACTAGACGGGAAAGGTAGTACATTAATAGAGTAACAAAGCCTTGCAGCCATCTCCCGTCTTCCAGCTTGTCGACGGAAGTTAACGAAACGGCTCATTTGGGTAGTGCCTACCGCGACGGCATCCTTTGACCTTGACCCTGCTCAATACAAAAAAATCCTCATTTTTCGGACATTAGAGGTTTGGTTCTGACTCCTGTTACCGACGAAGCCATGGGTTTCTGCCAAATTAATATCATTCCACCACTTCACATCACTTTGGCCACAAATTATACTGACGGTAGAATTTATCATTACCCTCGTTCCCGGTTTCGAAGCCTCTCAGCGAAGTCGATCAATGAATTCCTCACGACAGAAGGGTCTTGACACGGACAGTGGCGAGACCAAGTAAGTAAATGACTGGTGATATAATAATGACAGTCCCACTTTCTTGCACGTTTCCCCCTTACTAACAGTTTCCGATCTCTTCCTTTCGCGTAGTGCTCCCACTCTGCCCCTTTCCATCACGAGTATGATGGAAAAGTAAGGGGGCAGTACATCTCAGACCTCTGTAAGGGCGTTAGCTGATTAAGTATGTTAAGTGAAATGCTATATCACACCAATTTGCCAGAGAACGGTCTACTCCTGCAGGACAGGCACTCGTTCCGTCTGAGAGCCCGGGCCACATCACGAGGTACAATATCCCCGCTTCTCCACGTGCACGTCTAAACACCTAATGAGATAACTGTAGATGAGGTGGATCTCCGTCATCAAGAAGCATGCAATCCTTGAAATGAAAAGTAGCATGACAGCATGGCAATTTTCAGCTCGGGTGTACTGTACAAATTCCGTTACATTGGACCAGGATTATGTTGTCTATTCGCTGTGTAATAATGGCACAGGCCAACCAGGTACGAATGTCAGGCCCCAGCCCAGGCAGATTGATACTCCAGCTAGACAGGTGTTGTGCTTGTTTATTTACAAATTCGATTTGTAAGCAATTTCACACTATTTCTTTGAATTTTCATAAATTCACTCCACCTTGTCCATCGTGTTCAGTGGAAAAGTGATCGCCAGGGCCGCCATACTATCTCGTGTTGTGGCGCAAATGACACTCCTAACGAAAGTGGCCAATAGCGATCCCCGGTATTAGGTTCTTCCCGTTGTTAAGCTCCTTGTCTTCCCCCGCCGTCGCCGCAATGGGTAAATCGCAATCCAAACTCACCCCAGAGGAGCTCGCCGACCTCCAAAAGGACACGTATTGTGAGATGCACCCAGATCTTCCCGATCCCCGATCCCCGGATCCGCTCCGCTAAGCTCGGCTGAGAACCATTTTCCCCTAGTCAACAAGGCGGAACTTAATTCCTGGCAAGCATCTCTTCCCAATCCAATCCCATCCTTCGTACTCATCATACTCATACGTCTCTCTCTCTGTCCCGATCCGCCAACACACACACACACACAGGTACAACGAGTTCTTGCGAGACTATCCAAACGGACGACTCAATAGGGAGCAATTTAGGCACTTCCACCAGCGGTTCTTCCCCTATGGTGACCCGGGCCAATTTGCAGAATACTTCTTCAGCGTCTTTGACACTGACCAGGACGGCGAAATCAGCTTTAAAGAGTTTATCTGCCCCCTCTCC
>Ga0307515_10022077_pt1 | contig 11239 bp, 8 predicted proteins | sample 17_EM_MG_FD_194513 | JGI IMG/M metagenome (GOLD analysis project Ga0307515, IMG submission 194513) | Populus trichocarpa ectomycorrhiza microbial communities from riparian zone in the Pacific Northwest, United States - 17_EM | ecosystem: Host-associated > Plants > Roots > Unclassified | place... | reverse complement strand
ATCTGTACACCTGCGGGCCAGCCCCGTTCATGGACGCGGTGTATGAGGCTGCCAAGTGCAAGGGTTGGGTCGAGGAGTCCCTGAACCGGGAGTACTTCTCGGTACCCGACATCGAGCAACGCGAACGTCATCCGTTCGTCCTGTCGTTGAAACGCTCGGGTGTTTCCGTTGAGGTCAAGCAGGACCAGGCCGCCACAGTCGCGCTAAAGGAAGCCGGCATCGCGGTGGACGTGAAGTGCAGCGACGGCCTGTGTGGCGTCTGCGCAGCTTCTTACGTGGAGGGGGAGGTCGACCACCGCGACTTCGTGCTGAGCAAGGCGCAACGTCAGAGCAAGATGATCCTGTGCTGTTCGCGGGCTTCAGTTCCAGGTGGGGTGGTGGTTCTCGATCTGTAGGGGCGCCAGGCCCCGCCAATTGTCCATTCCTCCATTCCTCAGAAGCCTTCCAGCACGATCTTTCCGCGCGCCTTGCCGCTTTCCAGCAGCGCGTGCGCACGCTTGAGGTTCGCCGCGTTGATGCGTCCGAAGTTCTCGCCCAGCGTCGTGCGAAGCTGCCCGGCGTCGACCAGACGCGCGATCTCGGTCAGCAGCTTGTGCTGCTCGATCATGTCGGCCGTGGTGAAAAGCGAGCGCGTGAACATCAGCTCCCAGTGCAGCGAGACGCTCTTGCGCTTGAGCTTGGACACGTCGATGGCGCCGGCGGCGGGGTCGTCGATGAGCCCGAACTTGCCCTGCGGGGCGATCAACTCGGCGATGGCGGCGAAGTGCTTGTCGGTCTGGGTCAAGCTGACCACATAGTCCGGCGCCGGCAGGCCCATGCGGCGGACCTCATCGGCAAGCGGCTTGGAGTGGTCGATCACGTGATGAGCCCCAAGGCTGCGCACCCACAGATCCGTCTCCGGACGAGAAGCCGTAGCGATGATGTCGAGCCCGGTCAGTTGCCGAGCCAGTTGCACCATGATCGAGCCGACGCCGCCGGCAGCGCCGATGATGAGCAGCGACTTCCCCGCCGAAGCTTGCCCGCGCGCCACGCCGAGACGATCGAAGAGCATTTCCCACGCCGTGATGCCGGTGAGCGGCAGCGCGGCAGCCTGGGCATCGCTCAGGGTCGTGGGAGCGAGGGCCGCAATGCGCTCATCGACCAAATGCAGTTCTGCGTTTGCGCCAGGGCGGTTGATCGCGCCCGCATACCACACGCGGTCGCCCTTGTTGAACTGGGTGACCTTGTCGCCAACCGCGCGGACCGTGCCGACGGCGTCCCAGCCCAGGACACCCCACTGGCCCTCCGGCGGCTGTGAGTTCGAGCGAATCTTGGTATCCACTGGATTCACCGAGATCGCCTTGACTTCGACCAGCAGGTCACGGGGACCGGCGACAGGTTCGGGCAGCTCTGTGTCTTGCAGGGCCTGGCCATCGGTGATCGGCAACGGCTTCTGGTAGGCAACGGCTTTCATGAAAGACCTCATCGGGTTATTGGAAGGACGAACGGAAGGACGAACGGAAGGACGAATGAAGGACGCCTCCCCCTGACCAACACTTTGCCGACCATTTGCCTCGCGATCGAGTAGCCCCGACCCAAAATATCTTCAATCAGATTTTGAAAGTAGCCGTGCTTGGAGACAATCGTTCGGCGAGGCACTTCTAGATCAAAGGCCCCAGTTGCTCCAGTGCGGCGATACGGCGGGCGTTCCAATCCCAGCCGAAGTTGAGCGCGAAGTTGTTGCGATGACTGCCCGACAGCGAATAGACCGGCCCCGGCGCCAAGCTGATTCCCAAGGACTGCGCCCGCGCGTTCAACGCCAGCGTGTCGACGCCTTCGGGCAAGCGCACCCACACCATGAATCCGCCCTGCGGGCGGCTGAACCCGGTTCCAGTGGGCAGGACGGTCCCGAGCAGATTCAGGCCGAACGCCACGCGCTCCTTCAGCAGGGCGCGCAGACGCACCAGGTGGTGCGCGTAGAGCCCGCGCGCGCCGCCGACGCTGAGGTAGGCCGCCACCGCGCGTTGCGGCAACAGGCCTGCCGTCATGCTCGTGAAGAAGCGCAGATCGCGCACCTTGGTCTGGAAGCGGCCCGCGGCCAGCCATCCGACGTTGTAGCCGGGTGCCAGCGTGTTGGAGAACGACCCGCAGTGCAGCACCCATCCCGCCTCGTCGAAATGCTTGATCGGGTTGGGCGCCACGTCGCCGAAGTAGAGGTCGCGGTAGGGATCGTTCTCGACGATGGCCACGCCGTACTGCGCTGCCGCCTGCGCAAGCGCCTGCTTCGCGGCGTCGCTCAAGGTACAGCCCAGCGGGTTGTGAAACGTCGGCATCAACAACAGCGCAGAGACTCTTCGATGCTTCATCGCGTCGATCGCCGCCGCGACATCCAGTCCCCGCGTTGGATCGGTCGGCAACTCGACGGGCCGAAGGCCGAAGCGCCGCAACGCTTGCAGCATCGGATAGAACGAGGGGCTCTCGACGCCCACCGCCGATTCACCCGGCGACGTGCAGGCCGAGAGAGCAAGCTGGACGGCATCCAGGCCACCGGAAGTCGCCACGATCTCTGCGGGGGACACACGCTCGCCGTGATTCGCGTAAAGGCGGGCGATGCGCTGCCGCAGCGCGAGCAGACCGCCGGCGTCCTCGTAGACGAAGTCGCTCGGCCGGTGCACGCGTGACGCCGTGCGCAGCAGGCGGTGCATGTCGCCGATGGGAAACAAGTCGCCGCCCGGGTAGGCCGCACTGAAAGACACGCGGTCGGCGCTGGGTTTTGAGCCCAGCGTTGCGACGACGAAGGATTCGAAGTCTCCTGCGCCGCTCCCGTCAGCGTTCGGAGTCGGCTGGCGCGATGCACGCGACGCAGCGACGAAATAGCCTGCTCGATCGCGCACCTCGACGAGGCCCCGATCGGCCAACTCGGCGTAAATCTGAATCGCCCGCGCGATGCTGACCTGGTGCAGTTGGCTGAACTCTCGCAGCGACGGCAGCCGCTCGGCGACGCGGTAGGCGCCCTGCGCGATGTGCCGAGTGATCAGATCGACGAGGTGTTCGTTCGTGTTCAACGCGGTAGCGCCGGGTGCACAGCCCTGTTCCTTGCGAACCCGAGCGATCCGCCTTCGCTTGTCTCGGCAGCACACTCACGGCGCGATGACAAGCCGCGCCGAACGGGCCCGAGAACAGCAGGGCAGGAAGATATCACCTTGCGCGCGCTCGTCGTCATTGAGGTAGCTGTCGCGGTGCTCGACCTCGCCGTCGAGAACACGCGTCAGGCAGGTGCCGCAGACCCCTTGTTCGCAGGACATCGTTATCTCGATGCCGTGCAAGCGCAGTGCTGCAACCACGCTCTGGTCGGCAGCCACCTGAACGATGGGGCCACCGCGCCCAACCTGCACCTCGAAGGCCGTGCTGCCGCCCTGTACCTGAGGTGCCTGAGAGCTGGCTCTGTCGGCGGTGAAGCGTTCGCTGTGCAAGGCCGGCGGTGCCCATCCTGCCGCGCGGGCGCGGTCCAGCACATGGTCGATGAACCCGCCCGGGCCGCACACGTAGATGTGCGCATCCCGCCGCATGTCCTGGAGCACGTCGTCGAGGTTCAACGGGCCGGCCCCGCCGCCGTCGTCGTTGTGCAGCCGGGCGCACTTGTTGAAAGGCGCGGAACCCAGACGATCCAGAAAGGCCGCGCGTCCGCGCGAACGGTTGCAGTATCGAAGATCGAAGGGCTTGCCCAGGATCTGCAGGCGTTCGGCCATCGCCAGCAGCGGCGTGATCCCGATGCCGCCTGCCAGCAGCAAGGAAAAGTCTGCGCTCTCGTCCAGCACGAACTGGTTGCGCGGCAAGCCGATCTGCAGCGTCGCGCCTTCGTGGATCTCGTCGTGCATGCGGGCCGAACCGCCCCGGCCCGACGGCTCGCGCAACACGCCCAGCACATAGCGGTGCGTTTCCTCGGGTGAATTGCAAAGGGAATATTGGCGAATCAAGCCGGCGCCAAGGTGCACGCTGATGTGCGCGCCGGCCGTGAATGCCGGCAACGCGCCGCCATCCATCGCAACGAGTTCGAAGCGGGCAATGTCCTGCGCTTCGGGCACCTTCCTTGCAACCTTCACCGTGATCAGGCCCTGGCTCATTCCAGCCCCAGGCACTGCATCGCCTGCCGGATACACCGCTCAGGCCGGCTGACATCGAAATGAAGGCCGATCAGCCCCGCGCGGCAGGCCCCCTCGACGTTGCGCTTCTGGTCATCGAGAAAAACGATCTGCTGCGCAGGCTGGCCCATGGCCTCGACGGCAAGTCGATAGGCGCCCGGGGCGGGCTTCAGGATGTGCGTGTGGGTCGCATCAACGATGAAGTCCATCTGCCGCAACACCTGCAAGCCATCCATCCAGCGCCTGCCATGGAACAGCTCCAGTTCGTTCGTCAGCACGCCGACACGCTTGCCCGCGCGACGCACCGCCTCGATGGCACTCACCAAGCCCGGCCGGATGATCTGCTCCTGCGGCAGGTTGTACGCGGCGATCATGAAGTCGAGCACCGACATCTTGCGGCCGACTTTTCGCCCGCACTCTTCGGCCCTGAGCTCCCAGTATTCGCGTTCGGTGATCTCGTCGCGCTGCATCATCTGCCACAAGGGGTCGGCATCGGGCTGCAGGGGGCCGCGCCATCCCAGGCCGCCGGCGGGCAGGCCCAAGGCGGCCTCGACCTCGTGGATGATCTCGAAGACGCTGAAACTGATGACGGCGCCGAAGTCGAGCAGCAAACCCTGGGCGGGGCCCGGGGAGGGTTCAAGCGGCACTGCGATTCACCTCCTGCTCCTCGGCCATCAGCCGCGCCAGCAGGCGACGGGCCTGGATGCCACCGGCGTCCGAGACGCGGTCGAACATCGGCCGACCCGGCAAGTCGCGCCGGCGCTGATACTGGGCTTCGATGATGTCGAGATCCTCGGCGAAGGTCGCGGCCACTTCCCGAAAGAAGCCTTCCACGTACTCGGGCCGATCCGCGCCCACCTGGTGGGCCATCGACCAGAAGTAGTGTGCCGAGTGCGCCGTCTCCGGCGTGATGCCGTTGTAGAGGACCTTGCGCAGATTGAACACGCCGTCCCGCAGCTCGAACGGCCCGCCTTGCCCGGCATCGGTCATGCCGCTGTCGATGGTGACGACGCCCGGCCGGTATTCGATGATCTGCCAGCGATCGACCTGGCCCTTGAAGCCGCCTTGCCGAACGTGGAACGGCCCCGGCACGGTGTCTTGCATGATTCGCGTGACACGAACCCCGTGCGGCGTGCGATCGACCTTGAGGTTCGCGTTGGCGTGGTGTTCAGGGTCACCCCCCAGCGTGCCGGCGTGCACGAAGCCGACGTGGGTCAGATCCATCAGGTTGTCGCTGATCAGTTGATGGTCGGCCCGGATGCGCTGATGCGTGGGCCGGCAAGCCCAGCCGGGTTCACGGTGCAGTTCGAAGCGCGGGATGCCGGATGGATCGGCTCGCTGAGGATCCCCCATCCAGATCCACACCGCCCGGTCTTGCTCGACCACGGGATAGGTGCGAACCTTTGCGGCGGCAGGAATGGTGGCCTGGCCCGGAATGCGGCTGCACTTTCCGGTGCAGCCGTCGAATTCGGCGCCGTGGTAGCGGCAGCGCACCTGGCCATTGACGACTTGCCCCTGGCTCAGCGGCAAGCCGCGATGGGCACACCGGTCTTCCAATGCGCGCGCGATACCGCTCGCATCACGTATCAACGCAATGGGCTCGTCGCAGATCGTGCGGGCGAGCAGCGCATTCTCGAGAACCTCGTCGGTCCACGCGGCGACGTACCAGGTGTTCTTCAAACAATAGGCATCCATGTCGGCACTTCCAGAATGTCGCTTAGCGAACGCCCGCCAAACCGTACTTGCGCGCGTATGACGATGGGTCCCAGCTCGCCGTGGGTACCGGCACCGCAGCCAGAGTCGTGATGGGGCGAGTCTGGACAACGCTGATGACGCTGCCGCCCTGGGCATCGTGGCGGCCCACGACCCACTCGATGTCCACCGGGTCACCGTAGTGCGACTCGATCCGCATCAGCGCCTCGAAGATGCCGGCAATCGCGGCATCGGACAGAACCCTTTGGGTGCGTCGCTCCATCGGCATGTCGACTTCCACGACACGCCCGACGACGGCATCGAATGTGGACAGCACGCGCTTGTCGCCGATCCTGTAGTCGAGCACGCGACCGTTGGCATGATCGAGTTCGATGTGGTCGGGCGTGACCAGACCCTGCACGACGGCCTCGCCCCAGCCGAACGACCCTTCGACAACACAGCGGTCGCGCTTGCCGCTCACCGGATGGGCCGAGAAAGCCACGCCGGCGGCCTGCGCATCGACCAGAGCAACCACGCCGACGGCCATCGGGCTCGACCAATGGTCGACCGCGTGCCGCAAGCGGTAGTCGAGTGCGTGCGACGAGAAGAAGCTGGCCCAGCACGCCTTCAATGCCGCCGCAACGGCCTCGGCACCACTGACCCCGAGCACCGTCGTGTACTGGCCGGCAAAGCTCGCGGTCGCACTGTCTTCTTTGGTCGCCGAGCTGCGCACGGCCACGCGCGGCGTGCTCTGGCCGCTGCGCACCGCCAGCGCCTGGTAGGCCTGTTCGACGGCCGACTGGTCCGCGGCGTCGATCGGCGCCTCGATCACCCACTGGTGGATAGCCAGCGCGCACGCCGCGATCGAGGCCTCGTCGGCCAGGCTGGCCGAGGCGAGCGCCGCCTCGATGCGATGGCGCAAATGGCCGGCTCCGAAGAAGCGGTGGAACGACGCCACCGGCACCACGAACGCATCGGGCACGCGCACGCCGATGCGCTTCAGCTCCCCGAGGCGGGCCATCTTCGGCCCGGCCCACGCGCATGCCGATTCGTCGAAGGCCTCGATCCAGGCGACGGTTTCGCTCATCAGGCGAGCTCCACGCTGTGCGCCGCGGCGGCGCGCTTCAAGATCGTCACGATGCCGGAATTGCCGTCGACCTCGACTTCATCGCCGTCCTTGATCGCCGAAGTGCCCATGCCGACGCCGACGACACAAGGAACGCGGTATTCACGGCTGATGATCGAGGCATGCGTCAAAGTGCCGCCGCCGTCGCAGACGCATGCCGCGACCTTGGTGAACGCGGGTGTCCAGGACGGCGTGGTGCCCTCGCACACCAGGATGTCGCCAACGGCAATGGTGTGCAACAGCGAGGCGTCGTGCAGCACCCGCGCGCGCCCCCGCCCGACACCCGACGACACCGCCATGCCGGTGAGCTGCTGAACCTGGCCGCTGCCGAGCCGGGCCGCCGCCAGGAAGTACTTGTGGATGCCGAAGATTTCGATCATCACCGGGTCCATCACGGTTTCCGGCACCGTGCCCAGGACCTTGGGCATCGCACTGCGCTTGTCGTTCCAGAGCCGGTAGTAGTCGCGGCGCGGCTGGATGTAGGGCTGGACCTCGGACCACGCCAACGCGCCCTGCGCGACCAGCACCAATTCCTTGTGGAAGCAGAACAGCGTGTCGGTCGGGTCGTCCAGGCCCAGCGTCCGGCCGATCGCCAGGCAGGCCATGCGCACCGGCGTCGTCGCGCGCAGGTCGATGTAGAAGTTGTGGTCCTCGTTCCACCAGGGGAAGTTGGCATGCCGGCAGCTCGCGAGGGCTTGGTCGAAGGCCTGGCGTTCGCCGTCGGTCAGGCGCTGCCGTGCACGCTCGACGGCCTCGTCACGTTCCGCTGCGGCGGCGCGCCGGCCGGCTTCGAAATCGAATTGGCCATCGCGGCCGAGAAAGGATTTGATCGTGCCCAGCGCCGGCGTCGGGTCTTCGCACCAAGGTGCGAGCATCGGGTCGGCGATGCCCTCCGTCCGCATGCCGTACTGGGCCAGCATCGCATCGAATTCCACCAGCCAGGCCTGCGTGGCCGATCCGGCGGCGCGCAGCGCGGTTTGCAGGCGTTCGGGTGGGGTTTCCGCCAGGATCTGCTCGACCAGCGTGCCGCGGGCGGCTTTCGCCAGCGTCCACAGCGCGCGGTCGCATTCCATCATCTTGGTGTCGTAGCCCTGCAGGAACTTGGCTGTCTCCACCGGCGGAATGCCGAGTTCACCGCACATGCCGTAGAAGCCCAGGTAGTTGGCCAGCAGCGGGTACATGATCTCGAAGTGGATCTCCCAGGCCCGCTTGTTGAAGGCGCGCGCGTCGACCAGCAACTGGGCCAGCTCAGCCAGAGGCTTGCCGTCGTAGGCGTGGCTCTCGAAGTAGTGCAAACCCGACTCCAGCTCGCGCACGCGCTCGGCCCAGATCGCGGGAAAGTTCTCCAGGAACTGAGGCAGGGTCGTGCCGATGCGCTCGGCCCGTTGCGCGATCTCGAAGCCGCTCGGCGGCAGGGCTTCGGAGCCGTACACATGCACGCCGACGATGCGCGGCACCAGGCCATTGCCCGGCGGCAGGGGCAGCTGGCGGGCCGCCAGTTGCAGCCCCCAGCTGTACGCGTCTTCCAGGTAGATGCAGCCCATGGGGGTGAAGCCGTTGGGCCAATGGAAGTCGATGAACCAGAAGCGCTTCTCGTCCTCCTGCGTGAACGTACCCGCGCGCTCGGTGATCCAGGCGGCGTCCATGTAGCCAGGGCGGAAGCCGGGGTACCAGGCGTCGCCGACGAACTCGTCGATGGGAATGACCGTGCTCATGCTTGTCTCCGTTCTTTGTCGCGGCGTGTCGCCATGTTTTTTGTCCGTCGCTGGCAATCAAACTGAACAACGTTTGATCTGGCGCAACGACGAATTCAATGTACGGCACTAGGCAGCGCAAGCGTCAGCACAGAACGGCAGGGAAACGACGAAACAGATCCCCACCCAAAGGACGGCGCGTCAACTCCCCCCGGGCGCACCGAGGTTGAAGGCCGCGCGCGCCAGATCGCCGGCGGTGCGCAGGCCCAGCTTGCGCTTGATGTTGGCGCGGTGGGCCTCGACGGTATGCACGCTGCGGCTCAGGGTGCGGGCAATCTCGCCGGTCTTCAGCCCGCGGCCGATCAGGCGCAGGACTTCCATCTCGCGGTCACTGAGGCCGCCCACCGCGGCCGCGGGATCGTCGTCGCGCTCGGTCGACGCGGCGCCACCCGCCAGGCGGCCCAGGATCTCGCTCGCCACCGTGTCGCTGAGGTAGATGCGGCCGGCGCGCACTTGCCGCAGCGCAGCCACGATCTTGCGCGTGGCCTCCTGCTTCATGAGGTAGCCGCGCGCGCCGGCACGCAGGGCGCGCTCGGCATGAAGGCGCTCGTCGTGCATCGACAGCACCAGGCACTGCAGCTTCGGATAGCGGACGCGCGCGCGGCGGATCAGCTCCATGCCCGACTGTTCTTCGAGCGAGAGGTCGACGATCGCCACGTCGACCGGCTGCTCGGCCAGCAGGGCCATCGCTTCGTCGACCGAGCCGGCCTCGGCGCAGGCATCGAAATCGGCTTCGCGCCCGACGAGCTGGGCGATGCCATGCCGCAGGATCGGGTGGTCGTCGACGATCAGCACGCGGGTCTTCTGCGCCAAGGCCGGATCGGCGTTCATGCGGGGTTCCTCCAGACGACATCGACCTGCCAGGCGCCATCGCCGGCGCGGGCCTCGAACCCGGCGCCGATCAGCTGCGCACGGTGCCGCATGATGCGCAGGCCGATGCCGCGCGCGGCGGCGTCGCCGCCCGGCGCCTCGGGCAGGGCGTTGCGCACGCTCAGGCTCAGCGCATCGGCCTGCTGGCGCAGGGCCATGCGGATCGCCGCACCCGGAGCGTGCTTGACCGCGTTGTTCACCGCCTCCTGCGCGATGCGGTAGAGGTGAACCGCGGCGATGTGGTCGGCAGCGTCCACCGGCTGCGGACAGTCGAGCGTGCAGGGCCGGCGCAACTGCCGTTCGGTGTTTTCGGCCAGCTGTTGCAGCGCGACCATCAGACCGCCTTCTTCCATCTCGACCGGGTAGAGGCCACGCGCCAGCAGCCGCGTTTGCGCCACGGCCGAAGACAGCATCGCCTCCACCCGCTCGGCGCTCGCCTGGGCGTCGCGCACCCCGGCGGCTTCGAGATCCCGTGCCAGCAGCTCCGCCTGGATGGCGGTGGCGGTCAGGTGCTGGCCGAGGCCGTCGTGCAGCGCCTGGCCGAAGCGCTGCTGTTCGCGTTCGCTGACGGCGATCAGCTCGTGCTCCAGCCGCTGCCGCTCGGCCATCTGCACCTGCAGCGCGGCATTGGCTTCGGCGAGGGCCTGGGTGCGCTCGGCCACGCGCTGCTCCAGCTGCCGGCGCGCCTGGCGCAAGGCCTCGGCCGCCTCGACGCGCGCGCTGATGTCGATGCCGGAGACGATCGCGTGCGTCATGCTGCCGTGTTCGTCGCGCAAGGCGGTGGCCGTCCAGCTCACGGTGATCGGCGGGCCACGGCGGCGGCGCAGCGGGCTATCCAGCTTTTCGCTGTCGGCGAGCTTCAGGCGCAGCAGCTCGGCATGGCCCCGCACCTTGGCATGGTGCTCGGCAGGGATCAGGGCGTCTTCGAAGCGTTGCCCGACCAGCGCTGCCGACGCCCAGCCGGTGGCCCGCTCGAAGCTGCGGTTCACCCGCTCGATGCGGGCCTGGCCGTCGAGCACGACGACCAGCGCGCCCTCGGCGTCGAGGATGGCCGAGCTGAAATCGCGGTCGCGGATCGCCTGCGCACGGGCGCGGTCGCGCTCGCTCTGCGTCGCCGCGAGCAGCAGGCTGGTCACGGTGATGACGTTGGCAAAGACCCACCAGCGCACCAGGCTGCTGGTGAGCCCGCCATCGACGAAGGGGCCGGCACCGCGCACCGTGCCCCACACCGCGGCCACCGTGACCAGCAAGGTCAGCAAGGTGGCGCCGCGTTGGCCGAAGCGCAGCGCTGCCCACACCGCCAGCGGGAACAAGGCGAGCGATGCCGGGTAGTAGCCGGGCGTCGCCGTCATGCCGTGCAGCAGCGCACCGCCGAACACCAGCCCGCACAGCAACCCGAGCAGCGCGAGCAGCGCTGCCGACTCGATCGCCTGCTGGCGGCTCCACGTGGCCGCGGCGCTGCGGCACCAGATCAGCAGGAAGGGCGTCAGCACCACCACGCCGGCGGCATCGCCCATCCACCACTGCAGCGCCACGGCCGCCCAGGCGTCGGTGGGCAGGCGGGCGTCGAGCCAGAGCGAGGTGGGGCCGATCAGGGCACTCAGGCCGGCGCACGCCGTGCCGAGCAGGATCAGGCCCACGACATCGCGCACCCGCTCCAGCGCCGGCGCGAAGCC
>Ga0307515_10022076_pt1 | contig 11239 bp, 11 predicted proteins | sample 17_EM_MG_FD_194513 | JGI IMG/M metagenome (GOLD analysis project Ga0307515, IMG submission 194513) | Populus trichocarpa ectomycorrhiza microbial communities from riparian zone in the Pacific Northwest, United States - 17_EM | ecosystem: Host-associated > Plants > Roots > Unclassified | place... | reverse complement strand
TTTTTTTTTTACTGAATCCTTTTCTAGCCAAGTTGATGGTCAATTATTTCAAAATTGTTAACAAAAACTAAAATTAAAGGATAAACGACCAAAGAGAAAATAGGTGGTTGTTTCTATTGATCTTTAGGTAATATATTTATGATTTTATATATACTTTGATGATGATGATATTATCAAAATTATATTAATAATATGCTTGGTTGAGAATAAGCTTTAAACATGTAAGAATACATCAACAAACATGGATCAAGTCTAAGAAGGAAGCAAAATGAATTTTTCATTTTAGTGCTCATATATAAATCTTTATATCCTACTTGATAACACTAACAAAAATGAATTCACACACTTCACTTTGCATACATTTTAAAAGGTTGATAAAACGGTTCTAAGAATTTATCAGGTTTAAAACTATTAAAACTAGAATTATGCGTGAACTAGTTGATCATTTAGTGATACCAAATGTTGTTTAGTGAGTTATAGACATCATAGTTTTCAATTGTATTATCTACTCTTTGAAAGAGTGTTGTTACATTTCAAACAATTGTAAACATTCAAGAGTTTAGGAGAAAAACTCTTGGTCATTGGTGAGATGCATCACTAAGGTAAAAATTCTTGAAGTTGATATTTCTTTAAGTGGTGAAAAAAAAGGGCTCAATAAGGATTCATCAAAGACATTGTAATCTCTGGCTTGGATTAGTTAATAATATAATACTCAAGACCAGTTTGGTGCGTGAGGTGTGGATGTGAGTTTGTTGAACCATATTAAAAATTAAGTTTGTAATCTCTCTTCCTTATCCTTTTACTTTACGCAATTTAATTATATTGTTGGTTAATTGTGTTTAGTTGTTTTTTTGAATTAATTACATTATTTGTTAATATTAGTGGAACATCTAATTCACCCCTTTAGGTGTTATTGTTGCCTTAATCCTATAACAACAATTGACATTAGAGTTTGGTTCTCATTTATATAAGTTTGCTTAGACTTTGAGTAGAATTGTAACTATTAGTTTTAATGTACAAAATGAAGGATTATCAACCTCTAGGCCACCTTTCTTTGATGGTAATGACTATGCATATTGGAAAGATATGATGATTATATATCTTCAATCCATTGATTATGATTTATGGTTATCTATAGAGAATGGACCTTATAAACCTACCAGAACCGAAAATGGTGTTACAATTCCTAAGGCTATGAGTGAGTGTATGATGAAAATGGTGTTATATTATCCATTGCATGACAAGTGTTAAAGACTCTTTATGGTACTCACACTCAAGATCATATTCAACAAATCAAGGGTGAGTTACAGTCCTTGAATAAATGTACTTATTCTTTAAAATATTATTTACACAAAGAAAAATCTTTGGCTTTGTCTCTCTATGGTGCAGGAAAACCAATGGATGATGATGAGTTCATCATTTGCATTTTTTGAGGATTAGGATCTGAATTTAATCTTATAGTAAAAGATATTTTTCCATGAATTTGAAATTCAACTTCAAGGAGCACAAGCAACTACTTCCAACATTGTTTTTTATACAAATCGTGGCTGAAAAAACTCAAAGCCATAGGTGAACCCCAGCACTCAAGGCTGCAATAATCATAATTTCACTAGAAGAAATTCCACGGGCAGTACTTCATCATCACGAGCTAAAAAGACTCGATTCCCTCACTTTAATATAGGCTTATCTGGAACTCGTCAGAAATAATTCTTGTATCATGATGGTCGTGGATATGCTGGCATCACTTGTTTTCAACGTGGGGGGCCTAATCACAAAGCAGACAGATGTTTTGCTTCTGATGAAGATCAGTACAAAGCTTTAGCTACTATCAAAATTAGAGAAACTGTAGAAGAGATCTGGTATTCTGACACTGGTACAAACCAACATATGACCTCTACCACAAATGAAGTTCAAGGTATTAACTCTTATCTTGGCAACGATTCTTTCATGGTTGGTAATGGTCATGACTTGCCTATCACTAGCACTGGGCACATTATTTTTCTTACCACTAATCTGAAGTTAAATGATGTTCATGTGGTTCCTGCAATTAAGAAGAAACTACCATCTGTCTCTCAATTTACAAGAGAAAAATAATTGTTATTTTCTGTTTTATCCATAGGGATTTGTTTTCAAGGACATGAAGATGAAATAGGTAGTCCTTAAGGGCTCCATAAAGGATGGGTTGTATCCGATCAACCTATAACAACTTTCAACATCTCCAGACAGTTTTTTAGCCAATAAAGTATCTAACAACTTGTGGCATGCATAACTTGACCATCCTCAAGCCTGAATTTTTATAAAGTTATGTTTACCATCTATAAATAAACAAAATGCTTTATATGAAGGCTATATTTTGGGAAAATCAACAAAGTTCCCATTTGAATCTCGTAAATCCTATGCTATTTCTTTTCTGTATACACTTCACACAGATGTATGGGGTCCTGCATCTGTTTCTTCTTATGATGACTATCAGTTTTATTTAATCATTATTGATGAATATTCTTGATATATATGGTTCTTTCTTATGAATCGTAAATTTGACGTAGCAACAATATTTTCTACATTCCTCAAGCAAATGGAAAAACAATTTGATGTTTATGTTAAAATAACTCAAAGTGATGGGGGTGGTGAGTTTGTTAATCAAAGCCTACACAATCTTTTAAAAACTAATGGTATCATTCATAGATTCTTATGTCCATAAACACCAGAACAAAATGAATTGGTTGAACGTCATCAATGGCATATTGTGGAATCTGGATTAACATTGTTATCACATGCTTCTGTTCCGATACAATTCTGAACAACAACTTTTCATACCACAATATTTCTAATAAATCATCTACCTACTTCAGTTCTTGGTTACAACTCACCGCATGAAGTTATTTTCGGTTATGCTTCTGCTTATAATTCCCTACGAGTTTTTGGGTGCTCGTACTACCCATTACTTGCATAATTTGGTCGATCAAAATTGGACTTTAAATCCACATGGTGTGTGTTTCTTGGTTATTCAAATAATCACAAAGGATATCTCTGTCTTGAACCTTAGACAAGTCGCCTCTACATATCTCGTCATGTGAAATTTAATGAATCTCAGTTTCCCTACAGATGCATGCAGAAACCTGACACATATGTTTCTCAGTTATTTAAAGTCAGAGCATTTCCTTGACTACTCAAGACCATGACTGAAAAAACAACTGTCTCAGCTCAACAAATAATACATCATGTTTCAACAAAAATTGTCCAAAGTGTATCAGTATCTTAGTCTCCAATTCCTGAACCAATTCCTCCATTCACTGCACCAATATTCAATACTTGGCACCAGAGGCTTCTCCCATACTTGCTCTACAATGACATCATCATATGGTTACACGAGCTCAAATAGGGAAGCTAAAACCCAAGGTATTCTTCTTTTCACAACATCCAATACCTGCTTGTTTTGTTGCTGACCTTATCACTCAACAACAAGAGCTAGCGTACTTCAACATCTGTAATGACATCAAGCAATGCAAGCTGAAATAGATGCTCTTCACACCAACAACACCTGAACTTTGGTACCTAGACAGCCAAACATGAATGTTATCAGCAGTAAATGGGTGTTCAAAATCAAAACACGATCTGATAGCTCTATTGAAAGGTATAAAGCTCAACTAGTGACTCGTGGATTTACACAACAACCAAGCCTAGATTATGATGAAACTTTTAGTCCAGTCATCAAACCAAGTACTATTTAGTTAATATTTACCATTGGGTTATCCCAAGGCTTGTCTGTCAGACAACTAGATGTTAGTAATGCCTTTCTTCATGGTGACCTACACGAACAAGTATATTTGGCTCAACCCCAGGTTTTGAGGATTTCTCCCATCCAAATCATGTTTATCATCTCCATAAAGCTTTGTAAGGTTTAAAGCAGCCCCTCGCGCCTAATACCTAAAATTCAGTACTTATATCCAGCAAATGAGATTCATATAATGTCCCTATGATCAATCTTTATTCTATCGCACTCAAGGATTAGGCATTCTTCTTTTACTTATTTATGTTGATGACATTCTTTTAATAGGAAGTTCCTCTTCACAGATTGACAAGTTTATTGCTCACCTATCTTTCATCTTCCATATGAAAGATCTTGGTGACATTCATTACTTCTTAGGTCTTCAAATCGCTTGCGATGAGTCCATTATCACTCATACAAGGTATTTACTGTCTCTTCTTCAAAAGTTTGGTCTTGATGGCACCAAACTTGTAAGCACTCCACTAGCATCAGGGCCTTCTATTTTTGTTGTTGATGGTGCTCCCTTAATTAATCTTTCCTTTATCGCCGTTTGGTTGGCTCATTATAATATCTCACTCTAACCAGACTCGACATCTCCTATATTGTTCATCAAGTCTGTCAATTCATGCAAGCACCCCATGATATTCACCTTATTGTTGTTAAGAGGATTTTTCGGTATCTGAAGGGTACTCTCAATGTTGGTCTTCACTATGTCCGTACCTCTATTCATAAACTTCGTGGTTTTTGTGATGTCGATTGGGCTAGTTGCAGGGATGAAAAACATTCCACTACTGGTTTTGCTATCTTTTTGGGCGATAATTTGATATCTTAAGGTGCTAAGAAACAAGTTATTGTGTTTTGATCGACAGCCGAGGCTAAATATCGTGTCTTAGCCTCAACTACAGGTGAGCTTATGTGGTTTGTGCATTTACTCAAGAATATTGGCTATTGTGTCCCTCCTTCTACGTTGTATAGTGACAATATTAGTGCCATTCATATGGCCAAGAATCCAATGTTCCATCACCGTATAAAACACATCGAAATTGATGTTCATTTTGTTCATGAATGGGTTGCGAGTGGTGTTCTCTCTTTGGTATACATTCCAGGATCAGATCAAATTGCAGATATTTTTACCAAATTCCTTTGTGCTACAAAATTTATTCCAAATCATGGCAAACTCTGTCTCAGTCCAGGCCCGCCTTGAGCTTGAGGGGGGATGATGAGATATAGAGATATGCAGATGTAGAGATCCTGCTGAGATCTCTTTACTGAGAGATCCTCTGCTGGGATCTCTCTACTAGGATCCTCCCTATTTATTCACTTCATGATCTCCACAATATTTATAATTCATTCTGTTTCTATAATCTCTGTAGACAAATCATATATATATATATAGTAAGAATCAATCCTGCATAAATGTTCTGTAATGCATATTTAAAGGTAATAGCCAAGGTTGTTAAAATCGCGATTTAACTCGTAAAATCGTACGATTTTACGAGTCAATATAGGCTTTACGTGCTAAATCGTTCATAAAACTCGAAAATAGGTAAAATCGAGTTAAATCGGGTAAAATTGTTAAAATCAGGTAAAATCGCGTAAAATCGCGTTTTTACCACCGATTTAACGATTTTACCCGCAAAATATAAAGTTGCAATTGCTATTACAGGTGTTGACCGGGCATTTGATGCAATGTACGTGTAGCGCGAGAAACAACGAAACAGCTGAGCATGTACTTGTTCACTGTTAATGACTCCTGTCATTTTTCATGTCTCTTCTACCATGTTTGGCAACTTACCCCTTCTATCATTTTTATTTTTTTTCTCAATCGCGACAACTTATTAACTTGACATAAGATTTAAGCTAGTTGTTCGATGTATCTCTGAGCATGTTTGGGAACGCGGCTGCGGCTGCGTTCCCAAAAAATTTGAAATTTTTTTTTTGGCTAAAATTTAATATGGTTTGTACGTTTTGGATCGTTTTGATGTGCTGATGTCAAAAATGATTTTAAAAAAATAAAAAAACATCATTGGCATGTATTTTGGCTCGAAAAGTTATTTGAAAAGCACCCGCAACCACACTGTCTATCAAGTATCAATTGTAAATAATTTGGGGCTGCAGTTTATTTAGATTAAATTGAGTGTAGATCTTGACAGTAAGAGAGAGTTGTCGATTGCAATTTACTCTACTAATAATTAACATTGCAGTTTATTTATACAACCTGTTGTTTTTTAAAAAATTGACTTTTTTAAAATTAATTTGAATTTGATATTTTAAATTTTTTTTAATGTGCAGATATAAAAAATAAAATTTTATATATATATATATATTATTTTAAATGTTGAAATATTTGATAAAAACCTTATAAATTTGATTGATTATTTAGGTTCATACAAAACAAAGAAATCGTGATCAAGCTGGTTTTAGTTTACATGACATACTACCATATTGTTTGTTTTAAGTTTGTTAATTATTAGTTAATGAAAAGTTATTTAAATTATGTATAAATTTTTATTTGAACCATGTATTTTAAGGTGCTTGAACTATGTATGAATTTTTATTTGAAGCATGAATTTTTTTTAATGTATTTTAAAATTCCTTACGATTTTACGATTTTACGATCCGTTTTTACGATCCGAGTTTGTTTTGTATTTTCCGTGCCGTGTTAAAATCACGATTTTAACAACCTTGGTAATAACAATACATAGAAATATAAGTTCAGCTTTTCCTATAAGCATCATCTTTTTCTTTTTCAACAATAGTGTGCTATAAATAATTGGTAGGTTGAGAGACCTTTAGAGAAGGAGCCCTTATAGATTATGATGCTAAAAAATAAAAAAATATATTAGAAGACAAGTTATCCAATAAGGTATAATGAATAACTAAAGTATAAAGATTTCTCACCAAAAATTTTTTTTGCTCAATTTCCTAGCTGATCTACTAGCTAAATTTTTAGTAGGCCTTCTCTTACCATCTTTTGTAAAAGGTTCTTCATCATATAAAAGTTTCTTAGCCATCTTTTTTAAAGAAAGGTTTAAGATGACATATATATAGCTTTCTTGTACAATAGGAAAAACCTTAATTAATTTCCTAATATTAGCATAAAGTCTCTCACACTATAGAATCCAAAATTATGTTTTGTTAACTATGTTCCATTTTTCACTTCCTTTAGAATATTGAAAATTATTGTCTAGGTTAGAACTATTAATGGTATAGTATATTAGAAATGGAACACATTATACAAACTTCAATTGTCTTGCCACGAAATCGAGGTTATAGGGCTCATAAGAAAAATAGTTGTTCCTTTATAATAAATCTGTCACTAAACTAAACTGTAGATCCTTATAGGTTAGAATAATTTTTCACACTACAATGTTCTCCTCTCCCTTACAATTTATCCTTAGACGTTTAAGAATCAATAGCTATCTAGGGCATGTTCTCATAGACACTAAAATGACCATGGATCGGTCACTCCTCCTTGTCATGGATATGGATAGAAAAATATCTAGGTATCTCTTGAAAGGAAAGTTGTGGAAATGGATCATCATCAAACTTTGTCCTCTACAAATTAATAGGGAGTCCAAATTTGACTACACGACACTAGATTCATGGAAATTTATAGTTTCCCATGCTTAATCCACCATAAAATTAAATAAAAGTTTCCTTTTATCATGAAAGGGTGGTTGGTCTTCACCTCTCACTTGGCATTCCTCTAATACCATATATATAAATGATTAAACATAAAAGGTCTTAGGACAATGGTCCTACCATTACCAAGGTCATCACTATATTTAACTACGCCTTATTTAATTTATAAGACCTGGAAAAAAATTAAATATCTATATACCCAAAAGAGAAAAAAAAAAGCCACATGTTCTATCTAGAAGGAAAATTTGGTTCCTTTCTTCTCCTTCTTAAAAATAAGACTATATTTAGGAGTACTTACCAATAAGTTTTCAAATTGACCTATAATAAATTATATGGATGCATAAAGCTAACCTCTTGGGTATAGGCATAGAAATATAATTTGCATCCTATACCTAAATACAAAGATGTTATTTGATTTGACTAAAAAATGATAAAGTTGTCACATTTCCTTGCTAGCCTTAGTGGTAATCCTATATAGTTGGATTACGTCAAAGATCTGTTAGCATTTTCATTCTTCATCAAAGTGTGGTTTTATTCTCTTTATATATTGAGGTTTGCTTGATTTTTCTAGAGTGAAAGCCTTTCTCTAAATATCTAAGGCAAACAAGTTATCTCCTTCTTATAGAATTTCTTCTTAATATTGCCTAAAGACATTCTTGAATCAGTATTTTTAGAGAAATGCTGATGATAGATCATTGTACATTAGTGATACAATATATGTAATGCTAGAAGTGGGTGATAAGAGAAGGGTTTTATTTTGCAGAGCTTGGAGATGTCATTTATGTGTTTAAAAAGAGAAGTAAGGTTAAGGTTTATCCTTTTTTTTAGAAATCTTTGGTTTGTTCAAATAAGGATTGGGAGCTTTTTAAAGAAGATGAAAGGATAGGAAGTTAATTGATTGAATTGATAAATTAACTATAAATCAAAATTATAGTTATTGTAACTGTAATATCATGCCAAAAAGCTAGAAAATATTTTATTTAGAAATTTCTTAAATGTCTAACATGTTAGACAATGAAATATGGTGGACATTTTGGAAAAACAATTCTTGATTTTCCATGTCATTCATGGTCAATTTTATAATTGATTGAAATATAAAAGATAAATCAATATTCTTTCATTTATATTAAATAAAGAAATATGGATGCATTATTTATATCAAAGTTAAACCATTCATGTATCATATGATTAAGAACAATATAATTTATTGTTAGTTTTTAAGAAAAATAATGACGAAAAATAAAATTAAACATCAACCAATAAAGAAGGTTAAGCTCGAAAATCATCTAAGAGATTAAGTTTCACATTAAGTGATTGATTAATCAAATCCTATATAAAAAAAAAAACCTAACTTATGGATATTATAAATTGATATAAGCATATGTTATTATAGAGATGTCTGCCAGAAAAATATGTGCAAGTAAATAAGTGCAAATTATGCTAGGATTAAGATTGTATAATCTTTATATATTATAGATTGTTTGTTTAAGATTAAGATTTTATGTTTATGTGAGATTTTATCTCAATAAAAATATAAATATATCATCTAATAGCTTAAAACAATGGTTAGTCTTATATACATAATTTATTATACAATTTACTCATAATTTTATGCTACTTATTGCTTTCTTTTACGTATGACAATATATTTCTTTTCCTTACACATTTTACTAGTCATTTTACACGTGCTTCAATTTAGGTCAAATCAAAAGTTAATTTTTAACATAAAAAAATGTTTAGACGTTTTAAGTGTGTTTTTAGCTTAAACAAAAAAATTTAATTGTTAAATAAAAAGTTAACACATGAGTTTAATCAAATAAATTAAGAATTTTATGTGTGAATAAATGTTAAAAAGAGTCATTAACACTAGCTAAAAAATAAATTGAAAATTCAAGAGAGAGATACAGATTAAGATAGTTGATCTCGTGCCAAGAGGAGTTAATCAATTTTGTTTATTTAATTATATGTCAATTTTTCTTATAAGAAAATTAATAATTTCAATGAAAAAGTAATTTGCATGTATAATTCCTTCTTTTCTTATAAATATATTTTTCTCTAAAAGAATATAGTTTTTTTTTTCACTATATGCTTTATTTGATAAAAACTGAGAGCAATTAGAATAAATATCAAAAACAAATTTGAACAATTTGAAATAATGATAAAAAAAAAAGATCTCTTCAATTAAAACCCCTTCATCTTAGTAATGAGGTTCTTTTGTTACCATAATATTTATTTTATTTAAAAAAAAAGCTTATCAGAATCATAAAGACAAGTCCACATGCTTTGCCATCTTCTTCTTTTAAAAAAAAACAAATAAGAGAACGATGTGGTGTCTATAGTGGTAAACGACATTTACTAAGAGACTTTAGGCAACTTGATGTGACTAAAAAAGTCAAGTCCTTACTTATTAGATTCAAAAAAAATAAAATTTAACCCATTTTATACTTGAAAATACTAAAGAAACACCATATAAACCTTCATAAACCAATATATAACCTCTAATCAAAAAACCAAAACATCATCCAGGATATAGAAAAAATTCAGAAATCTTATCTATTTTTTCTAGCATGATAAAGGGTAAAAAAAACACTTCAATAAAGCTCTTCTTGTAAAATAGAACTCATTAACATAAAACTCAATTTTTTTTGTTATCAAGATGTTATTGACCGATAACTTTCTTTCATGTCCCTTTGATTTCTCTCTTATTGCAAAACCCATGACTTAAACATGAAAAAAATAATTTTGAATCAAAATATAAAATGTTAAAACTAAAGGAATCAAATGAGGAGTTAATAGAAAATACATGAATAAAAGTGAAATTAATCACCTAAATTTCAAGTGAGCCACATTTTTTTTAGCTTGGTTATTTCTCTTTTAATTGTGTATTTACGCTACAAATTCAAACTTTATTGGCCTCTAATCAAGTTTAAAAATCAAACTAAAACCTTGAATTCCCGAGAATATACAAATAGAGAAGACCATAAACCAAAAGAAAAGGACATCACATGCAAAGTTGCAAATATAATCCACGGTGAACTAGAAGGAGGTGAGCAGGGTGGTGGTCTTAAATTCAACTCCATTAATACAAGAAAGTGTTTTTAGTAATTATTAGGTAGTGATACTACAAAGCGATCTTAAAAGCAACCTTTTCATTCAGCCATGAACGCTTCTTCCCTTTACTACAGCCAGCTTCATCCTTTTTTTTTTTCTTTTTATAAGAGCTTCATCTCTTCATCCTTTTTTAAACAAGGAAAATCAGCTTGCAGCTTGAAAGTCAGCTAATAACAAATGGAAATCTATCCTTGAAGTTTCTTCCATACCACCCATATACTTTACCATCAAAGAATAATAATATCTTACAACCATGAAACAGGCAGTCAATTCACCATTACATCTTACGTGTCCTCTAAGGAATTTGTTTTTTTTTTTCACAATACGTAGGGAATTAAGGAAGAAAATGCCTACAATGCTACATCAAAAAGAAAGCTTCACAGCCGTCCAATAAATAACCCAAATGAGAGGGGAAAGAACACAAAAGATTAGCTTTGAACAGTCGTTCAACAAAAAGCTCCAAGGTGCTTCATCTTTGACCAAGGAGATTGGAAATGACAAAGCACATAATGATCATGTTAAAGTTTTAAAGCAGCAGAAGAATGGTGATGAGCATAGCCAAATTGGACAGGAAGATGCACGCACCAATCTTGGGCAGCCCATTTGGAGGTCCTGGTGGTACTGCTGTAGCTCCACCACCTGGAACTGGGGGGGGACTTGCTGTATGAGAGGGCAAGGGTCCTTCCTCAACATCAGGTGCAGTTAACACTGGGT
>Ga0307515_10022075_pt1 | contig 11241 bp, 12 predicted proteins | sample 17_EM_MG_FD_194513 | JGI IMG/M metagenome (GOLD analysis project Ga0307515, IMG submission 194513) | Populus trichocarpa ectomycorrhiza microbial communities from riparian zone in the Pacific Northwest, United States - 17_EM | ecosystem: Host-associated > Plants > Roots > Unclassified | place... | reverse complement strand
ACTCGGTGTAAGAGTGCAAGAATTCCTAATTCTGTTCCTACAAGTCTCTTCTAGGTCAAAGTGGATTGAAATCTGCTTACATGGTCTATCTGACTATTCAGCAGCCTTGAACATCGAAGTCTTTCACATCTAAACGTTTACCGGATGTGGGTCTTTCGGAGTTATCTTTGATTTGAACCTCTCGTATGTTAAGCACATTTTATGAGCTCGTTTCTGTATGTCTTCTAGTCTCGTCTTTTTGAGTTTGTTCCAGCAAGACTACATCCAATTCTTGTATGTCACATTCCAATTATCCGCCACCAAGCTTTCCGGTGCCTTCGCATCTTGACTATAGCCTTTGATGTGGTATTCCCGCTAAACTGCCACTGCAGATACAGCACGGCCGCCTTGCCAAACGTTCCACCATTAGTCGCTGAATAAGTGCCTCGATGGCCAGTATCATGACTAGCCCAATCAGCCGGTAAGCCCGTTGGCAACAGTGCGTAATCTTTCTCAGACTAGGTGGGGAACATCAGTCTCCTTACCTACAGTGAACGGGAGGAGGAGGTACACTCAAGAACCCTATACCCTTGCTCCCACCAACAAACCATGTAACAGGAGATTTCAGCTCCTCCAACAGATACATCTTAGGTCCGTAAAGATAGCAATATCAAACAGCATCATCAGCATGAATCTTGTGTCGTGATACCCAGCAGACATGGCTTCCAATCCTCCACAAATGTGTCCTGCGGTGGCGATCTTGGCAATTTCGATGTTCCCGTAGTTTGTGGCCCTTCCAGAAGTAGCTCGGACAATGGGGTCTCTGCTATCCTACACGTTCGACTGCCCCCCAGTACCAGCAGATGGCGCTCCATCAGCAGCAATAACATGCTCCCAACTCGCAAACTCTATCAAAAAGTCTTGCAATAATTCCCATCAGTTTGGCACTCTCCATTGGCCCACGCGATGACCAGCATGCTCAATTTCCCACCAGGTGAGGCGTTTGCGACATAAATTGTGTGGCTAGGAACGAATTGAGCTGAAGCTAAGGAGAACCCTGCGAGGAGAAGAAGTTTTGCGGCCATGGTGGACTTTAAAGAACAGTTTAATTCTGGAGGGAAGTAAGGGAGAGAGAGGGGGATGCATCTATACGTACCACAAGAATGGAGAAAACCGAGAGGGAGACAGCATGTTGCTGGACCTTGGAGTGCATGAATTTTTAGCTATAAGGAAGAATTTTATACCTTTCATTTACGGAAAGATGTTCGAGGATATTTACACGAACTTAGAAAGTGAATTCTTTGCCCTTTGAGTGCTTCCAAGCAGGCTGTAGGATAAGTCAGCGGCTGTCGGTCAGCACTTAATTAATTTTTGGTATATCAGTAATCAGTCAGTCAGTTGAGGATATAAAATCGATTAAATCAGTCAGTTCGTAATAACCCTAACTGATAAGCGCCTATTAGTTAAAGCTTTTGATTTTTTCTTCTAATTTTAGACTCATTTATGTATCTGAACCCTTATATTTTATCCCTAAAACCCTCGATTAAGAGGAGTAAGTATAACGTATTAAAAAAACCGCGAAAACTCTTAAAATTCTCTAGTATCCCTTTTAGTACTCTCTAGTACTAGTATATAGTAAGGTATATAGACGGGAGTAAGATATGGCGAGATTTGAAGATATGCTTTCCCACGTGATTTTCCACATGCAAAGATTATACGTGCACTCTAATCAGCAGCTGATCAGTCGACATCAGTCAGTCAGTCAGTCAAAGACATTTATTAGTAATCACATAAGCCGGTCAATTCAGTCATATCCTCAACTGATGACTGACTGACCTCCTACAGCCTGCTTCCAAGAAAGATCTACTGCTTCCCCGCCAGCAGGAAAATCTCGGGAAGATCTCACGCCAACCTTAAAACTTTGTCCCGTTCTTCCTTTTAATGTCCTTTTTCGGTGTAAATCCTTGCTTCTAGTGGACATCTCATATTCGGCAACGGCTAAAGTACAGAACAAGTTGGGAAAGGGGCAGTGGAGTGACACTGGAGTCCAATATCGTGACTTACATCGTCTACTTGAAATCTTTGCCATTGCGAACGCAGAATAATGGCATACTTACCATCGCCGGGTTGAATGTTTTCCACGAGGTAGCGTTTCCCCTGAGGCTCCTGGTTTTGTGAGGGATATTCGCTCCCTCGGATAGCGTATTTGCAATGCAAAAGTGGCCTGGAGTGTCAGGTGGCTAGGCTCGTAAACACCGACGCTTACCGAGATTTAGCGATGCGAGCCCCTGTGGAGACGACTCGCTTAACCCACATTCAGAGGTAACCCTCATAAATATGAAAGGGGCTACATCGCCCAAGACGCGAGGCTCGCTCGGTGTCTGAGAGCTATGCGAAGGACCCAACCTTTGGACCGAGCTTTGGCAGTTTTGACGTCCATGCGTCCCCACGTTTCTCAAGTCTCGCAAGGGAAAATAAGGTCATTGGCCGGTTTCGAGGAATTCTTGAAACAGCTCGTAAACACTGCGACACCCGACCTCCGAGAACAGAATCTCGCATGATGACCACCTATTATGCCGAGCGGTAGCTGTCAGAATATAATAATAGGTTCTGTCACTGTTGTTTTGATAATATTCCTGTTTGTTGGTTTTCATTACCTCAAAATCCCATGCCTTCTCTAAACGTTTTTATTTTAATTCCACACAATTTGTAATACCACCCAATCTCTTCACTCTGGCAAGATGATGATAGCAGCGAGATATGTTTATAATGCTAGCAAAGACAATATTAAAGAGGCGGAACAGAAAAGACAGTGGAGAAAAACTTTCGATCCGAACTATGCATCTCGAAGGTCAACGCTTGCGGCGATGCCACGGAAATGGAAGAGGCAAAGCTTCGGGAGGCTATCAATGATTCTTGGATCCAGGTATGCCATACTGTATATCCGCAAGAATTCCCGAATTCAGGGCTGATAGGTGAGTGCAGACAAAGTGTGATGGTGCAACAGCCAGAGAGATCGCATATGAAGAGGCTGTCGGAAGAATTTGATGAAACTGAGCTTGAAGCGAGGGATGAGAATGGATTGTTTAAACTGTAGGTGTTTGGGTTGGTGAATTCGAATGACGCAGGTTGTCTTATTCGGAGCGTAGCGGTTTCATGAATGAATATTAAAAAGCGTTGCACAACATATCTCGAATTTAGTTTTCCGGCATTGGGAATTTGGGTGGAGAAGAGAAATAAATTCAGTGTTTCTTCAGATGAGGGAGAAATAAAGTGAGCCTTACTGTAACGCCAGTCTATTTATGGCTGGCCCCATCTTCGTCTTAAAGATATTGAAAACATCACGGCCTCATGGCATATGATGAGAATGGAAAGGCAAAAGCTTCATACACGTGACTAGCAGGGTAAGGAGGGGCTATTGTGAAGGACAACATTCTCTCTTATTATAGTTATGACACTGTTAGGAACGAAGCACAAAATATTAGATATCGATTCATAGATAAGAAAATCTATTACCTGGAAATGAATTTGGATTGGAGTAGGCAAAAATCCCTCATGGAGTCATGGTGGATCAGCTCGACGAAAATCGCGAAGTTTGAGACGCGGTGAGCAAGGTCCAATGCATTCTGTTCAAGTCTGGCGTCATTCAATTCGCAGAAACAAAGGAAGTATTCCGTTCAGGGTGGTTAGTAATATAGAGAAGCAGAGGGGAAAGAGGGTAATAGGGTGAGGACAACCCTATTTGGATCGTCCACCACGTGCCCAACATTGCCGAAGTCAAACGCGACTTCACGCGCCGATCTCGACCTTCACTCTTGTACTTCACCAGCCACTCTTGCCCTCAGCCCTATCTTAAACCCCAATGTAGGAATTCCTCCACTTTTAATGTGTTTTGTGTCATGATTGCCACGCCAAAAGCGGGAGCTTATTCCAGGCAGAACCCACCGCAAGTGTTCCCATGACCAATGGTGTGGCGAGGCCACCCCATCTGACCAGCCACCGGGGTTAACATCTCACACGATAGCAATCACGAACTCTATGATTCCCAGGTGAGCGCTACCCTCGGCTTCCGTTAATATACAAGGTTTTCTGGTTGTCGCTGCGATGAGGGAAACGAAAATAGCAGCCATCTAGACTCACCCCTTCCCGAGTACCCTGCTCTCCTGTTCCTCCCATCAACGCTTTTCTGCCAAAACAAAATCCCGCACTCTCAAGCCACAACACTTGATATTCCTATTCCTATGCTTTCTGTGGCCCCGAAATCCCTCAACGTTCCTCTCCCCGATCGGCGATTCGACAAATCGGTACCGCATTCTCCACTTCTGTGCAGATCCGGCGATCTGTCCTGAAAACAAGATGCCCGTTCTGGCCATTACAAACTTCAATGTCGTGTGTTCGATATTAGGAGGCTTCATCACACTGTTCGGATTGGTCTCCTACCTCTTCAAAGAAAGGTTCTATCTCTCCGAAGCGCGTGAGTAATCATGAACTGTTATTCCGTCCCGACTGAATCTTTGCTGACCGTTTGCTCAGTCATATCTCTATTGGCAGGTGTAACTTTTTCCCCGAATGTCACGAATCTCATCCGGCCTTTGGAGTACGCGGGGTCCGAAGCCAACCTCAACACCATCACATTGAGCTTCAGTCGTCTCGTCTTGGGCGTCCAACTGGTCCTTGCCGGAGTCCAACTTCCAAGTCGCTACTTGCAGAAAGAATGGAGATCTCTGGTTGTGCTACTTGGGCCTGCTATGACCGCTATGTGGCTGATCAGCAGTCTGATCATGTGGACCGTGGTCCCCGATCTCCCATTCCTACATGCTTTGGCCGTTGCAGCATGCATCACCCCAACAGATCCGATTCTGTCTAACACTATTGTGAAAGGCAAGTTTGCCGATCGAAATGTACCGAAACCCTTGCAAAACATCATTATTGCTGAGTCAGGAGCAAACGACGGTCTGGGCTATCCGTTTCTGTTTCTTGCATTGTACCTTATCAAGTATAACAATCAAGCGGATTGTGTAACTGCAACATTGACGCTGTGGCTTGGTGAGACCTGGGGATATACGATTCTGCTCAGTGCTGTCTATGGTGCAGTGGTTGGATGGTTAGCAAAGGAGCTTCTACATTGGGCAGAAGAGAAGAGCTTCGTCGACCGAGAAAGCTTCTTGGTATTTGCTATTGCTTTAGCCCTCTTTACCGTCGGCACATGTGGCATGGTTGGAAGTGATGACGTGTTGGCCTGCTTCGTAGCTGGCAATACTTTCACGTGGGATGTAGGTTTCTAGAGAGATGGGCCCGGTCCCCGAAGCATTTTCTACTGAGCACTTCCTAACTCGCCCATTACGCAGGATTGGTTTCGACTTGAGACCTTGGACGACTCGCTGCAGCCAACTATCGATATGCTGCTCAACCTGTCGATATTTATATGGTTTGGCGCTGTTTGCCCCTGGGAGAGCTTCTCGGCAAATTCCGCTGTTTCGATGTGTCGTTTGGTGTTACTTGGGATTCTCATCCTTCTATTGAGACGTCTTCCAATCCTCCTTGCGCTGCGTAAATACATCCACCAGATTGATGGAATTCAGCAGGCGGTCTTCATGGGTTTCTTCGGCCCGATCGGGGTATCAGCCATATTTTACCTTTACATTAGCTTGGAATTCCTGGAGACCATCACGGTCGATGGTGTTCAGCGAGATGATGCTCGGAAATTGGGAGAAGTGTTGACAGTGGTAATTTGGTTCTTGGCCATTTGTAGCAATGTACGTTGAGGTCGACAACCTTGACCTCGTTTTATACACTATAACTTCAACAGGTCGTCCATGGACTCAGTATTCCTGTCGGAATGGTGGGCATGTATCTCCCTCGAACCCTCTCCAAAGCAGCTGAAGCAACGACAAATGATGAACGATTTGGCCCGATCAGCGCTCCTGTTCAAGTTATATTTGGACGACGAAGAAGAAAGGACCTGGATGGCGATACTTCAGGCTCTCCGGATCCCTCGCCTTCCCCCTCAACGCCTCTTCTTTCAAGGATCGGCGGCTCCATCATTCGAGATCGCAATTTTGGATCCATCACTTCGATTGGAGCTGGACCATCGACTCTTCCAAAGCTCAGCTACAGTCGGATAATTAGCTTTCCGGACGAGAACTGACGTTGCGTAGCGCCTGTTGGCAAGAACACATCCTTCAAACGTGACGAATGGCGGGGAAGCCGTCCTCACAGCACGTTCTAAGAATGAGCAACCTGTTTGTAGGACTTGTTTCAAGTTTGATTGCATATTCAAAGCAACAATTCCAGCGTTGAAGATGGAGACGAGTCAAATGCTGGTCCGCAATCTAAACAGCCTATCTTCAGGCGTGCTAATCATGTATCTCGCGTTCCTTATCTTGATTTCTCTGCACTTTTGTCGAAAGGTACATCCTGCGCATCTGCCTTTGCCGTAGGTGGGAGAACGAACGGGTGTCACTTCCACGCGCTTAGTGTTCTTTTAGCTTACGGGCCGCGTCTCCGCATTCTTTGAAAGTCTTTAACCACTCGGCCATACGCCGAAACAGTGCGGAGGGGTGAGGGAGAGGTGTAATGAGTTGCAACAGTGTGATTTTGTGTTGTTGTTGCTGCTGGAATATGTGTAGAGTAGTTGAGGGCTTTTGATGGGTTGGAGCCTTATTAATGGATAATAGAAGGACGGAGGAAATGTAGGCAGAGAGGGAGGATGTGAAGGGTGAGGGGTGAGACTATCTATAATTACAGAGTTGAAACTTGAGCGAGACGGGAAGGGGATATCCATTTATCATTGCAATATTCACGCAAAAGTCCATATATTTCTCTCGACTTTTTTTTTATCAAAATAAGGGAATCTCGCTGCACCTGAAGAAATCTTGACAGATTATCGCTGAGAAACGGGACGGTGGGTCAAATTTCCAGTTTAGAATATCATCTTCACCTGGGCTGAAGGCAGCTTGGCGCACAGGCTAACTATGCTGTGCTTGGAATAGTTTCACCTCATCCATCTTGAGCCCCCTGGTTTCTGGAACGCCTCGCAGCAACCACGGGAAGAAGCAAACAATTTTCCAGACTCGAATCGGACATTTGTACCCACCAACATCAAAGCCTGTCCCAGAATTGAACTCCCCAGTTACTTGTTGTCCCCTCTAAAATTCTGCACCAAAAGAACGTAATCAAGCACCAGGTCTCCGTCCCTCGATCGCCAACACAATCTCAATGAACTCCCTCTTCAGTGGTGTCTTCTTCCTCATGGAAAGCAAGAAGCCCGTCTTGAGCACATTCTTGATCTGCCGTCCATTCAACTCAATCGTCGATAAGTAATCCAGATCCTGCTCAGACACTTCACTCTTCTGCTTCGAGTTCTTGAGGAAGTTTTCCCAGATTTTCCGTCTGGCGTCCGCCGTCAAATTAGGATATTCCATCGAAACGTGAATTCTGGACTGGAATGCCGCATCCATGTTCGCCACTCTGTTCGTTGTCAAGAAGAGGATACCTTCGTAGTATTCTAGCGTTCGCAAAAAGATGGATACGAGCTTGTTGCGCTCCAAGTCAGAATTCGTTCGTGCTTCGAGGAAGACGTCGCATTCGTCGAGCAGGAGGATGGCATCCCATTTTGCGACCATCTCGAGAATTTTCTGCAATGCGTCTTCGACCTCGTCGGGTCGGATTCCTAGGTCGCCTGCACTCATCATGTATAATGGGATGCGCATGCTTTCAGCGACTGACTCGGCTGTTAAGGTCTTGCCTACACCTGGTGGGCCAGAGAGCAGCATGATGATGCCCTTGCCTTTGCCTTGAATCACGTCGTCGAAGGTGTTCTTGTTCTCAACTTGGCTTTCTACGAAGGACATGAGGAGGTCTTTGGTGTCTTCTGGGAGGACGAGTGTGCTGAATGCGTTCTCGTTCCACTCGATCTCCTTGATGAAGTCGACAAAGAAGAGCACTGTGGGGATTAGAATTGGTGTGAGAATTGGACAGCTGATTTACTTACTCCACTTCTTCTGCTTCAGTGAGTAGCCGGGAACCGTTGATTTGCAGATTAGACGGCCGTCGTCAGTAAGATTAATCTTCGGTCCCTCACCTTCGTCTTCATAGTCATTCTGGACGACAGTAACCATCGTTTTGAAATCCAACCCTACGGTCTGGGAGACATTGAAATCTTGCGAGTGCAGATCGTCATTGTAAGACGAGCTTTTGGTTGGGTTATTACGATCAAATGACTCGGTATCAATGATGATGCGTCCCGTCACCTGAGAGAAGGTGTTACTACCAGGTCTTCAAGGAGACTTGAGAGATACTTACAGTCACAGGTATCTGGGTTCCTTTGGCGTTCCACGACAAAGCAATCCCTTCGTATCTGAAAGAGATGTGAGTAGCAAGCAAAATTGGTCATCGGGAGGACTTACGCCTTGTAATGGTAGCCTGCAAATTGCTCATACTTTTTTCCACGTTTGACCAGAGTCTTCCTTATCTGCTCCTCCTCCGGGTGTAGATGTAGGGGGCAAGCACTCAAGTCTTTGATTGGCTTTGTTCCCTGGAAGTCATAAATATTTGCATACTCGGTGCCACGTTTGAATTCTGTTCCATTCCAGCCAATTGGTTCGAGGGTTAGCTGGAAATATTTGCCGCATTGGCCTTCGCCGTAAGAGCCACTGTAGAAAGACTGGCAGTTGGGAAGACCTCCGGTTCGAGAGTAGACTGTGCATTTTGGCTGAAAAATGGCCCATAGAATATCGAAAGTGGTGACACCGTTCAGGATGAAATCTTCCAGGGCTTTGATGGTATCCTTGAGTTCCTCTCTCAAAAGCCTATGAAGAAGTTCGAGGTGGGTCTTGGTGCTCTCATTCTTCTCACTCTCAATTGCCAGTTTGAATTCGGTCCATCGATGAACGAATGGTTGAAATGGAGCGTCGAAAACCAATCGATCAAGAGAGCATGTGACTCCAGGGTACTTGGCAAACACGTTCTCCAGCACTTTCTTCACGGCAGGACTGTTCACAATAATTGAATCGATGTCGAACTTCTTGCGGCCAGTGAAACATTTCTTCTTGCGAGCGATGAATGCGTATTTCGCTGTTTCTTCCGTCTCGGCCGCTTCTTCGACATCCTCGGGATATTTGTCTACCCAGGGCGCCCGTCCTGAGCTGTCTTCGGGGCCTTGATAGAGGTCTTTGATCTTGTTGATTGAGCCGACTGGGGCATCTTTCAGTTCTGGGTCGGTCTCTTTCTCTGAGGCATCGGTGGCTGGGGTGTCAGCGCCAGGAGTGCTGCCTGCGGATTTCTCTTCCTTCTTCTCCTCTTCGACAATCTTCAAGTCGAATTGACTTGCAAGCGCCTCCATGGCGGTCTTGATAGCAGCCGTGTCTGCCATGGTGACGAACTAGAATCGCGTAGTGATTTGGGGGAGTGGGAACTTGTGAGTCGCGCGACGATAAGCTTGTCTCGAATGATCGATTTGGTAGAAAAGAGCTGGAGAAGAGTGGTTTAGATTAAAGCTTTCTTGAAGAAATAAGAGTTGTAGTATTTATTGACGGTGGATTCTCGTGCCTAGTGGGTTCGTTCAACTGAAGCGTTCTAACCCCTGAGTCACACAGGCGTACCAACTCCTACTGGGCTGAAGCCCCCAGGCTGCCGTGCACAGCCTCGGGCTTTCTGGTCGGCATCGCGGCAATGAGCCAACCAAAACAGCTTCTAAAAGATACCTACAGGGTACTTGACACATGTGCGACTCGGATGCCTTCCAGCTCCCTTCGGCGGTGACTCTTTGCGCGCTCGAGCTGCCCTTTGACGTGCTGTTGGGCCGCTGGGGCTGGAAACTAGCCCCCAAATCAGGGGGTGGCGACCCGAACATTATGCTGCAGCCTACCAAAAGATCCCCACCGAGGCTCTTGGCGAAGGATTGGACTAGTAGTCTTCCTTCATCTCAACGTTAGGCACGGTAGTCAAGGGTATTTCCTGATGTGTCCTGTGCCAGTTGACTAGACACGATTATCGTTTACATCAAGACGTTCCATCTCGATCACGCTTTGGGACGACAAGGTGATTGCAGTAATTGAGCAAACGAATCCTCCCAGTGCAAGGGTAAGGCCAATTCTCTGCCATTCGAATCTACCTCTTTGTTCGCCTCAAAGTTATAGAGTTTGAACCTAACACTTTTCACTAAAAAAAGACCTCCGTTCAAGTTCGTATCAATTTATGAGCTTATCTCTAAGAATTTTGCTGCTTGAGACCGATATAATTCTTCAGTGTGTGGAGAACACCGCTGCTACGACCAGTCGAAGCCGGACGGGTGGCTGATGCATTTCGATTTTGGGTCGATGTTTTAGGGTTGGAAGGTACTGAGTGACACTCTTGCGTGCGGTCAAGACCGTCTTCCGTTGCAAAAGCGACGAGGAGAATGGGTTGACTGATAGTTGAAGACAGCGGAGAACTCGCTGCTGCCACTCGTTGACAATACAGACTAGGAAAAATATCCAACATGTAACACAAGCTTTGTTGTTCTTCTCTGGTAGTCAGATCAGTGTCTTGCTTCAAGAGTTTGCCTCGTTTTGATAGGTTGATGCATCGGAAATGCTGAATATTTGCGAGGAAGTTTGGCAGCCTTGATCCCAATTCGCCAGGTTTGGAAGCAAGGTAGTCAGAATAGCCAAAGACCCATATACTCGATGCAGACTGAGTCTTTCTTGTGTCAGTATAGTTGGTGTAAATCGGGAGAAAATGGATATAGAGGCATACTTTGTGGGCAAGCCCCATTGCGGGCGCGATCACCTCCTTGCTCAATGACCGCTTTATTGAATTTTCATTTTCGCCACTCAGCGCTCCACGAAGATAATTGTGAAGATCTGAAGTCAGCTCTCTTTCGATGGAAGTGGCGCGTGTTGTAAAGCTTGGGTAACTGTCAACCGCCGTTATAGTGTCATTCCTCCAGGCTCGGACGGTGGGCAAATCTGCTTCATTCAGTTTCCACTCGTTCGTGTGAGAATCAACGTCTCTTACCCTTTTGAAGCCTCGGATCTTCCAATCCCTTCTCAATACTGGCAAGAGTACTCCGTTCCTCGGGAGTTAGAAGTACAGAGAAGCCTTGTGTCAAAATCCGCTCATAAACATACCGCATAACGACTGCCACCAGGACATGTTCTTTTGGTTCAGCCCATTGCGAGAATTTAGAGTGGAACTTCGCTATAATCTCTTCGAAAGGTTCAAGGTAGTTGCTTTGGTGTGGACTATGGCGGAGAAGTGCTCCATATCCATGTGGATCAT
>Ga0307515_10022074_pt1 | contig 11242 bp, 2 predicted proteins | sample 17_EM_MG_FD_194513 | JGI IMG/M metagenome (GOLD analysis project Ga0307515, IMG submission 194513) | Populus trichocarpa ectomycorrhiza microbial communities from riparian zone in the Pacific Northwest, United States - 17_EM | ecosystem: Host-associated > Plants > Roots > Unclassified | place... | reverse complement strand
AAGTCGCGACATAAAAACCTTAAGTAAGTTAGCGCTATTTAAGTCGCAATCTTAATACTTATCTTAACACTTATCTTAATACTTATCTTAATACTTATCTTAATACTTATCTTAATACTTATCTTAATACTTATCTTAATACTTAAAACAAAGGGGGTTTTGGCATATTAATATGCCGAAATTAAGTCATAAGCTATTAATAAATTAATCTTTTAGTTAAATAAGGAGGCTAGCTTTACTAGCCTCCTTATATTACTAGAAGATTAATTCTTAATATTTTGGCATATTAATATACTAAAGTCGGCTTTAGCCTCCTTACGCCACTAAAAGGTCAATTCTTAATACCTTAATACTCTACTACTTTATACTTCTATGGCCTAATAGATATAAAACCCTAATTTGGGTTAGTATTATTAGCGAGCGACATAAAAACCCTAATTAAGTTAGCGTTATTAGCAAGCGAGATAAAAACCTTAATTAGGTATAGCGCTCTAAACTAGGGGGAGAATAATATCTTATAACTTAAATATTATATTAACGCCGTAATAACAAATAGAAGAGTACTCTTGCTATATATCTTTTAATGGCCGGGGTAAATAAGGGCGGTTACCTAAAGAAGCTTCACACTATAGAAGAGAAAAGGGAAGCAGCTAATATAGTAAGTTAAGAATCCCGCTATTAAAAACGTTAGGCCTAGTAAGTTAGCGGTTATTCTAAATTCTAGATTTAACTAGACCCTCTTTTTATCCTCTAGTAAGCTAGGCCTAAAGGGAGTAAACGGACTACGGCGCCTAACTAGGAGATTTAATTAAAAGGATTTAGTAACCTAAGTAACAAAAAGCAGTAATAGGTAGTTATTTACTTAAGCCTTTTTTTAACTATTTAATTTTAACTTATAAATAGGTAGGCCGGTAAAGCCCTTTACAAGTTATTCTATTCCTAGTCCTTATTTTCCATTATAGCGGTTTACTTTATTACCCGCGTATTATAAGCTAGGATTAACACTAGATTTATAAACCTATTTAGTCTAATCTACCTCCTACTACTAAAAGTAGATATACGGATAAGCCACTACTACTAAATATTAGATCCTTAAGCATCCATACTAAAGTCTTAATACTATTACCGCCACCTAACTAATTTACCCGGGCGCAGTTAGTAACCGGGGGCATAACCGCTCTAATACCTAATAATGCTGCTATACTAGCAGAGGAGGATAATAAGGTAGCGGATATAGATAGGGTAGTATAATAGCAGCTTATTAAACGGGTATATTTAATCTATAAATCTTCTTAGTTGCAACTGGCCAAAAGCATAGAGCCTACCCTATTATTAGAGAAGGAAGATAGCGCTAAAAACACAGATTAGGTTAGAGAAATAGGCAATATAAGCAAAATAGCAGAGGTGTTAATAAGCGGAAGCTAGCATAGAGCCTTTAATAATGACAGTGGTAAGGGCGACAGTAGTGACAATAACAGTGGCGACAACGACAACGGCGGTAATAGCGATAATAGCGATAGTGTACAGCCCATATCGCCATTAACCGACAATTCCTTATACTCTGGTAAAGCCGGGTTAATACAGCTATCTATTAATATAGATTAGGCTACCTATAGTAATATAGATAATACTAGTAATAGTAATAACAAACCTAAGAATTAGCGAGCAAGGTAGGCAGACTTTAGCGAGTATACCGCTAATAATAGCGATAATAGGGTTAACCAAGAGCAGTATACTAGGGCTGCTACCACTTAATTAAAGATGGCATAGAATAAGAGGTGCACGTATAGTACGTAAGTAAAAAGAATTATAATAGGGACTTTACTAACTTTATAGATAAGCCTCCGTATACGGTAGATAAAAGTAGGTACTCTTTAGTACAGATTACTCGATTCTAGCAACGCCGGGTATTACTATTTACCCTAAGTAGTATAACTAACTACCCTTTAAATCTACCTAAGATTGCTTTAAGGAATAAGGACCCTAATAACTATAGTTATATCCTATGGCAAACACTGCTAGCTAAAGGCAAAGAAAACCCACTAAAGCTTAGCTTTTTTAAGTCGGAAAACCAGTTTAAAGACGCAGAAATTTAGATCGGCCGATGATGGGATATTAATAGCTTTATTACTTAAGTAACTACGCTAGCCGTATACTAAGGCGGGTTTAACTTAGCGTATAAACCGCCGTACCTTTAGCGTATTATATAGAACCCAAAAATCTAGATTTAAGGCTACTAAATATATAAGCTAAAGCAGCTTTAATTAGGCCAGGGGCTAGCAGCTAGTAGATTCAGCTATAAGTGCCATATATTCTTCCCGTATATAGTTATTAAGGAGTTTAGTAGAATATATCTCTCTAACAGAGAATAGGCTACTTAGGTTAATAATATTATCCTTCTAGCTCTAAAGAAAAGCTATACACCTAATATATATTAGCATTATCCCTAAAGCTTCGCGGATGCAGATTATAAGGCTAAAGTTAAAATAGAATGTTTTATAACAGGAACCGGTTAGCCTATAAACATTAGATATATAATACCAGAGTTATACCTAAATAGATTTTAGGCTAAGGTGCGGCGGCTCTCCTATAAGTATACTAGTAATAATAATAGATATATATCATATAATGCTTTCTATAATCTATTTCTAGTAATATCTAGATATAGCCTTAAGTTAGCTACTAAACGCGACACGTTTCAGCAAGCTTAAAGCGACTTTCTTAGCCACATTAACCTATATTTTAATTTTAACGCGGACCAAATACCTAATAAGGATTGCTAGCTTAATCTTAGCACAGAGGACACGCCGGTCCCTACTAGCGACGTTAATAAAGGTATTACGCTCCTCCACAAGTTATACTGCTTAAATAGCTAGGCGGAGGGATTCGCCTATCCTAACTACAACTCCTATTTAGTTTAAACACGCCGCTACTACTAGGCACTAATTAGGGACTTTAGTAGCGCGGATATAGAGCTGTAACTAACTAACAGCTTACAAAGGATAGGCGGCATCGCATATAATAAGGCGTACAACATTAATAAAGAACTATTTGCCATACTATTTAAGGGCTATAACCCGTTCCAGAACGCGCAGTTTAAGGCGCTTAGCTATTTATAGGATCTACTAGAGCGATAGTATTTAATTAATAGTACTAAAGGCTAGCATCTAGACGCAAGTAAGAGATAGTAGCTGCTTATAGCATATAGGAGGACAAAATAGCGACTCTCCTCTGCGCTAAGCAGGTCTAAGGATAAAAGCTTTAAGGTTAGGCAGGAGTACTAAATAACAATAAGGTTACTTAAAGAACTAAATAATATAGAAGAAGAACTTAAGGGGGCTATTAGCGTAGTAGAGTTACGTATATCGCGTATAGGCAATAATAAAAGCGAAGCTAATAGGACTAGTAGGTATATGCCCTACTAGGTTCTAGCTACAAAGGAGGTAAATAGGTTTATGGCTGCGGAGTTAAACCGGTAGCTTCTCTACCTTAAGGTGCTTATTAAAAGAGCTAGCGTAGAACACGATGGTAGACTAGCGGCCTCATAGGAGGAATAAGTTATTAACGGCGTAATAGTGTCTACGTTAGTACGGCTCCTCTATATAAGCACTAGCACAAACCTATTACTATATCTATCTATATAGTGAAGGGAATAGCAGTTTAGGGTTTAGCGGCCTAAAAATAGGGAGGCAAGCAATAATAATATAGAAGAAGGCAGCAGCAGTCCTACTTAAGGCGGAGCTAAGCAGTTAGGTCTAGACCTCCGGATATATATACGGGAGAATAAAATAGCATAGTTCCTAGTTAAGGAAATCCATTAGAATATAAGGCCGACCTTTATATCTTAGGCAATTAAACGTTTAGCGGTAGCGGCCAACGGGTTTTAAAAGTTGTTCTATAAGAATTCGAATATCTAAAGAAGCATCTCGCATAAGGACGTAATGTTTTAGTTATTTAGGGACTATATACGCATATTAGAATAGGCAGAAATCGAGCTTAAAGCATAGTTGTCGGTCTAAAGCTATATCTAAGAAGTAATTGCGCTCCTAGCTAAGCGTTAGACGGATAAGCCGAGAAAGCTAAAGCGGCGGCTTAAGAAATTTATAGCTAGGGTAAAACTTAAAGATAATAAGGCGTTAGGGTTAAGGGGTCTCTTATAGATTATAATAGCGGACTTAATTAATAGCGCTCTATAGGTGGTAAAGGTAAGGCAGAGTAAAGCTAAAGGGGAAATAAGTAACGGGTAGGCGTATTTTGTATAGTATAATATAGGGCTATAGAGGGACAAGGTATTCGCTTTATTTGCGTAAAATAATAAGCGAGCCAACGCACTAAAGAAACGTAGGTGGCATAACGTAGAATTTCGAGTACTTACGCGGCAGCTATACTCTATTATAGTAGAAGAAGTAGGAGAATTAGTAGGGCGTAGGTTTCTTAGTTTTATTAAGGAATACACAGGGCAGTGTCTATAGGCGATTCCTTAGTATAACTATAATAAGCTATTTATTATATATAAGGCGTCTAAGTACTATTTCTAAAAGGCGCAAAATAAAATAGGTAGGCTTAACCTACTAGAGCAAACAAACTAGTTAGTTCTGCAGATGGTAATTAAATACAATATTAATTTCTAGGCTATTAAGAGGCACTATAGGCGGGATAACTGCGGTCTAACTAAGATAGAGTAGGAGGCGGCCCAATATAGGCTAAGAAAAGGTCTTAATATATTAAAGCTTAGGGTATATAACAGCAGCGATAAATAGGATTATATCCCTAAAGACTATTTCTATTATTTTATAGGACAACCAGACCTTAATTAGGTAGGTGAGTTTATTAAGAATCTAAATAAGGGTATTACAGAGCAAGAGGCTAAGTCTAAAGATAACATAGAGGAAGAGAAAGTTTAGCTAAAATAGGTAGGTAAAATGTTTTGTAAATAGGCTATATTATAGAAAACTTAGCGGTTTCGCTAATAACTCGCGACTTAGTTTTGGCATATTAATATACTAAACCCCCCACTTTTTTTTTTACTAATGCTATAGAAACCTATCTAGTCTAATCTACCTTTTACTACTAAAAGTAGATATATAGATAGGCTACTACTACTAAATATTAGATCTTTAAGCATCTATACTAAAGTCTTAACACTATTACCGCTATTAAACTAAATTTCTTCCTAGAACGAATTGCATTCCTAGAATAAGTCGCGTTCCCAATTATCTAAGTAAAAGTGCCGCCTATTAGCCCGTGCTGCTTTAGCCTCCTTTTTCTATCTTAGAACGCAACACATTTCTACTTTTCCACTATATATACTGTTCTTTTTAATTATGCGTTATATAGATAATATTTATTTATCTTTACCTTATACTAAGTATTTTTTTAGGGTTATTTAATTATCACTAACCCCTCTCCTAAAGGTGGTTTGCCGGCAACAGCTCTCTAACACTTTAGCTGCTATAGCTTAACACCCTAATTTAAAGCGTATTTGCGTATTAGGATCCGCTTTAAAGTATAATACTATTATAGATATAGGCAGTGTTGGCTTAGTGCAAAATAGTCCATAGGCAATACATAAAGAGGCCTAGATATATAAGAACGTACCAAAAATGCCTTAGGCTAGATATATACCCCTCTTTAGTTATCCCAGCGACTTTAAAAGAATAAATATAATAGAGAAGCGGCGGGCAATCTTAGTATATATAAAGAGCGAGGAATCTAAAATAAACGGCATCTTTAAATCCTAGCGCCGGCTAATAAAAATTAATAAGCAATTTACGCGCTGGCGAAACGTTAGCTACTAGTTATGCTTTACTATTATAGAACGGCCAGAGCCTAACTATATGGTTTATAACTATACTTTTTAGGACAGCTACGAGAGAGCATAGGCGATCCTTAACTAGCTAGAAAAACTTACTCTTCCTAGGTTTTCTAATAAGCTAAAAGCATATAGCCTATACTTCTAAACAAACTATCCATATAGGGATATTAAGATTGCGTATTAGATATACACAGCGGAGTCCAAGGAGGTTAAAGATTACTTAAAAGAGATATTAGAGTCCTAATAGTAACTAAATAGCCATTGCAAGAATAAGGCGGTAGTAAGGCAGATAATCGCGGCTCTCTATACATATAATAACTAAGTCCTTAGGAAAATATTTATAAAAAAGGTCTCTAATAAGGATAGAGTAGACATTGGCGCAGAAAACTAAGTACTCTTCTAGTTTAAACAATAGATATTATTCCGTAGCAGCTCCGTTTTAAGGCTCCTTTTTATATTTAAAATACTAGTATATACATTTAACTTTCGGCAAAAAAGGCAGCTAGAGATACAGCCGCACTAATAAAATAACAACGAGGCTACCTATCGCGCGTTAGTTAAAAGCTAGTAAGAGCCATCTAAATAGGGGTGGGATAATAAGCAGGAGCTACAGGACTAGACAGAATCGCTAGATTAGTAGGTTAATAAGTATAGCTTCTACGCGGGTTAAGGGCTAAATAGTCCTTATATTAATTATACGTTAAAAGCATATAAAAGGGGTAGAGCGGCGCAACGCAAGGTTTAACTTAGTAAGGCTATTCACCTTAAAGGGTATAGAGCTTAGGGTAGCTGCCAGGATTATAGTACCCCTTAAAAGTTTTACCAAAGGTAGGAGAAGAGGGAGGATAGAAGTTAAAAGTTAGATAGGTCAAAAAGGTGCCAATATAGGCAGCTAGTGTATAACACGGTAATCGGGCTCTTTTAGTACAGTAATAGCAGGTATAGGGTGGATATTTATATAATAATAGAGGAAGAGGGGGATAAGGAATATACAGGTCTAGGCGATAAAGATATAGCAGCATAGCTATGTAGGGGTATAACTGTGGCAGGGGTTAAATATTTAGAGATTATTTAATAATTTTTAATATGGATAAAAATAATACAGAAAGCAAAACTATTCTAGGGCTATAAACTAATAATTTAATCTAGAGGCGAGGGTTTAGTATATATTATGGAAAACACAGAGCAGTTTAGTTAATAACTCGCAACTTAGTTTTAGCATATTAACATACTAAACCAAATTTTTTTCCTTTACTCTTAAACTTTAGGTTAAGAAAAGAAAAATTTAAGTAATTTTTATATAAAAAGCTATTTCAATATATTAATATACTAAACCAATTTTTTTTAACTAATGCTACTTTAATTCCCTATAGGGAGCAATTAATGCAAGGCTTATAGTCCAACGGTAATTACTATACTATACTCTTACCAATATTTAATATTAGTTAGTGTTATCACGCACGTAGATAGCGGGCGTGCTAATAAACAATAGCAAAAACAAATATAGAAGGAAAGTTCGCGTCTCCTAAGGCGTTACGCCCAAGGCTAAAATTAATATAGCTATAGGTATTTAATTATATAGAGATAGGAGATGGCGTATTACTAGTTTACCGGGTTCCCTAAATCCCTTATAGGTTCACCGTTTATTTCCTTTTTTAGATTAGCGAAGAAAAGGTTTAGCCAACCTATTATAACTTCATTTCTAACAGTAACGTATAAATAGTAGAACTCGTCCACTATATATAAGCCGTATATTTAGCTTAATAAAGGTCTATACCTATATATCTTATTACACTTAAAGGTATATTTATAAGTCTAAGAAATAAAGACACTAATAACTAATATGCGTAACGCGTAACGCGTCCTATATACGTGTTCCAATACTAAACTCGGATAAAGATATACAGACCAATCCAAAACTTAATCATTTAGTCTTCTTACTACTTCCTCTTATAGTACTAAGCGTGTCTCTTAATATAGTTTTAAAAGATAGATCTATAATATCTTTTTATAGTCTATCCTAAGAACTAAAGAATAAAATCTATAAGTACGCCCTCTGCCCGGCCGAAGGCATTACAATTAAGCCAGATGGTTATAGTAACGATTTAAAATTCAAATGCATTTAGGCTATCGCATTAGGTCTATTGCGTACAAATTCCTAGGTTTATAACGCCACACTACTAATTTTATACGGCGCGAATGTCTTTTCTTTAGAGGGGAGCTGCTCTCACGCCTTGCGGTTCCTATAAACTCTTTCTAAATCTAGCCGATTACAGATTAAGAGGCTTAGTCTTTTAAGCAGACTTATAGCGGTAGACAACTATAATAACCGGGAGTATGCGAAGGCGCTATATAAGTTTATTATCGCTAATATACAGCTAGACAACGTTATACTAGCTATACTAAACGACATAGAAGCCAGAACAGAAGGAAAGGACAAAGGCCAATATAAATAGTTTATGTGGACTTTATATAAGGGTTTACTTCAGGCATTTAAGGGAGGCCAATTTCGCCAAATTAGAATTATACACCCAAAGATATATAATAAAGGCCTTAGCGTTTACGGATTCTATAATATAGAGAATTACATAGAGGATATGTTAATTAAGGAGTGCTAACAACGTCTACATAAGCGGAGGAGTTAGTATTGGGACAACGGCACGGCTTACGAAGACAGCCTTAGTGCAGTTTATAAGTGTATTCGCAAGATATAGCATAGTATAGGGTATACTATTAAACGGGACAGCAGCGGTCAGGGAGAGGGTACCGCTTTAGTTATCTACCGAATATTAACACTAAAGAAGCAACATTACGCGGACGCTGGATTAGTTATAAATGGAAAGAGAGCAAAGACTAAGGGAGTAGAGAAGAAGAAGGGAGGGCTAGGGAAGAAAACGGAAAAGAAAAAAGGCTCTTTCTTTGATGTTTTTAAGGGTATAGGTAATAGCAGTAGTTCTTTAGGCGGCAAGGCGGAGAGAAAAAGACTTTTAATTGGCGGACTATTTACGCGGGACTAAGGGGTTATAAAGTGCGTCACTAGGGCTTATAAGGCGTGGGAGTATAAGAGCGAGCGTAGTGTAGGTAAGTTTAGTAACAGGCCTATACTAAATAGACTAGAGCATTCTTTAGATTTCTGGCGGAATATAGGTTGCCAGCTATACGGGGTTTATAATTTATATAACGCTATAGTTAGCCACCAGCTAAATAAATATAGGTGTTAAGGTAAGTCTAAAGAGGCGTAGAGGATGCTATAACTTCTACAGAAAGTGAAAATAAAGGTAGTGGGCGGAGAAAAGGTAGTGGGGCAGTGTTATTCCTGCTTATTCCTACGGCAGCTTTGCTATAGGTTCTAGTATAGGAAGCGAATGGATTTAAAGTAGGGCGGTAAATAAGAGGCGAAGGCAGAGGGTATATTCTATAAAGTTATAGGGTATAAAAATGCTAAGGTAGCGCGGTAAACTATTATAGCATTAATAGCGTTTAAGAATAGGGCGTTAGTTAAGGGTCTTTGCGACTAGATAGCTTAGGTGGGCTTAAATAACAAGGCAGTAATATAAAGATAAATAGGCAAGCAGTACTAACACGATAGGTTTAGTATCCCTAGGATTTTACGTATACTAGAGATGCTAGAGGGAGTGTATAAGAAGTTAATAAAAATTACTAAGTATAATAAGTATCGTAATATAGAGGAAGAAAAGAGGGCGGAATTCTACTCTTATTAAAGATTATAAGTTTAAGGATATAGTTATGTAGTTAGGGAGAAATATTTAATAGTGTGGAGTGGAGAGCATAAAGATATATAAAGTATTTATAGAGTTTTTATTGGATATAGGGATATAGAGGAATTAATTTGTTTTAATATGTTAACATTATAAAAGAAGTTAATTTCGGTATATTAACATTATAAAAGAGATGATTTCGGCATGTTGACATTATAAAAGAGATGATTTTAGCATATTGACATTGTAAAAGAGATAATTTTGGCATGTTAACATTGTAAAAGAGATAATTTCGGCATGTTAACATTATAAAAGAGTTAATTTCGGCGTTTTAACATTATAAAAGAGGTTAATTTCAGCATATTAACATTATATAGGAGTAGTAGTAGTAAAGAGGGATAAATATAGGTGTAAGGGATATTATTGCGGACACCTTAGGTTGCCCTTAGAACAACCCCCGGACGCCCCTTAGATGGTTGCCGGTTACGTACTAAAGGTATATACCTGTAGTATATAGTCTCCACAATCCTAAAGGCCTTACCTCCTTAAGGATTTGTCTCTCTTACTAATTTATCCTATTCCAATTGTGTCCTTATAGCCCCCTATCTATAAGATCCCCTTATAATAGGTTTATAAGTTAGTAAGGGAAGGTATAAGAAGTATTAGTTAAGGATAAAAGGGAGGAGGATAGAAAGGAAAAGGATAAAAAGAAGAAGGATAAAAAGAAGAAGGATAAAAAGAAGGAGGATAGAAAGGAGGAAGGTAAAAAAGAGGAAAAGGGAAGGAAGAAAAATAGAAGGAAGGATAGAGGGGAAAGATATAGTATTAATATATATTAACAACGTGCAGAATATATATATCGTAATAATATATACTATATGGTATTATTAGTAGATTCTTATTATTCTATCTACACGTCTTAATAATATATATACGCGTCTCGCGTAGATTACGTATATAAAGTACGTAACACGTAAAATAAATATATACTAATATATAGAATAGAGGATAAAATAGAAGTAGAAAGTAGTAGTAGAAGTAGTAATTTAAATAAAAGTAATAGTAAAGGTAGTAGAAGTAGTAAATTATATAATAGTAGTAATAAAGATAGTAGAAGTAATAATAAAAGTAAAGATAATAAAAAGAATAAGAGTGTTAGTAACTTAGTTAATTGAGATATAAGTATAGTAAAAGGGTCGCGCAAGCCTATATAATTAGATTATCTATAAATAAGAATCTAAAGCTAAAGAAAAGGAAAGGAAAGGATAAGTAGTAATATAAGGAGTTATATATAATCCCTAGTTATATAAGGGTTACGTAAGCCCGCGTCTACTATAACGTCTACTATAGCTACTACTTTCTACTAGTGCTGTAATAAATAGAGAAGTAAATAGGGGTAAGGTATTAAAAGTTAGTTTTAGCATATTAATATTATAAAAGAAGTTGGTTTTAATATATTAATATTATTAAAAGTAGTAGTAAGAGTAGGAGTAGTAGTAGGTAATAAAAGTAGTAAAGACGCGTAAGAGGCCAGCAAGGACAATAGTAAGAGAAAGAAAAGAGCTAAAGTAAAGCATAAAAGAACGCTAGGAAACTAACTACTGTAATATAATACTGGCTGGACTAACGCTAAAGAGGTGTATAGGAGTTAAAGGTATAGAGGTTAACTAAGGTAAGAAGAACCTAAGCCGTAGTATAGTTAATATTA
>Ga0307515_10022073_pt1 | contig 11243 bp, 1 predicted proteins | sample 17_EM_MG_FD_194513 | JGI IMG/M metagenome (GOLD analysis project Ga0307515, IMG submission 194513) | Populus trichocarpa ectomycorrhiza microbial communities from riparian zone in the Pacific Northwest, United States - 17_EM | ecosystem: Host-associated > Plants > Roots > Unclassified | place... | reverse complement strand
TTTAGGTTTAGTATTAGGTATAGAGTTAGTATTAGATTTAGGTTCGGGTTCTTTAAGTATTCTTTTTATTATAGGGTACCAGTTCTTCTAGTACTCCTATATACTAAGCTTAAGCTTCTGCTTAGTTTGGGGTAGTGTAGTAGTTAGGGTTAGTTTGTGGGGTTTAGTAGAATTTCTAGATCTTTAGTAAATATTGGTGAAAATCTTACGTCGGTGGAATTCGGTGGAATTCTTAGGTTGGTAAAATCTAGTGAATTTTTTAGGCGCGGGGTAGATATTAGTGGAAATCTTAGACTAGTAGATCTTAGTGGATTTTCTAGGTTTTAGTTTGGGGTTAGGGCAGCGAGTTATAAGGCACTTCTGCTTATAACAGGAGGCGGTAAATAAAAGCTTAAGGTTATCCTAGTCAATAGTTACCTTATATAGCTTTATCTAAGGTTATTTAAGGATTACCAGGTGACCTAAGGTAGTAACAAAAAGCTTAATTAGTTCTTTATGGTTTAGGTATTAGAGTTTTAGGGCTGCCACGTAGGTAATATAGCCTAAAACGGTGCGTTTACCGTTAAATCTAAATATATTAATATGCCGGTCAAGGGGGGTTAAGGTAAAACTATTATCTTACGCAAAGATCTTATTAATAAATCCTATGCCGCTAGCTCCTATATTAATTAGGATTTAAGCATTAGCCTATTAACCATTCTGCCAAAGACGGCAGTTAATGGTTATGCTATAGTCCTAAGAGTTAGAGTTCGTAACGTTAAATGCGTTTAATGAAATCCTAAGGCAGAGCCGTCCTAGAGAGCGACTTAGCTCTAAGACCTTCCTTTTAGAGGTAATTAGGGCGGGGTTTTTATAGAGCGTCGGTTGGAGCTTCGTCCTTATAAATAGTATTTGCTAAACGTGGGGCTAAAACTAGATAAAGATCGGGGATAGTAACCGGAAGATTAATGCGGTAAACAGCTATTAGTGTTAGCCGTTCGTAAATTATTTTAGTGCGTAGGTAGGGGGATAAGGCAGTATTTTAAGATATAATCCTTCCTTCCGTATTTAAAGCAGAGGCCTAGCTTAAGGCGTCGTTCTTATTTAGAGGACCCTAGTGGGGCGTAATTTAGGATTCTAGTGTTAATATCTATAGCGTCGGGGTGCTTAGGCTGAGATAATAACTTAGTGGACGTTTATAGGGTTGTCGTATTATATTAGGGGGCAGGCTTTAGTATTAGGCGTAGTATATTGTTATACCGTTTATTAATAACGTTTGCGCAGGCATTAAGGGCTCTTGGTAAGTCTACGCCTATTAGGGAGGTTTTTAGTTTAGAGCTTAAGGATTTAATAAGGCTGTTAATTAGTGCGGAGTTATTCTAGCCTATTTTCTTTACATAACGGTTAAATTTGGAGAAGTATACTAGAAAGCTTTTTGTTCCTTAAGTTATATAGTTTATCTTTCTCTAAGCAGTAGCTTAGCGGTTTAGGTTACCATACGTAGCTTTAAGAAGTACAACTAGACTTAGTACTAAGTTTGGTTAAAGGGGTTTAATAAGGTTAGCTACGTCTCCTCCTAATCGACTTAGGGCGTAGCAGAGTTAGTTAGCTTTGGTTAGGTAGCGGTTAGTATTACCAGTTAGCTTATTTTTAAGCTAGCTTAGAAATAATTGGAGTTCTTATTATTTGCTAGTAAATATTAGAGGGTCTAGTAGTCGTTTAGATTATTATAGTGCAGTAGTTAGTTTAGGGTAAGTAACTACTATAGGTTTGGGGCTTGCGTTCCGCGTGTTTATTTCTGGAGATAGCGTTCGGTCTTAAGGTCCTAGCGTAGGCATCTTAAGGGTACGGACTTCTTCTTAGAGGTCCTTAATTAATTATTAGTGTCGTGTTTCTTATTTAGCTTGTTATTAATTTAAAGTGGCTTAGTTCTATGCAAGGGCGTCTATAAAAGACTTCTGTATTTCTGCTAATTATTCTTAGAGTGTAGATATAATACCGGCGGTTGTTATAGGGGCTTTAGGTTTAGTCTGCATTTTAATAGTAGTATAGGTAGTTAACGCAACGTAGTGTTATAGAGTAAGTATAAGCGGCGATAATATATAGCAAAGTAGATACTATTAAGCTATATATATAAACTGTATAATAAGGTTAAAACGTTACGTAAGAAGAGAAGGCAGGGAAATAGGAAGAAAGGGTATATATTGTTAGCTTAGTTGCTTAGTTAATACGTACACGGAGTAGAATAGGATTTAGGTGGTAGTCCTGGCAGAACTTAGTAGGATTTAGTGGAACTTGGCGGAATATGGCAGAATATGGCAGATTGCCGTTAGATTGCCGCAAATTGCCGTTAGATTGCCGCAAATTGCCGTCTCGTAGTCAGTCTTTAGTTGCTAAGTCGGTAGAAACAGGTGGACGTGTATAAGGTGTTATGGGGGTGTCCTGTGACAGTTTCTCTATACTCTATAGATTTTGGCTCTTATAGCTAGTAGCTTACACTATACTTGGTGTCTTTATAAATTTAGTATGCGTTATTATAACAGAACGTAAAACTTTTAATTAAATACTCTTTTGTTCCTTGTAGTATACTATCGTCCCTTTATATATATATGTCTTCTGCTAGTTTAGTTCCCTTTATTATATAGTAACTCTAACTATCTTTGTAATCCCTTATAAAATAACTTTATTTTCTATAATTTATATAAGCTCTGTTTTTAAACTACTGATTTTGCTATAGAGTCCGCCTAAACGTCTTCTGCTGTTAAGATCCCTGGTTTAGCCTCTACTCCTTAATCCTGTAATTACTAGATCCTTAACCTTTAGGTTTTTATAGTTTTTTACTCTATCTCTTATAGGCTTCTTTAGTACCACTTAGGTTTATTAGCTTTATATTATACTATAATTTCTAACTTAGCTTTGGTTGTTGCGTATTTTACGTTTTATATAACTATAGAACTTTATTCTAGCCTCTCTTAGCCTGTTCCCTTTGGTAGATCTAATTGTTAATCTTAATTACTTAATCTATTAACTCCCTTAGAGTATCCGTATTTTCTATTAGGATAATTATATTTTAGACTTTAGCCTTAAGTCCTTATTTATACTGTGCTATAAGCGCCCTATTATTCTACTTAACTTATATAGCTAGCGTTTAGAACTATATTGTATACTTAATTGCTAAGGTTTATTACGTAATGTCTTAGAGTTTTCTTTCCGCTATAGTTACTGCCTCTAGGTCTCTAAATATTTGCGTAAGTTGCTTTATAAATCCTTTTTAACTTAAGAATATAAACCGCACCTCTTAATTGGTAGTTGTTATTCCATTTGCCTGTATCTTTGTGAGGTAAGGCTTAAACTACTTAAGTGTCTTTCCTAATAAGAATAGTCCTGTATAAGCTATTCGATCTATAGGTGTTGCCAGCTTTACTCCTTCCTGCGCTACCTTAAAGTGTATTTGCGTAAGAAATCCTTTAAGCTTTAATCTTTCTCCTAAGAATCTCTTAATTAATAGTAACTTAACCTTTACTGCTTCTATCCCGTTAATCCTTTGTTTAAGCGTTATATTGTTTTCTATTAACTAGTTAACTATCTCTTATAACTGTCTAACCGTTATAGGTTGCTATAAGTTAGTATTTGCTATATTGGTATTACCTCCTAACCTTAAAGTAGTTGCCGCCGTTAATGGCGTTATGGTGGCTGCTTTTGGTGGCATGTTATTTGACTTCTTATATTAATACTATAACTAGGTAGTAATTATGTAACGAAACCTTATAGTAAGAACTACGGTAGGCTCGTTATTGGGCTAGGTGTATAGGAAATGTAAGTATAAAAGTTAATAACGTAATAATAACTAGTGGAGTGGTTGCCTAATAGATTAACTCTAATTATATTTTAAGAATTATTATAAGGAAAGAACTATCTAGAGTAGGGACTATGGTCCTTTAAATACATAACTATACTTCTAGGAAACCCTCCTTATATGTGAGGTACGCGTGCTCTATCTGCTCTATTATAGATTATATAGATTATATAGATTATACAGATTATATTACGTGACTTGGCTACTATTCCTCGTCACATAGTTCTACCGGCTCTATTCTAGACCGTGCCTATATTAACTAACTAGCTTCTTCCGACTCCTCTCTAAGTAGTTGTAGCATTGTACTTAAAGCGTCCGTAATAAAGTGTCGCATATTAAAACTTACTAGAAATTAGAAAAATTATACCTTAATATCTTAACAACCACTTAATAATAAATTCTAATAATTTATATTTAGACTTTTATATACACTTTATAGCTTCTATTAAAGTTATATAGTAATTAGTTAAGTAGTTTTTAAGATATTATAATTTAGGGGCTAAAATAAAGCTAAATTACTATATCTTAACAACTACTTAATAAGTTTTAATATAATTTTAATAAAAGCTATAAAGTATATATAAAAGTCTAAATATAAATTATTAGAATTTATTATTAAGTGGTTGTTAAGATATTAAGGTATAAAATTTCTAATTTTTAGCAAGTTTTAACGTGCGACACTTAGTAGTTTATAACACTCGCTGGTAAAATACGTTACTATTTATTAAGAAACCTAAAAAGGCTTAAGGTTCTATATTAATTATTAAGCCCTAAATATAAATATAATTTAAAACTAATATCTAATTCCTCTACTTTAAGAAACGCTTAACTATTTAGTAAAAGTATAATACTTTATAAAGCTTATTATAGTTACTACCTTTAATTAAATCTATATTTATAAAGGAGATAAAAAATATATAGCTTTCTATATATAATAGGGACTTTTTAAATATCTAGTAATGCTATTTAGTGTAAAGAATGGTCTTAGTACGTTTTAGTAATATATTAATAATACACTTTATAAATTCCTTAATATATTTATTAGCCCGCGAAGCCCTACTATACGCGTCTACGTCGCTGCGGGTGGAAACATCATTAGGAATTCGTTTCTTATAATGGCTAAGTGCAGAGGCGATGGTAGGGAGCCGCCGCAGCGCGTGCAGCGCGCTGTCGTCGCGGTTCTGTGGTGTTGAGCCTGCGACGCGTACGATGTATCGCCCTTAGCAATACTAGGATTCCTACTGCCCCCGCCTAAAGCTTCTGCTCTACCATCTAGGGGGGCTATTAAGGGAAACTGGGATACGAAAACTACCTAATATATAACTACCTAGCTTATAGCTAGGCCCGAAACTGGCCTTATTATCTAGCTAGCGGATATAGATACGTCCTAATTATATAATAGGATACCCTTAGGCTTGCACCAGCTCTAAGATTATAAGGTAAGGGCGTAGGGAAACCCTTTTTTATAAGAACTTATTAAGGTTAACGCGTTGCAGATACCTTATATAAAACTTATTAAGGCCCCAAGGCCACCGCAAAGAACTTATTAAGGCCCTACCTAGAAAACTCGTTAAGGCCCCTCTACGAGGGCCTATCTGGTACCCAGGTAACTCAGAAGAGGGTCTTAATAGGCGTGGTGCGCGCGACCTAGACGATAGTAACGCGATAGTAACGCGACGGCGACGCGATGGCGACTAGACGGCTTAACGAGGTGGAAACACGGGCAAAGCTCTAGGTAGCGGAAACATAGGCCAGCTTCGACGGCCCTATGGCGTTCGACCTACGGTTGACCTATAGGTGACTTATAGGAGGGTCTTAATAGGCGTGGTGCACGCAACCTGCGTATATATATGGGGGAGGCTCTAAGGAAACATAGGCTAGTTATATAAGGACTTAACAGTTAGAGATATAGGCTAGCTTATATAAAGGGGGGATATAAGCTTAGTTAGTAGAATAGGGTAGAGGAGGTCGCTTAGCGGGACCTAGTTAGTAACCCGTTCTATAAGACACAGTCGGCCTATTATAGGGAGACCCTTATAGGCAACGCGAAACGGGAATTAAAACCTCCCGCGGGGCGTAGTACGTAGTAGCTACTACTAGCTCTTAGGACCTTACCCCTTAGCTAGGCTTTAACCCCTAGTGCACCTAGTAGGTAGGTAGGATTACGTCTTAGCTAAAGAGACTACTATATAGCTTAAGAGAACAGATACGCGTGTTAGTGTACTAATAGATAGGACTGCTCGCTAGGGTAGTACGCTAGTAAGGTACGCTTAAGGAGTAAATAGGAGTTACTTAGGCGGGAGAGGCTTGGCTAGCCTTAACCGTAGATAGTACCTAAGGCTTTAACTATACTGCAGGATGCAGCTATGACGCCCTTATAGGATTACGCTAGTAGGTATATAAGACGGGAGTTATAACCCCTGTAAATAGCAGCCTATACCTATACCGGCGGAAATAATAAAAAGAGGCGTGAAACTAGAGGCTATAGAAGGCTCCTAAGCCATATAAAAGCGTACTAACTTTAGGAGGAGACTCTTATATAGACTGCTAGGGGGTAGACTAGTACTTAGGCTAATAGCCTATTATAAGATATCCGAGAGAACTAGTAAAATTCCCTATATTATAGGTGGTAGCAGCTAACTGCTTATGGAAAGCCCTAGGCCCTCGGGCCTAGATAAATAGGAAAGCTACTAGAAAACTGGGGTAGAGGCCTGGATAAGTAGGTATGTCGAACTCTACTATATAACTACTTGCCTAAGGCCACCGCGAAGAACTTATTAAGGCCCTGCCTAGAGAACTTGTTAAGGCCCCTCTACGAGGGCCTATCTGGTACCCAGGTGACTTAAAAGAGGGTCTTAATAGGCGTGGTGCGCGCGACCTGGACGATAGTGACGCGACAGCGACGCGACGGCGACGCGACGGCGACCAGACGGCTTAACGAGGTGGAAACACGGGCAAAGCTCTAGGCAGCGGAAATATAGGCCAGCTTCGACGGCCCTATGGCGTTCGACCTACGGTCGACCTACAGGTGACTCACAGGAGGGTCTTAATAGGCGTGGTGTACGTAACCTGCGTATATATATAGGGGAGGCTCTAAGGAAATATAGGCCAGTTATATAAGGACTTAATAGTTAGAGATATAGGCCAGCTTATATAAAGGGGGGATATAAGCTTAGTTAGTAGAATAGGGTAAAGGAGGTCGCCTGGCGGGACCTAGTTAGTAACCCATTCTATAAAATATGGTCGGCCTATTATAGGGAGACCCTTATAGGCAACGCGAAACGGGAATTAAAACCTCCTACGGGGTATAGTATATAGTAGCTACTGCTAGCTTTTAGGACCTTACCCTTTAGTTAGGCTCTAACCCCTAGTGCACCTAGTAGGTAGGTAGGATTACGTCCTAGCTAAAGAGACTACTACGTGGCTTAAGAGAACGGATGCGTGTGTTGGTGTACTAATAGATAGGACTACTCGCTAGGGTAGTACGCTAGTAAGGTACGCTTAAGGAGTAAACAGAAGTTATTTAGGCGGGAGAGGCTTAGCTAGCCTTAACCGTAGATAGTACCTAAGGCTTTAACTACACTACAGGATGCAGCTACGACGCCCTTATAGGATTACGCCAGTAGGTGCGTAAGATAGGAGTTACAACCCCTATAAATGGCAGCCTATGCCCATGCTAGCGGAAATAATAAAAAGAGGCGTAAAACTAGAGGCTATGGAAGGCTCCTAAGCTGTGTAAAAGCGTACTAACTTTAGGAGGAGACTCTTATATAGACTACTAGGGGGCAAACTAGTACTTAGGCTAATAGCCTATTATAAGATATCTAAGAAAACTGGTAAAATTCCCTGTGTTATGGGTGGTAGCAGCTAACTGCTTATAGAAAGCCCTAGGCCCTTAGGCCTAGATAAATAGGAAAGCTACTAAAAAACTGGGGTAGAGGCCTGGATAAGCAGGCATATCGAACTCTACTATATAACTACCTATCTAGAAAAGCGACTTCTGTACCCCTATACGGTGGAGCCCGGGAACCTAGCAGCTACTATTAATGTTCTATTTAAATTGTGTTAATAGACTACTAGAGCGAACGTAGAGACATATATACGGCTGCGCAGCGCCCACGCAGTAACGTGGTAGTGGTGTAAAGATTTTTCACTAAGGGGTAAGCCTTAGCAAAAAGTTTAAATACTACTACTACGTCTCTAATATATATATTTAGACATTAAATCAACAAGTATTATCCCTTCAGCGTACCTCCTCCCTCCTATAAATACTACATATACTATATAGCATCTACATATATATATAAGCAATCCGCGCCCTAAGCGTAGTAAAGGCCCCCTATTTTAATATTATCCGGCAACCTAGGTATCTAGTTATAGGGATTAGGCCCCCTATTAAATACTAAATTGTCCTTCTATACCTTATAAATAGGTATAAGGGCCTAGGTTTGGGCCCTAGGGTAAAAGTGATACTAAGTTATATACACCCTATTATAGAAACCCTTTAATAGAGGAGTGGATAAGAGACCTTAGCATATAGGCCTAAGCGGAACGTAAGTGTTATTTATTAGGAGATATTTATAGGAGACTTAGAAAAGGAGCTAGGGACAGGTATATAACTTAGATAAGCAATATATAAATATGGTAAAGATAGTTTAAATAGCAGATAGGGTAAGATAGGTATTTAGATACTCCTAAAGGGAGTCTTAAAGCAGCAACCTAACAGTGTTTTTCCTCCCGTTGATATAGTATGGATATTATCTGGAATATTACCTCTTACGTCTCCCCTGGGGGTTTTTGTACACTTAAAAATAGGGTTTTTCTTAGTAAGGAGGTTTTTTCCTATAGGAATTAGTTTATGTGGACCTATTAGGGGGACCAGGTTGGATAGTAAATTGAATCTTATATATAATATATTTATTACCGCGTATATTAATAATAATAATAAATTTAATTTACCGCCCGTCCCGGTCCCCCTAATGGGTCTACGTAGGCTAATACCTTCTATAGGAAAAACTCTAACTTAGAGAAAACCCCACCTTGGGTCACGCTAGAGAAATAGCAGCGTTCCGACATCGGAGCGCTAGCGGCTCGCCTTCTACCTGCCTTTAAGTCTGCATATTAAGCCAACTGGCCGCGCTTTACGGATAATCTTACTCTACTCCCTTCTTTCCTTATCCTTTTACCCTAATTATTTTACTAGTCCTCTAGGCTTTAAAAGGGCTAGTATCTACTTATATCCTTTACATCTATTACCTTTATTACCTAAAACTAGGGTAAAATACCTAACTATACTAGCCATTTTGCTGCCGCTTAGGCGCTTTCTTTATTATTTAAAATATCCTAAAGGCGTTTAGAGGCGTATTTTGCTATAAAGTCCGCCCTTTAGTAGTTTGGACACTGGAATAGTATATAGTAGACTATCTATTTTATCTAGCCGCATTTGTACCGCGGGAAAACCGCTAGTATACTGACGGATATAAGCCATATATTAAGCCCTATTACCTCTATACGAAGAAGAAATAGTGCTATAGCCTCTACTTTTGTTAGGCCTTCGTATAATAGGATTATAGGTTTTCCCTATAGGGTCTTCCACGTAGTTTCTGTGCGGTCTTTAGCCTTTACCTACTACCGTCGTTGCCATTCTAAATCTGCCCATTTCGCGATAAAGGTAGTTGCCCGCCTTTAGTGCTAGTGACCTCCTATATAGTAGTAGCGCTCCGCCTACGCTCTGCTGGCGTTCCGCTAGCTACGCTTATAGGGGTTTATTATAGCTTCCTACTCTATACAGTCCTTCTAGTGCGCGAGGAAGCCTTATATCTTATTTTCGTGGTCCTTTACGCGTTCCCTAAGCGCTTCTAATAGTACTAGTAGCCGTTTTATTTTTTGCTGGCGCTTTACTAATATATTCTAGATACCGTTAAGTACCTCTACTAATTCCTTTTCTACCCTATTAAAGGCCGTCTTGGCAGCTCTTTAAAGGGCTGTCGTTTTAATATAGAGTTAGATTAGGGGAATAGCCGCTTCCTTCTCTATTACAGCTATTAGTATTTGCTGGTATGCCCCTATAACCCTACGGAGACACTAGTTCTGGACTTTCTATAGTGGTTTAAGCAAGCTTTTCGCTAGCGTTCCGCCGTTGTCCCGTACTCCCTACACTTAGGCGCTATATAGCATTACTAGTTGGACGGTGGCTGTATATAAGAGGCGTAAGCGGCGCATTAATAGGCCCTATATAGACGCGGTGATCCTTAATATCGCTTTAAAGGCTGCTAAGCCCTTACTTACGGCCTTTTTAACCTACTTTTTCTATTGGAGCTTAGGGTCTACCTAAATCCCTAGGACTCGCATGCTGGTTTTCTAAGGGGCTGTCTTACAGCTGGCAATACGCACGGTAGACGCAAGGTCTGCGGTAGCGTGGCGCCGTCGCCTTATAAAGTGCATAAGCTAGTACTTCTTAGGGGCGAACGCCGCCCCGTATTAATTTACCTATATAGCGTAGCAGTTATAGGCGGCCTCTAATTATTAACAGTTCTCTACCGCGGAGTCCCTCTAGGTAATAAGGTTTGTGTTATCTATAAAGCTAAACCCTAGCGTGCCGCTGTTAGGGCGCTAGAATTCCTCTAACAGCTCTAATATAAAAAAGAGAAATAAGATTAGTAATAAGGGTAACCCCTAAGGGATGCCTGTCTGCGTTTAAATCTAGTTACTCTTATATTCTATAAACTTAATACGGGTTTTATATGCTATTAGGAAGCTTTATACGAAGTCTATAAGCTACTTTAAAAAGCCTTTTTTTTTTAAAATATAGAGGAGCCTTTTATGGGAGACGTTATTAAATGCCCCTACTAAGTCTAGGCTTAGCATTAACACTATACACCCGCGGCGCGTTTACTACGCCGTTTATATATAGGAGCTAAGTAGTCCTACCGCTAATAGTGTAGATTATTTGCGCCTTACTCCCATCTGGTTCTAAAGGAGTAGCCCCTACTCCTCTACAGCCTTAGATATAATATTGGCTATATACTTTTTTAGGACTTTTACTAGTGTGTTTTTAAGGGCAATTAGTTTATAGCTGCCTAGGAAAGAGTAGTCTTTCTTTCCTTTTTTATATAACACTATAGTTATAGATTCTTTAAGGCTTTTTGGTATTATTCCGCTAGCAAAGCAATAACTAGCTGCTTCTGCTAAATCTTTTATAATAACTAGGGCAACCACTTTAAGGACCTCGTTTGGTATGCCATCTAGCCCTAAAGCTTTTTTATTTAGAAGACTTATAATAAGCTTACCAATTTCTTCTGTTAAGATGGTGGGGCTAATATTAAGCACATTTTGTTCCCTTATTATCTCTATATCGCTAAGGTCTGCTATTCCAGTTTTAAGAAAGAACTTAGCTGTAAGGATATTA
>Ga0307515_10022072_pt1 | contig 11244 bp, 12 predicted proteins | sample 17_EM_MG_FD_194513 | JGI IMG/M metagenome (GOLD analysis project Ga0307515, IMG submission 194513) | Populus trichocarpa ectomycorrhiza microbial communities from riparian zone in the Pacific Northwest, United States - 17_EM | ecosystem: Host-associated > Plants > Roots > Unclassified | place... | reverse complement strand
CAATAAAAAATAAAATACTAATATAAAATATTATTTTGTTATTATTAATGAATCATGTGAAAAGATGTTATTTTGATTGTTTCACTTGTACAATTAAGAAGAGAAGTAATTTTTTAATATATTTATTTATAAAAAAAACACCGCCAACACGCAGTGAAGTACGGGGTGTAAATAATTTTGAAAAAGTGAAGGTACGTACATGGAAAATGTCAATTATCACAGGAGCTGTTAAGGTAAAATAAAGAAATAAAGGAGGATGCCTTCTGTTGAAACTTGGACATCAATTCGAGTAGGGGGGAGTCTTTTGAGAGAGGGTGGGGCCACCCAACAGCAGAAACTTTTAACAGAACGTGATTATTAAATTGCTTTTTGGCAAAAATGAAATTTCAATGGCAAAAGCCAACAAAATGAAGGACAATTCGAGCACGTGACCTGCCATTTACTTTCCTGCCACAAACTTTGCCTTTTTGGAACCACATATATCCTCTCTGACCAATCAATCCCTTCAGTCTAATCACCGAATTTTAAATCCAGTTTTCTAATTAATTACATACTTTTATACATTCCCTCCTTCAAAAACCAATATTTTTAAGGACATTTGGAGGTTTATACAATGTTTTGTATTGCATTTATGCCTCTTTTTTTTAAGTGCTTTTCTAAAATGTGTTCTTAATTTAATAGTTTTTAAATGCTTTTCCTTTATTTTGTTTCATTTTTTAGAGAAAAAGTATGATTCATTAACTATCAATGAAACAAAACTCCCGCTACTATTGTATTCATAATTTTTAGAATTTATAGCTAAGCAATGCACAATAACATTTATAATTCTTTTAATATGCAGCATTTGATAATTTTCAGCGGCACCTAAAAAAGCATGTCAATCTTCAATCACCAAACCAAACTCATTAAGATTAGTACTGTTAAATGTCAACTGATCTACTACAAGTTTTGAATCAGTTTCCACAATAACACACCTCATATTTAATAATATCAACTTTTGCAGCATCTCTTTCAATACCAATATCTCTCCTATTGCTGAATTGAATACCCCCTCTAAGAATCCAATTTTCACAACATATAATTGTCCCATTATGATCCCTAAGAATATATCCTGCTTCCATTATAGAGATGTCCTAAAAAACATTGTATCAATGTTGCATTTTAACTTTTCTAGTGCTGGCTTCTCCCATCATGAAACAAGAGAATGATTGACAAAGGATCCATTTCAACGCACACGAGCTATTTTATACCAGTTTAAAAAATCAATTCCCCTCTTTATTGCACCTGATACCGTCACCATTTTGTTATGTCATAGCTTATCATTGTTCTGATTCCATAATGACCAAATAATTGCAGCAGCTTGTTCCATCTTCTCCTCGTCTAATATAGCAAACAAACTAAAGAACCACTGCTCAAAGTTGAGCATGCCAACACGTAACTGTAAAAATGAATATTAAAAAAGACATGTTCTCTAGATTCCCTTACCTCTTCACAAACAACACAGATATTAAGAACTTCTATTCCCTTTTCAATTAATCTAATGGAAGTTGGAATGCAATGTTGACACACTTGATAAAATAAATGTTTAATCCTTATAGGGATCTTTAAATTCCATAATTTACGTCAATCTCCATCTATGTGATCTCCTAGATTAGGCATGTTGATGTCAATGGCAGCGTGATAGCCAAATTTACACAAGTAAACACATGTTTTAATATGGTGTCAGATGATGTTATCCTCTACTTGTCTTGTTGATAATGAGATGCTTAGGATGACAATGACATCTACTGGAGAAAACAATTTCTCTACCAAAATTTCATCCCAACAAGCTATCTTTTCAGTCATCAAATCACATACTTGCAGCGATTCAAGCCCTTTAATCATAGGTGTTTCCAATAATATGTTAGGATCCATAAAAAAAACCATGAATCCTTCCACACATTCACATTTGCACCCTTGCCAATACACCATTTATAACCCTTTATAACATCTTGAGAACTAAGAATGCTACGCCAAACAAAGCTCGGTCCATGCCTTAATTTGGCATTTAAAAATCCCGTTTTGGATAGTATACAGCTTTGATGACCTGACTCACCAACAAGTATGGTTTAGCTACTAACTCCTATCCTAGTTTGCCAAGTAAAGCCAAGTTAAAATTGTGTAGATGTTGAAAGCCAATGCCCCCATCTTTTTTTCATATACAAAGTCTTTCCCACCTTGTCATACCTTGCCATCATCCACTCCCCCACCAAAAGTTATCCATCATTCATTGCAACTCATTGCATAATGTTAATGAGATAAGAAAGACTCTCATACTATAAGTTAGAAGTGTTTGGGCAATTAAATTTATCATAATTATCTTGCCTGCTTTAGATAACAGGTGATTCTTTCATCCATGAATTCATTTCCATATTTTACCCCTAATAAAAGAAAATACAACTCTCTTATTCCTTCTAATGAGTGATGGCAAACCCAAATACCTCTCATGGTTTAATGGAGAGTGAACACCCAATACGACTGATATGTCTTGCCTGCATTCATTTCTGACATTTCTACTAAAAAATATGCTCGACTTCTGAAAATTAATGGCTTAGCCCGAGGATGCTTCATACTAATGTAGCAGATGTTTGATAACTGTGTCTTCATGTGCATTTGCTATGAAGAACAAGAAGCTATCATTTGCAAACAACAAGTGGGAAACCAGTGTAGTTATTTGACTGACTTTGTATCCATATACCTTTCTACATGCTTTTGCATTCCAAAAAAAAAAAATTGTAAAACCTTCACTGCATAAGATAAATAAATATAAGGAAAAAGGATCCCCTTGAAGGTTTTATTGGTCCCAATTCTGTGATATTAAAACATATAGAATACAAAACAGACTTCACACAGAGCATCACCAACTCTACCCATTTAGAAGCAAAACCTAATTTTAACATAATTTCCTTTAAATACTCATAGTTGATCCTGTCATAGGCCTTACTAATATCGATCTTCAATGCTGCCCAACCTTTCTTGTCCCTCTTCATGAAATGTATTGATTAATGAGTGATCACCATATTATCGGTAATAAATCTGTCAGGGATAAATATTGTTTATGTAGGTGAAGTAATATTCGTTAAGATATTCCTTATCTGATTTGTTAGCAATTTTACAATGATCTTATACAACATAAAGCAATCGGATAAAGGTCCTTTATTGATTGTATTTTTTCAACCTTCAAGATAAGAACCATTAGGATCTCCACTAATGATGGTGGAAATGTATTGCTAGCTAACCAACACTAACAAGCATTAGATATGTATGCTCCAATAAAATTCCAAAACTATTGATAAGATTTTAGGTTCAACCCATCTGAACAAGGAGATTTGTTTAGACCCATTTGAAATATAAATCTCTTAAATTCTTCATCCTGAAATGGTACTAGTAAAATGTTATTCATGGAAGTTGATACACGTAGATGAATAAAGTTAATAACTTCATTAACCAAGTTAGGACTTGCATTGAACATTTGGATGAAGTAATCAATCACAACATCTTGCATACCCCTTTTCGTCCTCGATTGTCACCCCTCTTTCATCAATCAATTTCATAACTCTATTCCTTTGTTTTCTCGAGGTAGTTGTAGTGTGAAAATAACAAGTTTTAGAATCCTCTTCTTGTAACCAAAACTGTTTAGCACATTGTTTCTAGTAGGCTTCTTCTTGTGCTAGTAATTGGGCTAACTTCCCACGATAATTAGAGTAGGACTGTAATGATGTATATCCTGTAATAGTCTTAAGGTGTTGAGATGAGTATAACAATCCTGAATCTTATCTTTAAATTGCAGTGATAAATTCTTACCCCATAATGTGAGCTTTCTCGTGGATGATTCAAATCGTTCCAGTATATCAGTATCATTTGAATCCTCCTACACCATACACATCAAAGGATAAAGCTCTGGATCCTTTGTTCAGGTATTTTCAAATATGAAATGGACATGCTTGTGATGTGGCAAATGTTTATGGGCAACCAACATGATAGGACTATGATTGAAAGTTACAGCCAACAGATTGTGCAATTCAACATTCTAGAAGAAGGCTACCCAATTGAAATTGCAAAGTGCTCTATCAATTCGTTCTTGAATCCATGAATTTGTTCCTCTACCCTTTTCCCATGTGAATGGATACCCTTGAAGAGGAAGATTTGTTAAATTACATTCATCCACAACCTTACAAAAGCCTTATATTAACGCTAGTGGATGCTCGTTAGCTCATTATTTGTCATCAACTATAAGCATGTCATTAAAGTCTCCAAGAAAAGTCCAAGGCAAGTTTGATCTGGGACATAACACCCCTAATGATCCTATGATTCTCTGTGTCTATTACGCTCTGGATACCCATAGAATCTGGTTAGTCTCCATTTAAAACCATCAGCCTCTGTTACTTTCAAATCAATGTGATTTTGGGAGTAACCTATCATAGAAATTAAGTATAATGTCCTCTAAAAAACAGCTAAACCACTTCCCTTACCATACATATCCACTGCAAAGCAATTGTCAAAGTTAAGTTCCCTCCAAACTATTTCAATTTTACTATACTTAACAAGCATTTCAAATAAGAACACCATATCTGGGCGTTTTGAATTAAAAAGCTCTTCAAGAGCTTGGACTACCCATGGTTTGCCAAGCCCAATACAGTTCCACCTTATGCAATTCATGGCTTTTGGCAGACCTAACTATCAGGACCTGTCTTTTATAAATTTTTAGTAGATGGGCTTTGAATCTCCTTAGTGGAGAAAGTTAGTTCATCATTTATGCAGTCTCCTTTAAAGACCTTAAAGCTAGAACCATGTATTTTAGAGCCAAATCTTTCTTCTTCTTTTTTCTATCCTCCACCAGCTGTAAGCCCAAATCATCTAACCTAAAATTAGCACCCTGACTAACATTAGGGTCCTATAAACTGCTCATTAATTGTTGAAGTAACAACCATATTCGTTATAGCTCTCACGTCATATTTTCTCCCCTATTACCATGAATAAACCCTTGTAACAGTCCCATAATGTTCAGTTGTTTCATGGCCTTGTGATTGTAACGTATAGGAATCAAAATTGCCCCCAGCCCATTGATTGTTTGAATCCTTCAACCACCAGCCACCATCTCACCAAAAGATTTCCTCAGAGTTGCCCTCAACCACAATCCCCATTCCTTTTTCACCTCCCCCTCCTGTAGTTGAAATAATTTTCAACATAACCTATTAGTATGCCCTAGCATGCCATAAATAAAATAGAAAGGAGACAATTGTTTATATTTGAATTGTATCACAAACCAAAACCCTTCACCCTTACAGATTTTCTTTCATCTCTTAAGAGGCTGCTTGATATCAATATGGACTCGAATTCGTATAAAGTCCCTCTAGATTCCACTGTTATTATTTAAGTCATAATCCAAAACCAAGCCAATAATATTCCCCACTTGCTGTCCAATAGCCATGGACATGCAATTTACTGGTATATCATGAATTTGGACCCAAAATTCAACATTATTAATCGATGGTTGATTCAGGACTTCACCCTCCTTCAACTGATGCAAGAGAAATAATTGGTTATCAAACATCCATGGAGCCCCATCAAGGACTCTGTTCATATCCACTTGGTGGAAAAAATGGAAAAGATATTTGCTTACATTGAGTTCCCTTATGGATATCCCTTTCCCGGGACGTCATAGGCTTGCCACCTTGTTTTTCATGGCATTAAAGTTAATTCTTCTATCTATGAGAAAATGACCTACTAAACACAAATTGAGTGATTGTAGCTCTGAGATCGAATCTTTAACCTCCATAACAAGCTCCTCATCTTCATCCTTCACAAATGACAAATTCTCAAAACATGCTTTTATTACATAACAATGTGAAATAACTAACACACTCTTGCCACTAGAGCAAGACTACACCCTTGCCACGTGAGCAAGATCAGCAAGACCGTGAAGATTGTTCTAAATAATTTCCTTTATATACATACTTATATATATTTAAAATAAAATTTAACAAAAAATACATATCACACTCCCAACTTGATTACTATAACTCCATTAGCAATATAATAATTTAAAAGTTTTGAATACATAATTGATATTTAATTTTTTTTTTTTAAATGCATCAAATTAAAATGTATATAAAAAGGACAATGAAATAGAAAGAAAAGCTTGAACTTAATCGATGTATAAACGGATTTAAAAATATCCTAATTGTTAAATAAAAAAAAAACTTTTATGACCAAACCTAACTTGAAGTAAAGAGATATAGTTAAAGGGGAAAAAAAAAAGAACTGGCAGCAAGCATTACTTTACTTATTACGGGGTGGGATTCTTTTTATTTATTTTTTTGTACCAGTAATGTTGTTCTTTTCATAAGACAAATCGATTACAGGTTTTTTTTACATCTGTATCTGTGTCCAATTTGGCATTTAGCTTTGGCCTTTGTTTTTTTGGCTGCATCTCTCTCTCTCTCTCTCTCTCCCCCCCTCTGACAGTCTCTGTAATTTATGGGAGTAACATTGATTTTTTTTCTGTTTGAAAATAATTGTGGCATAGATTGCTTGCTTGCTTGCTTGTGAAGTTGTTCTGTGTTAAAAGGAAGCAGAAGATAATGCTAGTGAAATTACATAGTAGTCAACTGAACAGGGCAAGGCTAGAAGAAACCAAAAATATACCAACATGGAATTTGTGGGGATCAACCAAAACTTAAAACCCGCATTCTCAGATCTCTAGGATCTCAGAATTTCAGGCTTCACTATTATCTTTGCTTGTTTCTCGAGAAAATTCTTTTCTGAGCTGGGTGTCATGTAAGTAAGGAAGTGATTTTGGTTTCATCTGGGAGTTAATTCAAAGTGAGAGTTGCTAAAAGGGACCATTTTGTTGCTGGAAATACTGGGCTTTTGCTTTATTATTTTGTGTTTCTGATTCTTAAAACAAAAGGTGTTTTCCTTTTCTTTTATTTGGATAACAGAACAAGTCCATTTTAGCAGAATATGGCTTTTGGGGTTGGTGGAGAAGCTGGTTTTAATAAGAAAAGAGTTGTTGGAGTTTTGCACAGTGAATGAAGTGAGGGTAAGAAAGTATCCATGGAAAGTAGGAGGAGTTTCAGGTTGTGCAGAGTGGTATTTCTGGTTTTGGCATTGATGGAGATTTCTACTGCTACACTTTCTCCTGCTGGTATAAACTATGAAGGTTAGTCCACAACTTTCTCATGAGATCTTCTCCTGCTCATTATAGTTTCTGTCCACAGAAAAGTAGCTTGTTGCAATAGATGGTTCTTCATTTGTGGAGAAGCTCACAGTGATGATTTTTGTTTCTTATTTTAATTGAAAATTGAGCAGTGGTAGCTTTGGTGGCCATAAAAACTGCTTTACGCGACCCATATAATGTTCTGGATAATTGGGATATCAATTCTGTTGATCCTTGTAGCTGGAGGATGGTTACTTGCACCCCAGATGGATATGTTTCTGCTTTGTAAGTTGCTTCTTTTTATTCTTACACCCACACACACTTCCTATATATTTTATGTGCCAGGAAATGACCTAGAAAATGCATCATAGTTCATTTACTTTCAGTATGGACCATACCATTAAGTGAATGTATTTTTTTCTTATATTTTTAAACAGGGGACTCCCCAGTCAAAGCTTGTCTGGGACTTTATCTCCGTCCATCGGCAACCTCACTAACCTGCAATCAGTGTAAGTTCTAACCTTCAGTTTTTTTCTGAGTAGTGAATGTGCACTTTGTTTACTGTTTGGAGTTTTCTCAAAAGTGATGAAAATTTCTCGTTGCTGATTTCTGATAGCATAATTCCAGAGTAATGTCATTGAAATGCAATTCATACTTGCATAAATGTGTAGGTTGCTGCAGAATAATGCCATTTCAGGTCCTATACCTGCTGCAATTGGCAAGCTGGAGAAGCTTCTTACACTTGATCTCTCGAACAATACATTTAGTGGAGAAATGCCCACCTCTTTGGGGAACCTCAAGAACCTGAATTACCTGTGAGTGTCAAATTTGATAATTACTTTGGTTTCTTCAGCAGATGCTGCATGCTTTGAATATTTTTTTATTTAGGATCGATGCATATTGTTACCTCTCTTATGTTGTCTTCTGGGAACATCAGGCGATTAAATAACAACAGCCTTACTGGACCCTGCCCCGAGTCTCTGTCCAAGCTCAATGGCCTCACACTTGTGTATGTCCTTGAACCTATGCAACCCGCATATTGCTGTTTGGCTGCAATATGAACATTTCTCTAAAATTAGCTCATTTAATGATTATTGTTAATTTTGTGAACATACGTATTCACCATTATAATTATGTTATGCTTTCAGGGATCTTTCATTTAACAATCTGAGCGGTTCCTTACCAAAAATATCAGCAAGAACTTTCAAGTGAGATATTGTTTAGCTGGCTTTGAAAGATGCTTGCTCCTTGTACTAGTTATAATTTTTATTACTTAATTAGAAATCTCAAGCTCTTTTTTCATTTCAGAGTAACGGGTAACCCTTTGATTTGTGGACCTAAGGCCAGTGACAACTGTTCTGCTGTCTTTCCAGAGCCTCTTTCTCTCCCGCCTAATGGTCTGAATTGTGCCTATCATGTACTTGAATATTTTGTTTGTTGGTTTTTTTTTGTTATCTCCACAAAAATAGATCATATATATTTCTTTTCTGCTCTTTGTATTCATAGGTCAATCAGACTCTAGAACAAACAGTCATCGTGTGGCTATTGCATTTGGGGCAAGCTTTGGTGCTGCTTTTTCCATCATAATAATTATTGGTTTACTTGTTTGGTGGCGATGCAGACACAACCAGCAAATTTTCTTTGATGTCAATGGTTAGTTTATACTTCGTTTTTCCTTTCTTTAGTGATCTTCTTACTTGATAGCTTTCCTTTGGCGGTTCTATGAATGCATGGAACAAAGTTACCGAATAAGTTCTTATTAACCTCACCTCTGTCATTATGGAAAAGTGAGTTGTGGAATTATATGGTCAAAGTCATACCGTGTTGCTTTCAACTCATTATAATGGCTTCAGCTATGTGGTTTTGTACTAATTGTCCGAGAAAGAAATACAATAAATATTATCCCTTAAAATTTGATTGTTATACACTATTTGCAGCATCACTTCCACCACTAATGACATTATACTTGAACTCAGGACAACTTGATTGTAGCACATTGTATATAACATTACTTCCACCCCAAAATTGTATCTGAACTAATAGGATGAACTACCTGCTTGTATTTGTTATGTCTTGCTGCATTGTTTGAAAGTGCGGCTTTGATTTAGTCAAGGCTACACAAAAATCAGGTAGAATTTGGATACTCTAGCGGTTTCAATCCCAAGAGTTTTACTATTGCACCAGTAACGACTCCTTTTGCAGTTTCAAACAATTATAAAATGCATAAAATATTTTACATCCTGATTTTCTTGTATTTGTTTCTTGTATAATATTTACAGAAAACTAGTCAATATAAAATATTTTACAGTCAGCCCTTAAATTTAGTTTGAAAAATATTTTTAGCTCATATTTTTCAAATAATTATAAGTTTAAGGGGCATTTGGTTTGCTTAAAATATTTTACACGAATATGTTTTCCTGATTTTTCTCTTGTAAAATATTTTATGGAAAACTAGTGAACTTAAAATATTTTACAATCAACTCTTAAACTTAGTTTATTTCTTGAAAAATATTTTCAGTTTATAAAATCCCGTAAAATATTTTATGGAAACTAATCCATTAACAATATCTTTCAATTATTTCGACCACCACTACCTTGCTACCTCCACCCTCATCACCACTACTAACATAATCATTACCACTATCTCATTACCACAACATATTATTATCATTTTTACTATAATCATATTTTTCAAACCATTACGTATCAAACATCATAAAATGTTTTTCATATAAAACGTTTTACAGTTAAATATTTTACGTAGAAAACATGCTCCTATTCTCAATTTGCATATAATATTCTCAAAGTTTTAACTTGTACCCTTATGGTTGCCCTTGAGGTTGCAGCTAAGCAGCTTTACCATTGCACCATGCAATGAAACTTTCTTAGCTACATTTTTTAATACTTCTGTATTATTTCAATTTTCAACTGATCTTGTTTTATTTATTCAATTTGTTTATGATTTTACTCCTGTTCCTGCATTTTCTATTATACCTGGATTCTCAACTATGTGTTGCTTGTCAGAGCAATATGACCCAGAGGTGTGCTTGGGCCATTTGAGAAGGTATACATTTAAGGAGCTTCGCTCTGCTACTGATCATTTCAGTTCAAAGAATATTCTTGGGAGAGGTGGATTTGGTATCGTGTACAAGGGATGCTTGAATGATGGAACTCTGGTTGCTGTCAAAAGGCTAAAAGACTATGACATTGCTGGTGGTGAAATCCAATTCCAGACAGAAGTAGAAACAATAAGTTTGGCTATTCATCGAAATCTTCTGAGGCTCTCTGGGTTCTGCACGACTGAGAATGAAAGGCTTCTCGTTTACCCCTACATGCCGAATGGGAGTGTAGCATCTCAATTAAGAGGTCAGTAAAAATGAACTCTTAAGTGTTTAGTAATCATTGCACAATTTTTATTTTGTTTAAAGAATTAAACTTGCATGTGGGTGAGCTTATAACCCCAAATGTGGTGATGAACCGTATAGCAAGTTTACTCATAAAGAATCTACTGAAAGAAAGGGGGCATCCTCACCATTGCCATGCCACTACTTTTGTGACAATCCTTCAATCACTGACATCATATGCCTACTTCATCAGTGGGCACTACCAAAGTAACACCATGGATGCACAAGAGCAACTGAGGTGACTCTAAGAACCTGTGAAACCTCTGTCACCATCACTACCTATCTACAGAGTCACTGCCACAATTAAAAGCATGCTCTTCCCCAGGTGCCAAGTATCTGATTGCACCACCATGATGCTGACCAATGTGCCATGATTTTCTAGCTTGTGGCAGCATATCTTTTCCTAACCGAATCTCTAGCATTCACCCCCTGACAGAGACATGACTATACATAAAAAACTTGGCCATAATGAAATTTAAATATAGCCTTAGTCTGATATTGTCGTGTTTCATCTCCATTCTTCCAGCGTGTTCTTAAGAAAATATTTATTGGAAATGCTATATTTGCTAGTTTAGCTTCTTAAATGAACACATTTAAAGTTCATTGTTCACTTTAAGGTTAAATTTCTCGTCCTTGGGC
>Ga0307515_10022071_pt1 | contig 11244 bp, 1 predicted proteins | sample 17_EM_MG_FD_194513 | JGI IMG/M metagenome (GOLD analysis project Ga0307515, IMG submission 194513) | Populus trichocarpa ectomycorrhiza microbial communities from riparian zone in the Pacific Northwest, United States - 17_EM | ecosystem: Host-associated > Plants > Roots > Unclassified | place... | reverse complement strand
AAGCCTAACCTAAACCTCTAATACCTAAATATAAGCGAACTAAGTATTCTATTTAAGGAGGGCCCTATTTTAGGAACTTCTTAAACTTATATTAAATTCCCGCTTACTAAATAACACCCGTATTAAAGTCCCTCTATAAGATTATCTACTCCGCCAACTACAATAAAACTGTTAGGCTACTTCCGTTAGAATCTCATTTTTACATAGTAGCTTTGAGGTTCGGTTTACTAACTAAATATTATACCATTTTGTCCTAGAAAAGAAGGGCAGCTACTTTAGACTCTAGTTTTTCGCCGCCGGATTGTAAATTGGTTTTAACGTTTTAAGGAGTCCTAAAAATAGGCCCCGCGGAAAGGGTCCTAAATTGCGTTCTCCTTTACTAATTGCTTATCTAGCAATTAGTTCTCCCCTTAAGTAATATAAAGGGCCCAATTCTGGCCTCTAAGTATAATTAGCCAATATTGGCAGAATATTTATACTAATAGTATGTGACTAAGGTAATTCGGGGGCTTAAGCCCGCGCCCCTTCCTCACTTTTCTTACGTACGCAAAAGCTGCCTATACTAACTTTAGGCTAATTTGTGTATGCCAGCTAGGTTAGAAAGAACTTAATAACGTATACAATTTGTTATACCCTAAGGCCGCTATTATGTTTGTCTTTAGTCCTCTCCTTTATTGCACGTCCTTTAAAATAAATATCTTCTCACCAAAATAGCGTGAATAAAGTGCTCCGCCGTGGAATGATTACCATCCTCCTTTTTATTCTAGTATTCATGCATTTTAAGACTAAGTAAGAAATTGGTTTACAAGACTCCTCAAGGCTAACTTGTAAAAAGACTAGCTCTAAAGAGAATAAATAAACTTATATAGAACGTTAAGTACCCACAGAGGGCCGCTTAACCTCTTTCTGTATTTACTTACCGCTAATAGTTAGAAGCCTTACTAATGCTACCATTTAGCTACTAGGGACGGCTCTAGCTCTCTTAGGCTAGGTTACGTTATCGGGCATTAATAAACCAATTACTAACCTAGTTTAAGTTAGCTAAGTTTATAAAATTAAGGTCTAATAAGATCTAAGCTTAAGGTTTGAAACAAAAGGAGGTCTAAGTAGAGCTATTAATTAAAAGGCAGCTGCGAGACATTAATAGACGTATTAAGAATAGCCTTTTTCCAAACTATAAAGTATTAACGTATCGAAGTGGTTGTTAAACCCGTTACTACGCAGAGCCTATTCTTCTTATCCTCTAACGGATATAGTAAGTCCTAGTATACCGCGAACCAATCTTTTAGTTCCTGTGTTGCTTCCTTAGGGAGATTAACTCGGCCCTTTCTCTGTCTATATATCTTACCCTAGCCGCGCTAAATTAACTGGGATTAGTAGTCATTATAGTGCAGATTAGGAAGGTATCGATTGTCTAGTATATATAAGTATCTTCTATCGTCCATAGGAGGTTTTGGGATCTTAGCTTTAGTAAGCGAAATTAGCTTCTTAATTAGGGGGACCGTTACGTCAGATTGGAAATCACCCTTCTATAAGGGTGGTGGTTATCTCTGGTACCCTATAGGCGGGGATGGAGGACACCCATACTGTTAAGATAACTATAGGCAAGAATACGATATCGCGGATAGCTGGTGTAATGTAAATCCTAACCGTTATAGTGAAGCTATTGCCGGAGTTAAGGTATTATTGGATTATTAGATAAGGTTTGTGGGGAGTTATAGAATGCACTAGTTTAATAATCATAGAGATAGGATTTTATGCTGCTACGACAATTAATAAATGGATAATCTAAGACGTTCGGCACCCGCAATAAGTTATTGTCGGACACTTTATCCTTTCTCCTTTCGCTATCTAATAGAAAAGGGTTATCGAAGTAAGTGTTAAACGCCTAATTGGCCTAAAAGAACCGGTCCTTCTGACAAAGCTAGATAGGATATATTTTATAGGTCGATAGTAAGGTCTCTTAAGTAAGCGGTTTACTAGTAAGCTCTCTACGCTTTGTACTAACTATAGAAAGATAAATATTAGAATATTATACTAAGTGGTTTAGTAAGATGGATAATCTTACTATTTAGAAGGAAAGAGGTTACGTAAGCCTATTACGCTTATTTAACTAATATAATGATAAATTGCGAATAGGAAGGCAACTCTACTTAATATTAATATTATTTAAGGCTAGTACAGCTTCTTTATATTTAGAAAAATAGCGTTTATTTCAAAGTAAATTAACTAGTAAAGCGCTAACTAATGGCTTTTTATCTTTAGGAGGTATAAGTAATAATTAAAAAAGCAAACTCTTAGGGAGCTTAATTATCTGCTATAAGATTACTACGGGAGTACTAAGGGAGTACTATAGTAATGCCGGAAGTATGTATTCCAGGCTAATATAGAAGGGCATTAAGGTAATCTATAGGGTAGTACGCCTCACTATATAATTAGCCTTTATATTTACTTTTTAAAATATACTCTATAACTCTTTCTAATTTGTTTTAATAATATCGCTTAGGCTAGGCAAAAGACAATGCTTTATTAATAAGGTTTCTATTAGTATCCTTATTTCTTAGAGGTAATATTTCTAAAAATAATGTATAATAGTATTTAAACTTTAGACTATCTTAACCGGTGGCCAAAAGTATTTTCGTATATATATTAGCGTGTAAAGGAGCTCCTTAGGGTCTGTAATCTCCATAGCAACCCTATAGTAATCCTAGGGCAATTTTAGGACTCCACTAAGACTTAAAAGTGATTTAGCAATTTAGAGTAGGTAGTGGCACTTTTTTATTATTTTTATCCATTGTATTATACTACGTATAATACTACACATGCAGCCTCTAGGCTATAGCGCTATAGTTCTATATATATAAATCCTTTCTAAGCAGCTTAATATATACTAGTAGCTATATCCTAGTAGTTTATAAACCCCTAGAGGTTTATAGCTCCTAAGTAAAATACTAAGTTACTATAACTATTAGGTAATGAGAAAATGGTAGAGAAAACTATAAGAAATCCTAACGCCTGTCCCTGTCCTTTTATAATTTATTTCTATTCTTTTGCTCTCTAATATCTTTTTACTAAAAGCCTAGTAAGAGTTGCCTCCTTCTAAAATCCTATTTTTTTTATTCTTCTAAAGAACCTTTTATATTCTTACTACGTACTAGTTTAGCTGCTTTAAGAGTCTCGCAGTCTTTACTATTAGCAAAGTGGTTTTCTTTACAATTAATGCAAAGAGGGGTAGTATGCTTGTAAGGCTTGCCTATTATTATACAGGTAGGACAGGCGTGGTCTTTAGATAGATGTGCAGCCGCATAATATCTATAGGCTCTAGTAGAGCATCTGTCTCCTATATAGCCGAATTTTTGGTAGCTAGTGTACTGCGTAGTAGGGGAGACTTTGAGGTATTTTACTACCTTAGTAGCTGTGCCTGCAATTAATATCTCTTTTTGCTCAAGGATTTCTTGTCTTTTTTCTTCGTTCTCTATAGTAAAATCTATAGAGCCAAATCTAGTCTATAGATTATATCTTTTTACACTAAATAAGATCCATCTAGGTAGTCCTTATATCCTTATAGGATTAAAGGTCTCAACCTCTTCTTTTAGAAGCTTAGAGCCTCCTTCTTCTAGGAAAGGTAGGGTAGGGACCCTATAGGCTATAATTTAAACCTATGGTTCTAGTTTTTGTTCTCTTTAAAAGGTAAAGTAGTTATGCTAGATCTCCTTATATTTAACTAGGAAATCTACATTATACTCTTCTATAGTCGTAAGGAGAATATGTTATTTTCTTTTAGTTCTAGCTATAAACGCTAAAACTGGTTTTTTAATTTGCAGTTTTAATGCAAATAGTTAATTAACTTTGTTTCGTATAGAGAAAGTATCTAGAAATTGGTCCTTTTAGTCTATAATTAGGACTAGCCTCCTTTCTTATAGCTGTTCCCCCCCACCTCTAGTAGAAGTAGAACTGGGTTTGCCGCCAGTTACCCTACTAAAAGAAGAAGAGGTAGGGGTAGAAGGTAGTAATACTAAGGAGGGTAAAGAGGATGAAGAAGGGAGGCCCTTCTTTAGCCTCTCTGCGTAAGTTTCCTTAATAGGGGCAACCTCCTTACGGAGAGCTCTTACTTTTTCTACTAGCCCTTCTAGGACATCTTTTGCCTTTTTAGGGGCTTTTACTTCTTCTGCTTTTCCTTTTATAAAAGGGTTTTTCCCTACTAGCATACTTTGTACGTAGTTTCCTATTTACTTAACTTACTCTTTATTTTCTCCTTATAGCTCTAAATAGGCTTATTTTAAGCTTTCTAGGGCCTTTTATAGGTGTTAGTTTAGAGAAAAGGGGGAAAGCATACTAGATTTTATTCCCTCTCTTATTTAGCATTAGTATTGGCTTTTTTCCTTTTCTTTTTTAGAAAGAGATTAGGAATAGCTTATTTTTTTCCCTATATAGATTGGAGGTACATAGATAGGTACGAAGGGAAATACTTTATCTACTTCTCCTATCTCTATATCTTTCTTAGATGGGCAAGGGGAGGATAAAAAAGAAGAAGTAGATAATGAGTTATTACCTATCTCTATAGCTTTGCTTTTACTTTTAACTGGCTACTTCTTTTTTTTAACTTATAAGCCTTTACTATCATTATAGCTTATAAAGGGGTTTTCTAGTTTTTTCAGTAGATAATAACCTCCTTAGGTCTCTTATCTCCTGGTCCTAGAGGTAAAAAATTAGGTAAAAAGCCTTGCTAGTTTTTACTGCCCTTTTATACCTTTTTCTCTTACTAACTCTACTAGAGGGTTTCTGGGAAGATTAGGCTAAAAGGTAGTAGAAAAACTAACTAAAAAGACTATAGTAGTTCTTTTCTTTTCTTCTTTAATAGAAGGAGAAAAAACTGCTAATAAAAGGACTTGTTAGGCTTTTACTAACAGAAAAGCCAGAAAAGGCAATCCTTCTCTTACTAAGGAAAATCTGACTAAAGGAGATATAGAAAAGTACCTACATCCCCTATTTTATTAGGCTTTTACTTTCTATAGAAGAAAAACCTAGGAAAAGTCTATGTTTTATAGTTTTGGTGTTCCTACCCCTACCTTACTTATAAGCTAGGACTACCTCTTAAAAGAATTTTCTCTTCGGAGAAGGGGGTAAAAGGGTAAACAAATCCACCTCTAGCTCGCTAGGTAGTAGGAATTAGGTCTTAAAAGTTAGAAAATTGATTGTTTTTGGTGGTAAGATAGGTATACGTAAGTTTTGAAGTGCGGCGCTACCTTTTAGTAAGGTTGTATGTGTGATAAAGGTATAGCAGTGGCACTTAAACTGGGCTACCTCTGTCTAAATCTAACTGTTTTAATTATTAACCTACGAGCCTATGTCTACCAGACCTCTTAGTTGCTTTAAATTTAACCTAGGCGCTAGTTTAATGGCCTTAGTTTTAGCACTAATAGTTACTACTATACCTTTTACAATTATAGGGCTTTTTTAGACGAGTACTTTCTAAAATATAACCCTTTAACCACTTCTCTAATAAAGCCGCTTTAACTTAATTCTAACCTTTATTTAATTTAGATTATCTAAATTTAGTAGGCATTGCTAGAGAGCTAGGGAAGTAAGCTTATATATATTAAGAACAAATTACTTATAATATCGTTAGAATTTAATAGTTAGTTATTGATCTTAACGCGCTCTATATTTATCTTCCTTACTAGGTAAAAGCATTACGTATATAAGTCAATTTAAGTTATAAATATGCCCCGCAATACCTGCCCTATATAGCTTAAACTTTAGAGTACTAGAGCGATAATAACTTTAAAGCAACGACTAGATAATCGAGTGGCCCGTATATAGATATTAAAGTTATAACGCGCTGTAGGCAAAATCTCTCTTTAAAGCGAAGTGTTATTAAGGCTTTATAAGCTTTAATAGAGATAGTTATATTGTTATAAAGGGCGCTATAAGTATCCAGCCTATTTTATTAGAGTTACTAAAGTCCTTAAACTTTATTAAAAGAGAAATTATCTTAAATAAGGTAACCTCTTTTCCGAGATTTATAAATTAAGACTAATATTCTTCTAGGTTATTTATTGTTTGTACCAATTTAATAGCACGAGTGAGTTAGATCCAGGGGCACGAAATACATATAGTATTGTATGCTCGTTTGGATAATGGTAACTATCTCTTATATTTAAGCAGACTACGTAGTCTATATACTGATGCGTCCTTCCCCCTTAATTAGTCAGTGCCTATACACCAGACGCGTAAGCGGGTAGTTAGTACGCCGAACGCGTAAACGCGTACCTGGCGTACCAAACGCGTAGGTACGCGGTTAGTACGACAGGTGCTATAATTATACACTGGCGGTACTTGAAAAATGAAACCACTTGTGTATAGTCTTTGTAGTTGCTTTAATAAAACTATAGAATATAAAAGAAAATATATAGGAAACTCCTCCCGAGGTGTCTTCTGGGCTACCTTCCAAACGGTGCCCCAAGCTGGCCGTAAGTCCTACTTACGGTCCGTAAAATGAACCGTATAGCCTTTTAACGGGCCGTAGACGAGCCGTAGGTTAGATCTTAAGGGCTGCTAAGGCGCTAGTGCTAGGCGAGCTAATGGCGATTTTCCGTGCCCGGTATGGAAAATTATAATTAGTTAATTTGACTACCGTGGTAGAATATAGTAGAATTTGGCAGGTTACGTAAGTCTACTAAGTTCTACCGCAGCTTTTTCTACTATTTTCCATCTATACCGTAACATAGGCAGTCTGCGGTAATCTAGGGTAATCTACTTATGCCGATTATCTTAATAGCTTACGGTCTGTAGAACGGACCGTATAACAAGTCGTACAGCCTTTTAATAGGCCGTAGACGTATTATAGGTGCTCCGTTAGTCCCGTTCTACCTATTTTATAACTTCTAGGTTAAGCCTATTTATATTAATTAGGGTTTTAAGGGCTTAATACAGCTTTGCCTTAGTTATAGCATCTACTAGGTTATTTCCGCCGCTAATCCATTTAACCTCTATAATCTCGCGTTGTTTATAGGCTTAATATAAGCATATTAGGTTAACCATAAGCCTCTTCTCCTATATTATACCTAGCTTAACTAGGCAGTCGTAAAGGGACTTTAAATTAGTGTATAAAACTAGGGGTAACTGCTCCAATTATAGAATCTTCTGGACTGTTAATTTAATTGCGGCTGCTATATTAAAGCTATAAGCTAGTGTATATAGTTTAGAAGCTAGTACACTACGGGTTACTTATTTACACTTAATTAAAGACTAGTACAGTATATTTGCGTCCTAATTATGGTCCGTAAGTATAATTATAAAGCCAATTTGTGATAATAGGTCTTTATTATTAGCGAAGGAGGCGTCCGTAAATGCTAGTAGGCTAAGGGAACTTAGGTCTAGTGGTATAAAAGTAAGTCCCCTTATTGCATTATTAATTTGCCACTAAATACGCTTATTAAGCTGTTTAATACTTTCTTCTTATAGATCTACTGCCTAGGCCGTAAAGGATAAATCATAGGTAGATTTAGGTTGACAGACTATAGCAATATAGGCGCCTCTTGCACGCTGTGCAATGTATTAGTCCTTCGTATTTACGGTTTTGCAGGTTTCTCCGTAGGAGCTGGTAAGGTCCATAGGCTTTACTATAATAGGCTTTAGGTTTTAAGCTTGGCGTTCCTAAGTTAGCTTAATTAGGTTACCCTTTTATGTAATTAGGCCTCTATTAAACTTAATTGGATTCTGCTTAGTTAACTACTTTTACAGCTTTACTAAGAACTTAGCCTTTTATAGTTTAGTTTCTTTAGCGTCCGTAAAGGTTTAGTCTGCTAGAAATAGGGTATTATCTATTTAGAGTCTAACAATACTAAGGCCGTTTAATGGGCTGTATAGGAGGCAGGGGTTGTAGGTCAACTGTTCCATTTTAAGTTTACTAATATAGTACTAGTGGTATGTCTTAAATTAATGGTTTCCAGCTTTTAGTACTCCGTAAAGAGGTTTTATAACCTATAGAATTGTTTTTAGTTGTAGGTTAAGCTCGGGGGGTGGCCGTATAAAGATATCCCTACTTAGGTAGGTATTAGACTACATATAGGCTTATAAAATATCCCGTAAGTAGAGGGTTATAGGCTTGGTTTGCTATAGTCCAGGCATAAGTATAAGTATAATCCGTTAGCTGACTCGTTAAATTGTAGGCGATTGCGTAAGGACTAAGCCCTTTCCCTGGTCGTTATAAGCTTATACGACGAGCCTTAATTTCTTAAAGGCTTTGTTAGTACTAGGGTGCTTAATCTCGTCAATAAAGTGTGAGTTAAATATACGGACGCCTTGCGGAACGTCTCTCTCCGTTATAACCGTAAAGATACCCTTTTTAAGTAGTCCGTTGATCTCTTTACGTCATAAGTCTGTAAATGGGGGTTTCTATATTAGAACTGATATATCCATAGGCGGAGATTGCCTTGCGGATATTCCTGTAAAGGTTAGGTAATTCTCTATTACGGTATTCTTAGTTATAGGGTGCTTTTGGGGGCGTCCTTAACTATACTTTATAGGTTTAACGGGTTTAGTAAGTTCCTAGGGGACTTCTAAGGTAGGTAGGGGTGCTTCTAGTTTATCTAGTTTAGTAGGTGCTTTTGGTTTGTCTGGTTCGACGGGTGCTTCTAGTTTATTTAGTTTAACGGGTGTTTCTAGTTCGTCTAGCTTAACGTTATAGTTGTCTTTGGGCCGAAAGTAGGGTTTTATAGACGTGCTTCTAAAGCTAGTTGGCCCGCTAGGGAGTTATATATAGCACGTCTCATTTTCTACGGCTAGTAAACGGTAGGGTCTAGTCTACTTGCCGCTTTTACGCTATATAAGGACTTTAGAGTTAAGCGGGAGGTCGTATACTAAGGTTGTATTAGGTCCGTTGCGGTAGTATAGGGCGTTATTAATAGTTTGTTTGGCCCGTAGCTTAACTATCTTAGCCATCGCCTTCTATATTGCAGTTGCTCGTTCCGTAATAGATAGGGTAGAAGGATCTAGGTTACTTATCCTTAGGTAGGCTCCGTAAACTAAGAGGGTAGGTACTAGTCCGTCTAGGCTAGCAGTGTTATTAACGGCTTTTACGGCTATCTATAGAGCTAGTTCCTTCTAGATGTCCTTATATTCGTCCGTAATAATCTAGTAAGCTCTCTATAAGGCTAAGTAAGCTCGCTTAATAAGCCTAATGGACTAATACGCCTTAACTAGAACAGCTTTTGTTAATATAGCTATAGCCGTAGTTTACTACTGGAATTCCTTACTAATAAAGTTCCTACCGGCGTCGTAGGTAATATACTTAGGAGGTTTAACGTACGTGTTAATCTAGCAGGTCCGTAAAATATCCTAAGTGTGCTTTACGGATATATTTTACAACTAATAGGCGGCTTGGTAGCGGGTTGCCTTATTAATTATATATAGTACTAGGCTGCCGTTAATATATATAATATCTACGTATACTAAATAGTTAAAGTTAAGATCCTTATAAAGGGTGAACTTAAATCGGCCTGGGGAACGTCTGTATTTCTGGCAGAAGGAGTAGTATTTAGTTAGGTAATTAACTGCCTTTCTGTTGACGTTGTCGTGTTTAGAGCGTTTAAGGACTCTATATAGCTTTTCGGCTAACGGGTAGTCGAAACGGCGGTATAGATAGTGGATCTCCGTACTAGTAAGGTAGCACGGGTTATAGTCGAAAGATTCCTAAATGTAGGTCTGTAAAGTCTCTCCCTATATAAGGAACGGGTGTCTAAATTGTTGTATAATTAGTAGGGTGATATACTTGCTTCCTAGGGCAGTTACGGGGCCAATTAAGGTGTCCGTAATATTGTTGTAGTACACCTATAACCTATCTATGTCTGTAAGATAGAGTAAGAAGGGGGTGTCCGCTTTTACTACGTGGAAGTTAACTAGGCTAATTAGAGTCTTAACTTTAACTGATTTAATTAATACGGTTAAGCTGATGCCAAATTAGACGTTTACGGCCCCAGTTTGCGTAATATCAATGTTTATATTGTTATTTGTGGTAGTCCTATATACGAGGTATTATCCGTAGCCTATAGTGGACTTGTTTAAGGCATCTGTGTCGATTATAACACCGTAGAATTCTTTAGAGGTATAGCGTTCTATGGTAATATATGCAAATGGGTCCTGTTTATAGTCCGTAACGTCTATAACGGGTCTAGCGGGTGTACTTACAGATTGGTTTTTAGATGTAATTAAGTGTACGAATAAGCGGTCGGCTAATACGGTTGTAATATTAAAGGCTTAGCTGTCCGTAAAAGGTCTAAAAGTAGTTAGGAACGTCTCTAAGGTTTTTTATTTCTAGTTATTTAGGTTAAAGTCAATTATAAGGGCTTCTATTAACTTATTAGGGGACTCCTCTTCTTCCTCTCCTTTATATTCTAAGATAAACTGGTTAATCCGTTTATTAAATCTCTTCTTAGACCTATTACATTCTTCCTAGGTATACCTTGTAGACTAATATCCTTCCTTACCACACACGAAGCATTTCTGGCTTGTTTATCTGTGGGGGTATACTTTTATATAGGAGTTACTATAGGGGTTACAAGTGGGACTTAGTCGGTATGGGTGCTGCTAATAGTAACGGCGGTCCGTAAAGTAGACGTCTAAGTCTATTTATAGGTATTAAATATCTATAGCGAAGGCTTAAGTGCTGCCTGGCGGGTTTAAGACTTCGTATATTATAATAGAGGAGCGTAGATTATTAATAAGGCCAGCTAAGGTATCTATAGGTTTATAGTAGGTATACTTACAGGGCTCTACTTCCTGGCAAGCCGTAATAAGTTTGTTGTATAGGAGGTTGTCTATTTAAAGCTTAGCGTTAAGGCTGTGCTATAGGTGCCGGAGGTCTTTAATAAGAATTTGCAGGCACTCTGTAGTTGATTTTTTAGTATTCTTGTTGATTACGGTCTATAGCTTGGTCGCATTCTATTGGGTAAGGATATTGCGCCTATATTCCGGTCCTTTAAAGTAGTTATAGGTAGCTTTATATAGCTTATTAAAGGGGACACTAAGGGGGTTGCTCTTAAGGTTAGTGTAGTAGTGGTTAAGTACTAGGCCGCGCAGTATGGTAGAGTAGGCTTAGCTAAACTCTTATTTAGAAATATCAGCCTTTTAGTAAAGGTCCGTAAAGATAGTTAGTTTAAAGTTAAAATTATCATTTTTACCGCTGTACTTAGATTTGTCAGTATAGAGCTTAGCTAGGTTAGCTAGCTCCTTGCCGTAGGT
>Ga0307515_10022070_pt1 | contig 11244 bp, 12 predicted proteins | sample 17_EM_MG_FD_194513 | JGI IMG/M metagenome (GOLD analysis project Ga0307515, IMG submission 194513) | Populus trichocarpa ectomycorrhiza microbial communities from riparian zone in the Pacific Northwest, United States - 17_EM | ecosystem: Host-associated > Plants > Roots > Unclassified | place... | reverse complement strand
CAAATATATAAATATATATATATATATATATATATATATATATATATAAAGGAAAAAAATTTTAATTACTCTGTTTTCGGTTGACATGAGAGTGTTGTTTTTATCCTAAAATGGGAGATGTTACACAGCATGTGTATGTGTGTGTTCATGCCGAATCGTGTTTTCTGAAGCGAATTTGAGATTCGCTACTGAAGTTGAGTGGTTTGCAGCGAATTTGTGATTTGCTGCCGAAACTGAGTCTTCTGCATCGAATTAGCATTCACTGCCGAATTGTGTGCTCTGCAGCGAAATTGTGATTCGCTGCTGAAACTGTGTCGTCTGCAGCGAATTAGCATTCGTTGCCGAATCATGTGCTCTGCAGCGAATTTAGGATTCGCTGCTGAAACTGAGTTGTCTGCAGCGAATTACAGTTGTCTGCAGTGAATTAGCATTCACTGCCGAATTGGGTGTTTTGCAGCGGAATTGTTATTCGCCGCCGAAATTAAGTTGTCTGCAGCGAATTAGCATTTGCTGCCGAATTACGTGTTCTGCAGTGAATTTGTGATTCGCTGCCGAAGTTGAGTTATCTGCAGCGAATCGCAGATTCGCTGCTGAAATTGAGTTGTCTGCAGCGAATTAGCATTTGCTGCTGAAATGTGTGTTTCGCAGTGAATTTGGGAGTCGCTGCCGAAGTTGAGTTGTCTGTAGCGAATTTTTGATTCGCTGCCGAAACTGAGTTGCCTGCAGCGAATTTGTGATTCGCTGTTGAATTGCATGTTCTGCAACGAAATTGTGATTCGCTGCCGAAGTTGTATTGTTTGCAGCAAATTTGTGACTCGTTGCTGAAATTGAGTTGTCTGCAGCGAAGTAGCATTCGCTGCCACAAAACATGTTGGTTGTAGCGAAGTAGCATTCGCTGCCGCATTGGCAGCCTGCAGCGAACTAGTTTTCGCTGCCGAATTGGGCAGCCTGCAGCGAACGAGTTTTCGCTGCCAAATTCTACAATAGGCCTAGGCAGAAATGACTTAAATGCTAGTAACAATTTCATGGTATGATGGTGTAAAATATGGAACACTTGAATGTGAACATATGAACTCTTGAAATAAGTATGGTGACGAATGTGATTCAAAGATATAAATGTACTGATTTGTGGCCATTGATGTCTTAGGTGGTGCGGTCGGGATCGGACTATCGTCAAGACAAGAACAACCCACAGGTGGAGCAGGTAGGTGACTTTCACCTTCCTTTTTCATATGTTGAATAATGAAATATTTTATCATGAATGTTACCGTATTGTGTTAGAACAAATATCAGATTGCCAAATGCTTAAATGTTGACAAATGGTTGATTAGCTTCGGTTAATGGCATTCGAATGGATGACCGGGACAAACGAATGATTAGCTTCGACTATTGGCATCTGAATGGATGACCGGGATAAACTATTGATTACCTTTGGTTGATGGCATCCGAAGTTGATGACCGGAGGGGAGTGAACGGTTAACCTTAGCAAACCATGCCTTAAGAGGATAGCCGAATTTAAGATTATGGTTGATTGCAAGAATTGGTGCATCTATATGTACTACAAGTTGTTTATACCAAGTACATGAAGGAACTATAAATGTCACGCTTCAAACATGGGATAATGTTAATGCTTCATTAAACTGCCAGACCGTTTAATTATCATTATCATTATTATTAAGTAATTGTATTCTCTTAAATGTTTTGTACTGCAGCAGGGACGTCACACCAACGAGGTGCCTAGGAAACCCAATACACGTGAACCTACTTTTGCAAGGAATCATGTAGTTGCATTCTAAATCACGATGTATTTTGTATCAATCAATGTACTGAACATATAACTATTATTAGATCCTTTTGTTTAAATTCGTGATGACTATTAGTAGGCTAGGAATGCAAACTCATGTCTATGTATGTATATTTTTAATGTGAACTTCTAATCATGCAAACATAATATTATGTGTTTACGTAAGATTCACTTTTAAATGAAATGTTGATTGTTGTTGATGTATGGATTGTATCTTGATGATGTGAGGGAACAGGTTCGCCGATTACCGACATGATGTGTGTCAAGTACAAAAAAAAAAATTACCGTTGTTTTGGGCTTGAAAAGCCGGGTTGTTATAAGGCTTGTTTGGGTCCATTCTTTCAGGTTTATTAGTATAGGTTTTAGGTCAGTTTTGTAAGTCAGCCAATTTAGTCCACAAGGGTAAATCCATCAGGGTTTTTATTTTCAAGAGTATAAATACACTTTGTAAGGAAAAAATGTTCAGACTTGATAATACTACTACTCTGAATTTAGTTAGCTTGTGTGAGAGAGATTTTCGCATTCTATGGTTCTCTAATGAACTAAATTGACTTATCAAATATTAACTGGCTTCATGACATCTTCCTTATACTTCACGTTCATGAATTGATATTCTTGGGGTGGAGTTTTTTATTCCAGTAATGCTGGTGCCTTGGAACAAGTTTTCTTTGTGTCACACTCCTATCATACTTGTTTTGGCTTTTCCGTATTCGTTGTCAATCTTGTTGTGGGTTGTGCGACTACATGATCATGAGGTTCATATCATATATGGATTTTGTAATTTATTTCTCGATAATTACAATAACATGAACTTTTCAGAAAATTACGAACATTACATATTTTTGTTCATTAATACCTTCTGGTGGCTTTGGGAATTTGATATGAGGATTGGCAATTGCTTTAAGAAATTTTTGGTTATCGTATGCACTACCCTCCCATCTAGCCCAAATAAACATGAATTGCATGTCAAAGCTACATACAACACATGCCTGCATATATGTGTCATCAATAGCTCCTATACAATTATACATGAAAAACAATAAGCATCAAGTATAATTGTAAAATTATTAAGCATAAAATTATCCAAATTAGTAATCCAAAGCATTATTGATTAAAAAGTATGTTACTATTACCTTGAAATGAGGCATATATCTTGGATTCATCGCAATTCGCAGGTGTGTTTACAAATTTAGGATCTTCTGGTTTTATAACATCTACTGTAAGCGAACAAATTGTTCTAAGAACTTCACTAAAATATCTATTAATAGTTTCTCCTAAATGTTGAAATCTTTCCTAAACTTTTTTATTTGAAGCATCTAATGCTAATTTATATAAAAACATGTCGACCTTCTAAAAAACTCTCATCCTTGATGCTTTTAACCCATATTGACTTTTTAATTCAAATCAAAGACTTTGAAATGTCGTCGCATCTATCCTAAACATGTTTATACATCGTTTCCAATGTCCATGTAAAATATCATTCAACCATTGTATTCTGGTGTTGTATGAAACTATACAAGGTTCTTTATATATATATATATATATATATAATACATTACGAGAGCTCTGACCATGCTTAATACTAGTTTACAACAATCAAGCTCTCTACTCCAAAACGACTTACCTTCCTCATCTAAATCATTTTTGTCATCATCATTGTCGTCGTTGTTATCATCAGCATCATCTGTACTTTCATCATCACCAACACCGCCATCACTACTAGCACCACCACCATAATTAACATAATCAACAATACAATTCACTACATTATCATAATGCCTATTGAATAGCGCATCAAACCATTGTGTGTCCATATCTATAATGGAAGATAATTTATTGTGTTTATGAGCAAAATAAATTACAAGAGACTATTAGATTATAAAAAATGAGATCATAAACGTAACAACATAAATATAGAATAATTTACAAGCATTTGAATTCTATCAATTTTTTTTAGATAACACTCATAATTAACCTACACATTCTATAGATTTTCCAATTGTTTAACTCAAAGCATGGAGTAATAGAATTCAGGGAGTTTGTTGATTCCCTAAGTGTTTTCCACCCAGAAGCACCTCAATCCAATAAAGCTGCAAGTATGAAATTCTTCTCATCTTAATTTCTTAAAAATATATTAAGTTTGATGTATTGGTCTGTAAGTTGCATTTCAACTATTAGATATATGGTAGACATATTTCATTGAACACAATGAGATAAAAAATTAAAAATTGAATAGAAGACTATTATTCTTCATTTCCTAATGACATAATTCAAGTTAAAGCACTTCTTTGGAATCATAAATATGACATTTCTATATTTGAAGTATTCATTTTTACCATCATGACAATGTCATCATGCTCTAACATCTCATTTTTGTTTAAAATGGGTAAATTACTTTTAAATAAAAAAAGAACATTCTAAATGGAAAAGTCACAACAAGCTAACCATGAATTTTAACCACATCAAAATATTAGAATTATATTTTTCATATTTCAACAATAAGACTTCTTAATTAATTATACACATTAAGTTAATACATAATCCCTTTGTTGGCACCAACTATTTTATTACCATAAAGGAGTCATTTCCTAATTTCATACTGAGATCAGACATCAAAGATGATATTAACAAGTCATAGTATAGTTGATTATATTTTTTTCAACTATATAGAAAAATCTAAGATTGAATTAAGCCAATAATGTATTTTACCACTACCTTTCAACAAATATTAGACTATACATGAAAAAACAAAAGTGATACGGTAGATTTGTATTGTTCAATAACTATGATGACAATTACAATTCACCAGATAAAGGAAAACTTACTTGTTCATAAAGCAAAATATGAGACAAGCTATCCAACAAGCTTTAAACTAACTCCCAAATGCAATACTTTTGAATATGAGACAATAACTTTGAAAGTGATATTGTAACTACTCTTGAAACTCAAATTTATATACGAATGGATGCATATGTAAACATAAGTTGAACATTAATTGTCGAGGTTGGCAAACTAATTTTCAATGTTGACAAACCAACTTTCAAAGTCTACTATTCTCAACTGAAGTTCTCATCAAACAATCTTCAAAATGCGATGACAATTTAAGTTATACAATTGTAACAATTAGAATGTTAGGTGAACAAATTCCAACACACTCATAATAGTAGGGTAGTTAATTTAACATTACAATGAGTTAATAAAGGACATTGCATTACAGTACACACGAGTGAAGATTGACTAAACTATAATAAAGGAAAAATTCAAACAATAGATACAACACATTCACAATGTGATCCATTCACTCTGATTCCCTCTTGTCATGGCTCTCTTATCAGAAGTAAGCGATAGACATCAACACTATGTTTTCAGGCCAAATAATTTTTTTTCAAAAATAAAAATTAACATTAACATATGGTTAATAAAACATATTAAACATACTTAAATACCTCATGCTATTAGCATAACAAAGACATTGTAATTACTTATTGCATAAATACAATCTTGAAATGTCATAGTTACGACAAACATTACGCAGGCAAATGAGGAAGATATGTACATAGAAACAACTCACATTATGCAATAACATTCAGTTCTAACATTATTTAACAAAACTACAATGACATAAGTAAGTTAAAAGATAAAACCTCACCTTTTGGGTCAATGTATTTGATCTTCTTTCAAACATTAGTTTTAGCTAGGAGAACTTTCTATCAATACTCTCATTGCTGCCTACATCTTCCTCTTGCTTCTTAAACATAATAACTTAGTAGCAAAGGTGTGCAATTCACTACGAAAGTGATCTCCATTTATGGAGTGAACCTCTCTCATTATCTTTTCAATACTACACCTTTTCTTACCCCTAAAAGTAGATGTGCAATCACTATTTGTCGAAATACTATCAACAAGTTAATCCAAACATGAAAATAATTGTGCTGTCATCCTAGATCCTTTTTCTTCTGAACTTAAGGTGTGGAATGTTGTGTTGCTTTTTCTCTTGCCACTATTATGGTTGTTACTGCTATTTGCAACATTAAAACTAGCTACCATGTTACTCACATCATCCATAAAATTAGGAATACCATCCTAATTTGAATTACCACTTCCTTCCTCTAGATTGATATCATCATTACTAGTATTCTTCAATCCATCACCCCTATTATCTTCATCAAATAACATTCCTTGCGAGAGAACCCAAGCATATTCCCCAGTGGCCACAATGTTACTAAATATTATGTCTTATTTGGCATGCAACAATAGCTCAATACCAGCATGCCTAAACTTTGTGCTCCTCTAATTTCATATGTAAGAAAAAATAAATTTAGTTAATTAAATTTAATGATTAAATGAAATATTGCAAAATCACAAATGAAATTGAGAAGATGAAGATAATGACAACTATTGTTACCATTTTTGACCCCATAAAAAAAATAAAAAATAAAAAATTGAAAAAATTGAAAAATAAAATCCAAAATACAAGAGGATATACGAGAAGAAAGCCTAGAAGATTGTCCAAGTTGGTGGTGAAGGACCAAAATGACAAGTGAAAAAGTTGGAGGACTACAATGTATAAGATTGGTAAAATTAGCAACCCAATTCTGATTGACAAAGGGGCCCATTGGTGAAAATATTTTTATTTGGGGTAAAGAAATACAAATTTGGATAGGTAAGGACTCAATGAGAATTTTCAAAGGCTTAATTAATCTTATTGAGGACTTGATTGCAAGAAAAATCAGTTTTTGGAATCAATTTGGGTGTTAATTGAAATAAATTAAAGTCCGAGGACTTAATTGTTTTTTTGGGAGGTTTAGTGGGACAAATGAGAGGCTTAATTGCAAGAATATTAAAGTTTGACGGGCGATTATGGACTTGATTGAAGAAATCCAAAACCAAAGACCAAATTGAAAATGTGTGAATGTAGGGGTTGGAATTGATCAAATTAGGGGCCAAATTGAAAAAATTGGAAGTTTGTTGATCAATTGAGAGTCAAAATGCACAATTCCATAACCAAGGACTAAAATGAAATACGTGGTTAACTTTGGAGCTGACAATTAAGTTTGGCAAGGGTTGAATTGCATGAAATTAAGAGTTTATAAGGCAATTACGGATGTAATTAAAAGCAATTGGAAGAACATGGACTAAAGTGAAATTTATCAAATCCCAAATTAATAACCCTAATTTCTATGGTTTAACCTAGATGATGCGTTGTTCAACCAATGTTTAGCTTCTTCTTTGGCAGTTTTGGTTGATTGAGTAGGCACTTTCAAGCTAATAAATGTGGCGTGTCCGACCACCTCTAGGGTTGTAACCAACACCATTCAATTGAGAAACACCACCTTTACAAAAATCCATTGCTCCTATTAAATGTTTACATCCTATTTTCTTCAATGAACTCAATAACATCTTGTCCCCGATCAACTATCACTGTATTTTAAGATTCTGGGCTGATCGAGTTGGCACCTTTAAACGAATGAATGTAGAGCTACAAACCTTCAAATTAAGCAAGAATGGATCCAATTAGAAGGTATGCTTCTCCTTTACCAAGTTCAGGTGGTATCTGATGACATTTCAATTAGAGTTGCTCCGGTGAAATATCAAATTGGCCAGCTCAGTCAGCCTTGACTGAGATACCCATTTTGCAAAACCATTAATATTTTTCGTGTGTTCACTTTTCAAACCTCTTAGTGGGTTCTTATCAAAGGTTGGTCACATTTATCTCAAGATCCAAAGGCAAAAAACAAGCTCATTTGTCTCGAAGCTAAAAGAAATCCACCTAGGCAAATTTGTTACCAAACCATTATCCAAAAACTATTGAAGGACAGAGGTTACATCAATTAACATTTGTCCAAAACTCTTTTATTTTGATCAAAGGGTTAAGCTCTGATCAATTTATGTTTGAATCCATCAAGAACCCTAACAAAACCTTATAAATACCCCTTAGAAAATGAAAAAAAAAAAAGAGGAAAAACATGGAGAAATACACTATGAAAAGACCCTAGTGTGAAGGTTCAAGAGCCTAACATAGAGGGTCTAACAAGCTTTAGAAGAAAAAGATAGTGAAAGGGAAAGAAGGAAGGAAAAGAGAAGGGAAACAACAGTCCATAGCCAATAAGCTTGGAGAAGGTATAACCATGTAAAAGTTCAAGGGTGGAGTCCATGTGGCTTGTATTCATGCTTTCTTAATGTTCAAACCTCTTTTGATGTTGTTTGAGCTCATCTTGCATTTTTAGTTTGATTTTGGTGCTGGAATAATTTGGTGTTTTTTGATATAGTTTGTTTTGTTTTTGTTTTTGTTTTTATTTTAAGCACGTTTTAGATTGATCAAGCTTTTGTTATGATAGTTTTTTTTTTTGTTTTGGTCAATAATGTGTTAGTGGGGCTTGCCCTAAAGGCATGATTCTTGGTTTTGATGGTTGTTTGATTTTGTATTTTTAGCCCAATAGCATGGTAATGATGTATTTGAGGTATTTTGATTGGTGTTTTAATTTAATTTGTAATAAAACAACAAGTTTTTTTTTGTTTGTGGGTTAAATAATTTCATGTTTCAAGTATGTTTTGGCATGTAAATGTTAAAAATGTCAAGTCTTGAATTCAAATAGCATGAATATGTTTGTTGTTTAGCTTTGGTAGTTTTGAGCTTTGGAACTTCATGCATGTTATTGATGATTTGATGTTATTTGTTTGTTAGTTGGATTTAACGATGCTGGGTATTGATAATGTGGTTTGTGAGGACCAAAAGTAGTGTGTTTAGAGGCCTAGAAGGCCATTTTTAGGGTTTAACAGTGTTGGGTGTATTTGGGCATTTTTTTGGGTTATAAGGCAGTGTTCTTCGTGTTTTTGGGAAAAACATTGCCTTAGCCCCATGATTTGGACCAGTTTTGAATCAATTTTTTGCACTAAATAATTTGGGCAACTTAACTAGTAAATAATCTAGTTTTAATACTAAGACTTTGGTTTTGAACCGAAACCTATTTTGAAAAAAATCATGTTGATTCTTTGACAATAAAAGTGAATAGATGCTAGATTAGGAATCCTTGCATGATTTCCAACATGTCTATGTCTTTGTTTTAATTGTATTAAGTCTGATTTGGGATCCATGTTACTGGGTTTACCTTAGATGTTCTTCATGTTTTTGAGTTGTTCTTGATTTTTTTTACTGCATTTGATCCATTTTTTGTCAAAGATTTTTGTGTTTTTTTTAAGTTTGATTTGTTTTAAGTTTTAGTCTCAGTTTTGGTTTAATTTTCAGGTCAAATCAATGTCTTTAGTTCGATTTATGGTCGAACCAAAGATTTTAGGTTAACTTTGTTGAGTCAACGTGGTTGGGTCAAGATCTGGTCAAAGGTTAAGACCTTGTTTGGACAACAATGTTTTTGCTAAATGTTTTTTTTTTTGTTTAAGGGTGTGTTTGACAAACACCGCTTAGGCCTACTTTAAGAATTTTGGTTTGTAAAAAAAATGGGTTTTTGCCAAACATGACCTTACAAAAAAATAATTTTTGCTTGTTGCATATGACCCAATCCTTAAAAAATTGTTTTTTATTTATAATTACTTGTCAACATTCTGGTATAAATGTTGGACCTACTAGGAGGCTGATATTTAAGTACCAATAATTGATTAGAAAATTCTCAGAATTATTTTAGATATTCACCACAATATATGAGTTGTGGAAAACACTTTAGCCTTCTATAATAGGTGAACACTGTCTAGGCACTTACATAGATTGTTTCTATAAGAATTAACCTAGGCATACGAGTCCATAATAAATTTGAGATGCTAGATTTATTCATGAGCATAATTTTCGTTCTAAGCCATAGACGAACCATCGATTAAGAACCCATCAACTCCTTTAAACCATATCCACACCACACAATACAGCTAACCTCAGGTAAGGTGCGCTAGGGGTGTTAATGCCTTTCTTAACCACAACCAGTGTCTTACCTTGGAATTTAGATAAGACCAGTCCATCCAGGTCTCCTAGTGACCTTGAACCAAACAACTAGGTGGCAACTCTTTGATCCCGACACCACAATGTCGCACGCACACGTGTGATAAAATGGTGACTCCACTGAGGACCTTCTATTTTTTTTTATCAAATGTAAGAAATTTATAGATCAATGAAACATAACTGGAGGACCAGCACATTAAGCATATATACAAATATAAACAGTTAAACATGGAGGGAAAAAACTCCCACATAGGCAACAAACAGCCTAAGCTGAAGAACTAGAAACAGAAACCGAACATAAATGCAGCAAAAGCATGAGCCAGCGGAGTAAACACAACCACAGAGCAGGCAAGAGCAGCCAAAAGCACCCAAGCAAAGGAGGAAGCGCGGAGGCAATGCACCAGCACAAGGTAGGCAAGAAAGCAGGCCCGAACCCATCCACCAGATGCTAACAGCCTAACCATACAAGCAAAAGGACAGGCAAGAGTTTTGAAACCAAAACCCAGCCACCAAGAATAGAAACAACTAGCAGAACTACACCGGAACAAGCAATAACCAGGACAAAATCCAGCCATAAAAAATAAAGCCAACCAGCAGAACTGCACCAGAAACATAGCAAACCCAGCAGCATGACTGCACAAAACAGCACAACCAGCTATAACAATCAGAAACTCTGCACTAAGGACCAAGCAGCAAGGCCCAGCCACCAAAGATATAACCATCCAGCTAGGCTGCACCGAACAGGCCAGCCCAACCAACTTCAAAACGAATTAAACATTGTTGCATGAAGACATGCTGAATCTAAAAAAGCATCTTGAATTGTAAGACTTAGGGCTGATAAAATGGCTACCATTAAAGAGATGACCTCTATTGAATACGGGTTGGATTCTGAATCCCTATAACTGTTAGAAGGGGATTGTTTGAGACTAGATGATAGTAAATTGCCACCTATAAGAATTGTGAGTTACTCCGAAAACAACTTGTAAAAGCCCATCTCACACATGAAAACATTCACGAGGATGGGTTTTTGAAGAAATATGGGAGGATAATAGAAATCACAAAGGTGTCCATGCAAAATTCATCAATTAAAGCCTTGATTCATTTTTGGGACCCCGAGTATCGGTGCTTCACTTTTGGGAATGTAGACATGTGTCCTCCTTTGGTAGAGTATGGTTTACTAACTAGATTTTGTAACATCCCCCATTTCTGGGATCAGGTAAATAAATTCGCCTACCCATAGCTATTAGCCCACCGGATAACATTTGGAATGCTTTCTTTATACCCTGGTTTACACTCTCCTTGATATCCTATCTCAAAGCATAGATCGGATCTTTAACTGAGTTAATAGTGATCCCTCAGACCCTACATTTAATCGCAAGCCTAATTTCTTCAATTCCACTATACTTCCCTATTCCTAAATCTCCATATCATTCATCACTATTTTTCCCTTCCTAATCAATGCATCGGCTACTACATTAGCCTTACTAGGATGGTA
>Ga0307515_10022069_pt1 | contig 11245 bp, 9 predicted proteins | sample 17_EM_MG_FD_194513 | JGI IMG/M metagenome (GOLD analysis project Ga0307515, IMG submission 194513) | Populus trichocarpa ectomycorrhiza microbial communities from riparian zone in the Pacific Northwest, United States - 17_EM | ecosystem: Host-associated > Plants > Roots > Unclassified | place... | reverse complement strand
AATTTACCAGTTCACATAATCAGTTCTTTTCAGTATTTTAAGTGGCTCTATGCTTTGTAGGTTGAAGCACAGGATGCTTGTTTGACCAATGATGCAACTTTGACCAAGATGAAATCTTTCCTTGAAGATGCATTGCGGTCCTCGTGTGAAGGGATTATGGTGAAATCTCTAGATATCGATGCTGGATACTGTCCATCAAAACGGACTGACGCATGGTTAAAGGTTTGATGTTTTCTAGTGTTTTTTTTTTTTTGTTATCTTACTACATAAAAATATAAGGATGATTAGTTACTGGTTGAACTGATGTTTCTTTTGCAGGTCAAGAAGGATTATGTTGAAGGACTGAATGATTCTCTTGATTTAGTCCCGATTGGTGCTTGGCATGGAAATGGGAGAAAAGCAGGATGGTAGTAACCTTTTCTTTTTCCTCCCCTTTCATAACAGGGTTTCCTGGAAGATTCTTGTGTCATATTTTCTTCTACTTTCTGTTTGCTATGATATAAATACACGAATTAAATTTATTTTGCTGTTATTGATAAACCGCAATGAAATCATTTTGAACAAGTTGGAGGTTGGGGTCTGTACTACAGCACTCAAGTTCAAAAAATAAGGTCAAAGAATGTAGTTTCAGGAAAAAAGAAACTGAAAGAAGAGAAGGAAAGAAAAGTTTGAATGTGCTGTTATGTTCTTTTCTATTCCATGCACTTGCTAAGTGTTTTGTGGGTGTATCCATGACATGTCAAAGTGATGTTGCTACCCTTGATTATCTGACTTTTATTATGTTGCAGGTATAGTCCATTCCTCATGGCATGCTACAACCCTGAGACTGAGGAATTCCAAAGTGTGTGCCGTGTCATGTCTGGGTTCTCAGATGCTTTTTATATAGAGGTAAATGGATTTCATGATTCTCATGTAGACAAGTCTATGCATATGGGCATGTTATCAAGGGTATGGTGGATTTAAACAGAATTGTCATTAGAAGACTCTTAATTTTTAACATTAAGGGGAAGTACCTTCTGATCTTAAATAAATCTTGAGCAAATTGACATAAACATACTTTCTTCCCAAGTATTTCATTATGAACTTTCTTCCCGAGAATTACATGATGAACTAGAGAAGGGTGGTGGCGCTGTGCATATTTCAGCTAGCCATCTAGGTTTCTATAAGGAGAGTACACTGCTATTTACATAGATAGTCAATTCATCTAGTTGTGCTGTTAGGAGATTCTCTGATACTTGCTACCTGTAGTGTGGATGGATCAGTAACCCAACAGGTGAACCTTCAGAGTGCAATTCTTATTTCTCACAAAAAAAAAAGTAAATAAGAAAGTAAAGAATGCAATTCATGCACATGTAAAATATTTGAAAAAATTAAGAAAGCATTTCTTGCTCTTCGATTAGTGTCGAGCTGATTTGCCTTACTCTCTGGAGTCTATCATTCTAATCCTCCAAGGTAATAACCGAGTTGCAGATGAAAGAATTCTTCTCTGGAGATAGGATCTTGGCCAAAAAGCCACCATACTATCGAACTGTGGAGGCGCCGGATATGTGGTTTTCTCCAGAAGTTGTTTGGGAAATAAGAGGTGCTGACTTTACAATTTCACCTGTTCACCAGGCTGCTGTAGGTTTAGTTCATCAATCTCGTGGCATCTCAATCAGATTTCCAAGATTTATTCACTCCATATCGGATAGAAATCCAGAGGAATGTAGCACAGCAGCAGATATAGCTGAAATGTTTAATTCTCAAACAAGGAAGATGGACGTGACAGCTGAAAGATGATTATTATCCCAGCAATCTCTACATAAGCCCTTGTTGCCAAAGTTTGTTTTAGGCAATGTGTTAATAGGCTATTCCAATTTTTTGTTTATAAGATGGCCTGTTGCCATGTTTTGTAACCTCTTTTGGCTGTTGCATAGCCTTGTGATGATGCAAACATGATCCTTAGTCAATTTTTGAATCATTATTGATTGAGAGCCGGAAGTTATTTTAAAAGAATTTTTTATGTTTTTTCTTTGTTTCAATTAAATTTTTTTATATTTTTATATTGATTTAATGTGTTGAAATTAAAAATAATTTTTTAAAAAATTTAAAAATATATTTTAATGCATTTATAAAAAAAAAATATTTTGAAAAACAATTTTTATTATAATATCAAATCGGTTCTCAAAGCTTTTCGTTGTGCATTATATTTTTAGGTCTTGTGGTGTTTTTTTTTTAAAAAAAAAAATTCTTTTTAACTTTAAATTAATTTTTTTATATATTTTTGGATAGAATATTAATGTAAAAAAAATTTAACTATATATATTATTTTAATTCTTTTCTAAATAAAAAGGTCCTTTCACCACACTTTCAAATCTAAATAGATCTTTTTGCCTCTTCTTCGGCTATTCTATCTGTGGCCATGAAACTTTAATCCTTATGTCAAGTCCATTATATTCATCGACTTTTTAGGCCCAACATTGGCTCGCCAAGTCTAAAATATTTGCTCGAGAACTGAGCCTGCATGGAACTTTGAGTAAATTATAACTTACATCTCTGTCATTTTGATATTTTTCAAGTTATAGAAACTAACTATTATATTGGCTCGTGCGTTGTAGTAGGTTAGTATTAATTTTAAAAAATATATATATAAAGATATTATTAAATATATATAGAATGGTTTAAGTGTTTTGGGTTAGATACTCATGCAAGATAAAATGTCTTGAGTTTGGCAGCCATATCAGACTCACGCGAAAAGAATTTGGTATTTATGTCAAATCTAAAAGTCTTCGGTCTTGCAGCAATGTCAGACCTAAGCGAATCGGATCTGACATCTATGTCACACCCAAGCGCACCCAAACGAATTGGGTTTGGTAGCCATGTCACACCCAAGTGTCTTGAGTCTAGCAATTATGTTAGACCCACATTACTTGGATCTGGCACCCAAGTAATTTGGGTCTTACTTGTTTGTCAGATTCAAGTAAATATGCGTTCAGTGCAGCTTTTTGAATTTAAAAATAATAAAACAATATTAAAATGTCCCTTATGATTATAGAAAAGTACACAAAAAAAAGCATGAAACAAAATTCGCCCGTATGCAAAACTTATTTTTTGTCTTTTACAAGGCTAAAGATGTATTTTAACTATTTAACAGTTTGTGAAATGTCAAAAAATCTTTGGGCAACAAGTCTTAATTTTGTTAACCTTGGGGATAAAATATTATTTTTATTGTGCAAATAATCATCAAAAGACAATTATACTCTCGCTGAAACGTTTAATATCAATGAGCCTATGAAAAATACCGAAATACTTCCACAATGAGGGCTTCAATTTTTTCAATCAAAAGGCAAAATGATAATTTAACTTTATGTGAAAAGACAACATTAGCCTCATCCCGATCTTTTAGAGCTTAGAAAATCCACTGTGCAAGTCTACATTGGATTGTGTCTTGGTCCACAGTACACTTGCACAGGATTGCCAGACCCGCGCTTGGGTTTGGCACCAAACATGGTTGTCAGACCCAAGAATCTTGGGTCTGACGTGGTTGCCAGACCCAAGCAAACAACAAATAAACAGATGATAATTGTGCATTTTAATTGTCAGGAGAGAGAAAAGAAAGAAAAAACACAAACAATCGATCATTGGCGGCAATCCAACTATGATGTCCATACGTGTCGCACCATGTTGAAGAGGACACATATGTGTATCTAGTTATACAATGGATTGCCAGATTTGGCCACCGAAAAGCGTCATGCGTCTTCTTAATGGTGCGAGTGTCGCCCACTTGCTGCAGCTTTTCGATTAAAAAATAAAAAATACAACGTGAAAATACTAAAACGCCTCCCATAATCTTCTTAATTACACAACATACCCATGTAAATTTCACTGTCACAATTCACAGTAATATGTGTCTAGAGTCATAGTGAAATCTCCACGCCATTTAGTTTTCTTTATAATTAATTTTCAATTTCAATAATCAATGAAAAATTAAAAAAAAGAAAAGAAAAGAAAATTAATCGTCCATTGTAACTTTTTTTCTTGAGAAAAAAAAAAGTATATCCAACTTACAAACTTAAGCATCGACATGTTTTATGAAATATGTGAAATTTTTGTTAATTACTTGTTTTCAGAATAATTCTTATTAAGTAATATCCACAAGAACATGATTATAGGTAGGATTTGTTCAGTTCAATATATCATTATTTGTAAATAATATAGATGATATTAGTAGTAAATTTATCAAAATAACAAATATACTAAAACACACGGAGATTTCATTGTGGCTATAGACTTAGTTTACTATTCACTATAATAGTAGAATGATATTTATAGCCTTGGCAAAAAAAATTGCATGCCTTTGATTTAGGGATGTTTTGGTATTTTCACGTAGGCTATTTGTCATTATTTATTTGTGTAAGGGTATTTTTTATTGTGCAATATTTTTATGAATAGTAAAATAACAAAAATACCCCCTATAGTATTTTGATATTTTTGGTTTTTTATATACAATTGAATTACAATGTACCCTTGTATCCGAAAAAATTAATGCATTGGGATGAGGGGTATTAGAGTTTTTTTGCTCTGGTTTTTTTGTTAATTGTTGGTTTGCATAAGGGTAGTACTATGATTAACTATTAAAATAATATTTTTAATTAAAAAAACTGTTGGCGAGTACTGTGCATGCACCAGCTAGTGGGAGACACCATGTCTTTAGGGTGGCGCGTGTGGTGTTTCCCAGTGGTAAAAAAAGGGATTCTACCGTATGATCTGATTCCCCATCGTTTCCTCTTCCATTCTAATCAGTGTGTGTGGTCCAAATATTACTAGTTTATTGACAGTGATACTTTTTTTCCCTTCATTTCTCTCTCCTACCCTGATAAATAGATTGTGGTCCTTATTGTTATTGATATTTCACATTCAGTCTTTTTAGTTTTGATTTGTATATTTTTGTCATTTTCTATTTTGTTAAAGTTTTATATGATTTCAATTTAACCATTGATTTCTAATTTGTATAATGATTTTTTATTTGGTCCTCCTGCTTTTAATTTTGTATTTTTGCCCCTTTGTCCTTTTGACAAAGTTTTTATGGCTTTCAATTTATCCTTCAAATCAAGTTTATGAATTTGATTTTTTCAATAATAATAATAGTGATTTTAGTTTGATCCCTCTTCTTTTGATTTCTTACAATAATAATAATTGTGATAATAAAAACAACAATAATAGTGATAATGAAAATAAAAATAATAGTATCATTGATAATGATAATAATAATGATAATAATAAAATGAGTGATGATGATGATGATAATGATGATAGTAGTAATGATAATAATAATAATAGTAGTGAGAGGAGTGATGATAATTATTATTATAGTAATATTAATATTAATAGTAATGATGATGATGATGTTAATAATCACAATAATAATAACAGTAATGTTAGTTATGAAGATAGTAGTAGTAGTAGTAGTAGTAGTAGTAGTAGTAGTAATAGTAATAATAATGTTAGTTATAATAATAATAACAATAATAACAACAATAATAATGGTGATAGAAATAAAAATATTAATGAAAATAATACCATAATAATAGTAGTAATAATAATGACGACAATAATAATAATAATAATAATTAAACATTTGTTATCACGTGTTAACTTAACTCTAATTAGCGTTGTTACAAATTTGTCATAACTAGTTTTTATATTATTTTTTAATCTTATTTCAATACCTAAACATTATTTTTTGTACAAAAAAATAGTCCGACCTTGCATAGAATCAAGCCTAGTGCATACTTGGCCCAAAAATTTTTATATAATTTTTAAAATTTCCCGTCATATAAAGAAAACTAGAAGAAGAGGAAGAGGAGGAGGACATGAAAAAAAAAACATTCTTATCTTTTATTTGCTTGACCAAAGACAACCAAAAATCAAAATTGAGAGTCCACTATGAATAAAAAAAAAAGATATACTTTAATATAATAAAATAAATGAAAGATTAATAAATAATATATTATTTTGGAGGGGAAATTGCATAAAATTGATTTAAAAAATAAAACTAAAATAAAAGGTAAAACATTGTTCTCCTAGACATATTGCACTGCGGACGAGAATAGTTTTTCCACCTTTTTGCTCTTTTGAAAAAACTAATAGGCTAATAGCCAGGGTAAAATCATCTTCGCAATTGGACTATTTTGCTATTTTTAAATTGAATGGGACATGATGGGTATTTTATGTTCCAATGTCATAGTAAAATTACATCACTACCCTTAAAAGAAATAAATTGTTAGTTCCTATTGAGGGTTATTTTTGTATTTTCATATAAAATATAAAAAGTAAAATAATCTATTTACCCTTGGAATTAAAAAAAACTACCAATAGGGGGCCTTATTGTATTTTTTATTCAAAATGCACAATAAAAAGATATAGATGCCTTTGAAGTCAAAAATTTTAACCCTTTGGTCAGAGGGTATTTTCTTCATTGTGTAGCTTTTTCTTTTTTGTAATTAATGAGTTGAGGTGAGGTAATTTAGTATTTTAATAAATAAAAAGTATTATAAAAATACATTGTGCACACGTCAGCCGCTGTATCATCTTTGGACGATGCATGCAGTTGATTCCAATGGCTAAAACTGATATTCCGGGTTGGTGTTCGGTTTATCTTAGTGTTTCCTCCATAAACAAGCGATGCATGCACAAAAAAGATCTTCAATTTGGTGTCGGAGGCCATTCCTTTTTTTCTCTTTATTTCCTTTTTTTGTGTGTTTGTGCCTACCCTTTATTTTTTCAAATTATCCACTAAATTTCTCTTTCTTTTTTATTCGGTCCTTAATTTTTTAGTTATTATTTGTTTTATTTAAAATAATTTATAAAATTAAAATTTTATTTCAATTTTATCTTGTGATAACCTGCCCAGAAGCATTGGGCAGGAGGAACCACGCGAGGAAAAAGTGAAGAGAAAGGAGTCACCACCAATCATTCATTTTCTAGGTGTGATTAGCCACCTAATTAATTTCTATTGATTTAAATAAATACCGAACTTTAATCTACATGACCTCAAATTAGGGTTTGAGAGTTTGTTTGTGTTCGGGAAAAATGTCAATACCCCCAAAACACAAAAATAGTTACCCATAATAATAATAAAAAAATTGGCTTTTTATTACTTTTTATTTTATTTTATTTATTTATTGCTTTTTGGATCAAATTACTTGCTTAAATCACATAAAAACAAGATTAATGAGTGATATTTAGCCGAGAACGAAATAGTAATTGAAAAACAAAAGAGATGTAGAAATTTATAAAAACAGGTCTTATTTGGTGTTTATTCTCGTTAACTGAGCCAAAAACCAGCATAGAGCGAAGTATTTTTTTTAGCTTTCCCAGCCCTCAATTTGCGAAATAAACTGGTTCTTGTGTGAAACAAGAAGCAGTTTGCAGCTAGCTTAATTATTATTATTATTTTGCAAATTATTTCATAAACTTTTAGATTACACAAAAGGGGATGTTATGTATGTGTTGGTTGTTGTGTAAAAATACATCTGGATAATATTTTTTATGGTTCTGGTTTTGTATTAAATGGTTTTATGGTGTTAGACACCGTTAATGTATCTATTAATTATGATGCTTCAATTTATGTTGTTCAAAATTCCAGCACTATTAATGATAGTAATATCATAACTTGACATGCTAGATTAGGACACATTGGGCAAGATCGATTACATAGATTAGCAAGAGCTGCTCTTTTAGGATCACTTACCAAAGAGAAATTGCCCGTTTGTGAGCATTGCCTTGCTGGAAAAGCAACTAGATTACCATTTGGCAAAGCTAAAAGAGCTAGTAGTCCATTACAGCTTATCCATTCAGACATTTGTGGTCCAATGAATGTGAGAGCAAGACATGGAGGAAATTATTTCATCACATTTATAGATGCTTTCACACAATTTGGTCATGTTTATTTGATCTCACATATGAAGCATTAGATTGCTTCATTCGATACACCAATTTTGTGGAGAATAGACTAAGTATCAAGATCAAAGCTTTAAAAACTGATCGAGGACGTGAATATCTGTCTGAACAATTTAAAAAATTTTGTGATGAAAAGGGTATAGCTAGACAGCTAACTATTCCTTATACTCCACAACAAAATGGTGTAGCAGAAAGGAGGAATAGAACCCTATTTGACATGGTTAGGTCGATGATGGCGCAAGCTAACTTACCAATTTTCTTTTGGGGAGATGCATTATTAACTGCTGCTTATATACTTAATCGTGTGCCCTCTAAATCTGTCTCATCCACCCCATATGAACTATGGAATGGTGTCAAACCTAATCTAGGTTATTTCCATCCATGGGGGTGTGCATCTTATATTCACAATACTTCTCATGAATATGAGAAACTTGGTTCTAGGGGGAAGAAGTGTATCTTTATATGATATTCTGAACATTCCAAAGGATTTATATTTATTGGTGAAAAAGCTGATGGAAGAGTAACAGAGATTGAATCGCGTGATGTTGTATTCTCAGAAAAGGTTTTTCCAAAAACAGGTGAGGTTGAAAAAGATTTTTAATTATATGAAATGGAAAATCTAGATTATGGCGCAACAAGTCATTCAGTAGAGGACTTAGATGAAACTTTTAATCCTTCTAGAAACAGTGGGAGTGATATTTTATCTATTCCTACTCTCATGGAGCAAGATCATGAGCAATCTCAACCTCGAAGAAGCATTCGTGAACCAATTCCTCGTCGTCAATTTAAGATTAAAGGGGAAGCGTTCATGATTGCTCCACAAGATGATGAAGAATCTAAAACATTCAGTCATGCTCTATCTGGTCCTAAAGCAAGTGAATGGATTAAAGTCATGGAAGAAGAAATGGAGTAAATGAAAATTAATCAAGTCTGGGACTTGGTTGATTTACCGTTAGGATGAAGATCCATTGGAAATAAATGGGTTCTTAAAATTAAACGTAAGGCGGATGGGTCAATAGAACGTTATAAGGCTCGGCTAGTAGCGAAAGGCTACACTCAATAAGAGGGAATTGATTATGAAGATACATTCTCACCAGTTGTGAGGATTACTTCAGTTCGCCTCATTTTAGCTATAGTCGCACATATGGACCTAGAGTTATATCAAATGGACGTTAGAACTGCGTTTCTCAATGGAGAACTAAATGAGGAGATCTATATGGATCAGCTTTTAGGATTCGAGACTAAAGGACAAGAGCGCAAAGTTTGCAAGCTTAAAAGATCCATATATGGTCTTAAGCAAGCCTCTAGACAATGGAACGTTAAGTTTCATCAAGTTATCCGTAAGAATGGTTTTACAATGATGGAAGAAGATCATTGTGTGTATTTAAAATGTTCTAACAATAGTTTTATAATATTGTCCTTATATGTTGACGACATCTTAATAGCTGGAAATAGCAAAGAGATGATTGATACTACTAAAAAGTGGTTATCATCAAACTTTGAAATGAAAGACATGGGTGAGGTCAGCTATGTACTTGGTGTGAAAATCATAAGAGATCGTGCTAAAAGGCTTTTGGGTTTAACTCAAGAGACTTACATTAAAAAGATGTTAGAGCGCTATCACATGCAAGATAGCAAACCAATGGACACCCATGTTGATAAAAGTTTGAGCCTAAGTTGTGATATGTGTCCCAATACTCTAGAAGAAAGGAGAAAATGTCCAGAGTACCTTATGCCAGTGTTGTCGGTAGTTTGGTTAAATGTATGCAATGATGTGCACACGTCCCGATATATGTTATGCCGTTAGATTGGTTAACCGATATCAATCAAACCCTGGTCAGAAACACTGGATGACAGTGAAAAGGATTCTACGATATCTAAAAGGAACTTCAAATTACATGCTATGTTACAAAGGAAAGAAAGATTTGCGATTGATTGGTTTCTCTGATGCTGATTGGGGAGGAGATGTCGACCAATCCAAATCAACTTCAGGATGTGCTATCTTGCTTAATGATAGTGCAATACTATGGAGGAGCAATAAACAATCCTGCATAGCCTTATCTACCATGGAGGCTGAGTATGTAGCTTGTTCCGCAACAACACAAAATGCTGTTTGGTTAAAAAAATTTCCTGTATCATTTGAAAATTGTAAAATCAGCATCAGACCCAGTGACAATTTACTATGATAACACTGCTGCAATAGCAGTAGCCGAAGATCCAAAATACCATGGAAAAACCAAACACATCAAGATGAGATATCACTACATTAGAGAAGCAATTACTGAACAAGATGTGATCCTAAAACACATTTCTACAAATTCTATGGTTGCAGATCTACTCACAAAACCAATAGCAAGGGATGCATTTGTTAGACATGTGAGATCCCTTGGCCTATGTAGAATGTAATTAGCAATATAATTAGTTTTAAGGATCATACGAAAGCTTACAGTGATTGAGTAATGAATAAATGTCATTAGAATATCATTTTATTCATTATTTGTTTCATGAATACATTGTGAGTATCGTATAGTACAATTTGTTATAGTATGTCGAATGACTTAGATTGACTCACTCACATGAGCAATCACCTCTGGCACTTGTAAGGTGTGTAGAGATGAGACTATTTGAGTTTTAATGCTCAATAAATGACTTGGGCGCAGTGAGAGCAATTTTAACTCAAAATGATTATTAAAAAGTCACCTTGGCTGGGACCAAGATGAGGTTTTTAAATAAAAAAATCGGCATGAATGAATTCTCGCCATTCATGTGTCTATTATGATTGAAGCCGAGTATGAAATTATTCATCTGCTACTAATGAAAAACGAGCAAATGAGAATTTCTGATTTGAAGTCTATGTTTTTAGCAATAAGACTAAGACTCGTATAGTGTATTTCCTCTAACAAGGAGAGCAACGACATACACTCTTTGTCTTAAGAAAAGAAAAGAGTAAGCTCCATTATAGCATGTATTTCATACTACATGTGCTAGCGAGCGACCATTACAGGAATAAAGAATGGATCCCTGCTTCTTTATTATGTGAGTCCTGAATATCATATCTAAGATCTCAAAATCTTACCCTTTATGACTTTTGACTATATCATGAGGTGATGTATTAATGATCACTACTTTAGGAGTATATCCTATGGTCATGGAATGATTTGACTTAAAGGAATATTCTTAGAAAAGCGAGTTAATTCAAATTTGATTGATATGAGAGCGAAAGAAAAAGTAATTTTAGTTCTACACCTGTTACTTGTATTCACCGGTCGGGATCATATCACTTGAATAGATTTGATATGATTTA
>Ga0307515_10022068_pt1 | contig 11245 bp, 9 predicted proteins | sample 17_EM_MG_FD_194513 | JGI IMG/M metagenome (GOLD analysis project Ga0307515, IMG submission 194513) | Populus trichocarpa ectomycorrhiza microbial communities from riparian zone in the Pacific Northwest, United States - 17_EM | ecosystem: Host-associated > Plants > Roots > Unclassified | place... | reverse complement strand
GCCTTAATATAGGACTGCACTATAGCAATTAAGACGTCTTAATATAGGACTACTGTAGTAACCGAGACGCCTTAATATAAGACTACACTATAGTAACCGAGACGCCTTAATATAAGACTATACTATAGTGACCAAGACGCCTTAATATAGGACTATACTCTAGCGACCGAGACGTCTTAATATAGGACTATATTACAGTAACTAAGACGCCTTAATATAGGAATGGCACGCGTTTAGGTGTTTGAAATTCAGAGCAATATTACGCAACCGTCCAGAAGTACCGATCTAACTTAAATTATGTACCTTTTCGCCCAAAATCGCGTGCAAAGGTACTCGGGGGCGGTTACTGCGCGACCTTGTGCGGGGTTCGCGCTAATTATCAGCAGGGGTGGCCCTAACCTCGTATTAACCTGGGCCGTAACCGAGCTAAATGACCCCCCCCGATATGTGATAGCTATCAGACGCTGCGACTTCTGAAGCACGGCTTGATCAATGACATGGTCTACCCTGTTTGTTTTTTGCCGATATTACGCGGTATTATGCCGAGCCAGCCGAAGACGTCAATGCCGGGTATTCGGTTGCGAGTATCGACACCCCTGAGACTCGCTATATGCGAAGAAAGTTTATTTCAAAGTCAGTTAGACGATAGTCTATATTTACTATAAATAAACCTTATACACTTTTAGCCCTATAGCCGGCAAGATCGTTGACCAGGAGCCGCCTTTGCTTAAATTAGTACAGAAAACGGGGGAACCAGGGAGCCAGAAGATTCCATGGGAGAATTTTCACAACCGCCGCCCGGCCGGTGGGAGTGGATGCGGCACAGTCGTTCGAGCATGAAAGATCTTGTTGATTAGATGGCCTCATAGGTTGGCTGCTAGGTAATTCGGTTTCCACACTGAAAAGGCCAGTTGGTTCTTCTGCACCTCCACGTGCATATGGCACAGCGTCGCCTCCAAAGAAATGACGGAGCAAAATTGATTAGGAAACTCGACCGGTAGGGAGACTATTTGGCGCATGGAAGTTCGGAAAGAGGTTTTTGGTCTGTGTGAAATACGAGGATCAGGATATTTATCGGATTCGGGCAAGCAAAAGGCAATTTTCCCAGCATATTCATTACAGGAGAGGTGATGGCAAATGATGGCAGCGGTTCAGGATAACGACGAAGAATCATTAACAGAGTTGGGGCTTGAGGAATGCGTGGAGAGTGGGATGAGAGAAAGAATTGTTCCGTGCATTTGCGCCTGTGCAGGGGGAGTGGGAAAACAAAGTCAGCCGAAGCGTCTTCCCTCCGCTTACAGGCATGGGTGCATGATCAAACTGCAACTCACCCTTCTTGTAGATGCTCCGACCTTTGACTATATCCAGCCGCATGGTCGCACGGAGGCCTAAAGGCCTAACCGCTATCAATACCGCCCGACTGCCGCCACCCGTGCTATCTTCAACTTCATATACTGATCACCATATCGTCTGATTTAAGACTGCCGCAAACCAGCAGAAATACCATTTGAAGACCGGCGGCGCCAAGGTCTAGGTTAAAAATGGCATCCACTTCCGCTGCTCAGCCTGCTCCTATTGAAATTGACCCTGATGTATGTCCTAGCAAATTTTCAATTTCCTTCACTGTTCGATCATTCAAAGAGATGAAGAATTTCCGACTGGCCAAAGGTCGCACTTATTTGATTTATTTTGCGCCAAAAAATTGTCTAATACCGAGGCTTCTTATAGCACCTCCCAAATGATGCAGATTCATCTCTAGGAGACTATGGCGATGAACTGTATGTGTTCTATCGTCCTTCTGAAATGACAAATTTCTAAATGTAACCAAGCGCCTCCTTTACTACCTCCCTTTCTTCGAGCGTAACAAATTACCCAACTGAAAATGGCCGCCGCTACCACGCATTCCGGCCAGGAGGTATTGTCGGAAATGCTCCGTCTTAAATGCACAGTCACTAATTTCTGTGGCAGTCTACATCCTGCCAAATGATGAGGTAACATGTGCTTCCTCAACTAGCCGCAAAGGCTTCGCTGACTATGTGGTCGAGTAGGCTGAGCAAGAACGGCTAGATATTGCTCACTTTCTATTCAAGAAAGCTTTGGGCGACAGGCTGTACTTGGCACCAATCAAGAAAAGCGACGCCCTCAAAATACTAGATGTTGGTACTGGAACCGGTATATGGGCGATAGAAATGGGTATGTCTATCTGGGACATTGCTTTTGGGTGTATGTTGATAGTGTGATAGGCGAAAGCCACCCAGGAGCCGAGGTAATTAACCTCAGCGTTCACCTCTGCCATTTACTCGATGTAAGTCGATGCTAAGAATGGTGTAGATCTTGGGTAATGATCTTAGTCCGATGCAGCCTTCATGGTATGTCAAATGCGCGTTTACAAGACAAATCTGCTTACATAGTTAGGGTCCCACCGAATGTCAGGTTTGAGGTGGATGATGTGGAGAGCGCCTGGGCATATTCAGAGCCATTTGATTACATATTTTGTAGATATTTATGCTCTGCAATCAAGGATTGGCCCGGCCTGGTCAAGAGCACCTTCGAGTTAGTCAACCATTTCAACTATGGCATTACCCATGAACTTACGCTAACGTCGACATCACATCTAGAAACGTGAAGCCTAGTGGTTGGGTAGAATTTCAGGATTTTAACCTGAAGTATTACTCAGACGACGATACGCTCAAGGATGACAGCAACACATCAAAATGGGTCGATATTCTACTTGACGCATCCCGCAAGAATGGTCGCGAACCAAGTCCAGGTCCGCTTCTTGAAGGATGGGTGAAAGATGCAGGGTTCACAAATATCCGCCATGAAAAAGTCAAGCTCCCCATCGGCCCTTGGGCTAAGGATAAACAAAAGGTAGGCTCTGTGATCAAAATCTTTGGATCGATGCTGTGACTAATATTACATCGTCGGATTTCTATAGAAAGAAGTTGGTCTATTCAATCTCGTTCAGATTCTCGACGGACTCGAGGGATTCTCGTATCGACTCTTGACGCGTGTCCTTGAATGGCCTCTCCAGGAAGCCGATGTTTTGATCGCAAAGGTTAGGAAAGAGCTGAAGAGCAAAGCCATTCATGCACAAATTGATCTGTGAGCGCATTCTGAGAGCCGCAAATAGAGACGCGTTCTAACACAATGACTGTCACAGGCATATAGTATATGGACAAAAGCCGGGGGCGTAGATAAAAGTTGGTACAACAGTATTACTTCAATCTGTTAGGAGTTGTCTCTTTCCTGGAGTTTAAGTGGCATTAGCTACGTATGCGGTAACTCCTTGTAGCGCCGATGTCAAGGGCAAGAATATCGATGCGGTAAACAGTCGTTCTCAAACACCGGCAACACATCACACAGGTCAACGACGAGGCTTGGGATTATTTGCTACTAGGGAGGAAGCGAGGCATTATGACTGAATCGCAGAAGCTCATGTCGACTGTGATGTCAAATAGAAATGTGTTGGCCCACCAGCCATAATTATTATATACCAATGAATATTACGAAATTTGACATTTTATAAGCTTGGATTTCAATTGGAGAGGCCTGAATTTATGTATGATATTCCAGGTGCGTTTTATATGGACCGAAAACAATGGCCACGTTTTGACCAGGATCACAATCAACGAACCACCACCAAACCTCCTCAAAACCCCCAATACTCTACGAGCGCCTCACCACAACCAGCCTCTCCTCCCATCTCGTCCTCCTATTTCGTCCTCCCGTCTCGTCCTATCTCGTCTATCTAGCCCTCATGCCGCAACCATGGCCGCCTGGCAAACCATAATATTCTACGTCTGCAGCTTCTACCTCGTCCCGCGCCTCACCTTCCTCGACCCCTCTCTCCGCACGCTCCTCACACTCTTCGGGCCCTTCCTCTTCCCCAAACTCGTCGCCTTCATCCAATCGCTCCGCTCGCCCTCGCGCAACCCGCGCGTGCCCATCCGGCCGGTCCCCAAAAAAGTCCAAACAGCACAGCACCTCCTCTTCGCGTCGGCGACCATCGCGCTCCTCGCCACGCTCCCGGCCCTCGCACCCGAGAATATCTTCCTGAAAACGCAATCGCGGCTCCAAATCCCGACCGACGTACTGTTCGCGCGGCTGGCGCTGCTCCGGCCGCTGACACCGCTCGACAACGTGCTGAAAGCCCGGTTCGCCAGCGCGGACGCCAGGCTGCTGTACCTCCTCTTCGGCCCGGACGCGCTGGCGCACTGCCCCTTCTGCGGGCCCGACGACCCGCTCTCGTACCTCGCGTACGCGCTCCCGCGCCTGCTGGCCCCGCACCTGCTGCACCTGGCCGTGCTGGGCGCCGCGACGAGCAGCGTGCTCTGCGGGCCCGAGGGCCGCCGCTGGCGCACCCACGCCGCGCTGGCCGGCGCCGCCCTGCTCGTCGCCGAGGTCGCGTACGTCGCCCGCTACGACGTGCGGCGCAACCGCCACGCGGCCGTCGTCGCGGCGCTGGATTTCGCCTTCTGGCGCGTCAGGGTGCTGCGGTGCGTTGCGGTGGCTGCTACGGACGCGGCGCTGGGCCTTGCGCTGTGGCTGACGGCGTCGAATCGGTGGTTGGCGGCCGGGCCGAGCGTTGCGGAGCGCGTGGAGGAGAGCACGCGGGCGGTAGAGGACGCGCTGCATCGGCTGCGGGCGCTAGGGGTGTTGCGGAATGCGTTGGTTAGGGGTAAGGGGTTGAGGGGGGTGGTGGAGGAGTATTGGTGCACAGAGGGGGAGGTCATGGGGGAGGTGGTGCAGGAGAGGGAGGTCATGGAGTGTGTGAATCTGGCGGTGAAAAGGATGGATATGAGGACTGTGGAGGGGAGGGCTGGGGAGATTGCGGATGGTATTATGCGCGGATTGGATGGGGTGCAGAAGCCGAGTTGAGAGAGGTTATTGAATGTGGAAATCGAGTGGAGAGAGGCGATGAGATGCAGAAACCAAGTTCAGAGAGGTTACTGATAGATGGCTATATGCATTGAAGGTGTTGGGTTTATAGGTTTAGATATTGCATGGCGTGGCCTTCTTTTTCCGTTTGAATTAGGTAGGTACATTAGTAGAACTATTTACAAGATCATTTTTCATACTCCTTGAACGGTGAAAATGAACCTCCGGACGCCGCATGGATTACCTCTTACGCCGTCCATGTCCTCTGCCAGGACTCCGGCGAGATTTTAAGACGAATCTAACCACCCATCAATAGCAACAGCATGTTCCAACATGCGTTTATAGAATCCAAGGTTTCATCTACTCCTCTCCACCCACCCCTCTCCAACTACTCTTCTCCAACTACTCCTCTTCTACTCCTCTTCAATAACATACCCCCACTTATGCTGCTCCTTCCCCCACATGATATTCCTCAACCAAGTCTTAATCACCTTGGCATACGCCCCAGAATCACCCTCAGCCATCGGAATCTTCAAGTCCTTTCCCCTAAAATTGATCAGCTCAACCGGGGTAATGAAAAACGCCGTCCCCGCCGCAAACGCCTCCAACAGCCTCCCCTCCCGCGCTGCCTCCTCAATCTCAAACATATCGAACTTTCGCTCCACAACCTCCAGCGGCGCCAAGTCGCCCCACCCGCCCTTCCCTAACCGCTCCTGCGCCAGCTCCAGCACACTCCGCCGCGTCACGCCGTCCAGGATGATCCGCTCGCCCAGCGGCGCGGTAACCAGCTGCACCGCCCCCTCGGGCGTCCGCCACACGACGAAGAAATTCGACGCCCCGGCCTCGGTGACGCCGCACCGCTCGCCGAACAGCCACAGGATCTGGTCGTAGCCCAGCGCGCGCGCCTCGCCATGGGCGACCAGACTGGGGCCGTAATTCGCGCCGACCTTGGCGTAGCCGAACCCGCCGGGCCACGCGCGCACCGTGTCGTCGCAGCTCGCCAGCAGCCGCATCCCCGCGCCGCCTGCCGCCGCGGTGCGCGTGTCCAGTGACGGGAAGCAGGACAGGATGATGAAGAGGAGGGCTTCGCGCGGGCGCTGCACGCCGAGCGCGGAGTCGGATGCGATCATCGTGGGGCGGATGTACAGGAAGGCTCCCGGCCGGTCTTTGGGGAGCCATTTTGGCCCGTCGCGCGCGCAGAGGGCGACGATGAGCTTGAGCAGCTCTGGCGGCGCGAAGGCGGGCAGCGCGATGCGGTTGGTGGAAACGAGCATGCGGTCGCAGTTGAGTCGCGGGCGGAAGAGCCGCAGGCGTCCGTCGAAGCCGCGGTAGAGCTTCATGCCTTCGAAGCACTCGGTGGCGTAGTGCAGCACTGAGGCTGTTGGCATGAGGGAGAGGGGACCGTAGGGCTGCAGCGAGGGCGCGTCCCAGCCTGAGGAGGCGGTCCACCGGGCTTGGATCATGTAGTCGGTGCAGACTTTCTGCGACATAACTTCGGGGCTGTTAGGGGCTGGCACGGGACGTGGGTCTTTGGTGAGGGTGGTTGTCAGGCGGGAGGCGTCGAGTTCGGCGAGGGAGGATGCGGCGCCGTTGCTGGTGGTGCTGCCGTTGGTGAGGTTGTCCGGTATTCTGTCCGCGGTGCCGTTAGCTGTGGGGATGTCTTTGAGCAACGACGGTGCGGTTTTGGTCACGCTGGTGGATTCTGCCGCTGTTGGGACGGCTATGGGAGACATGGTGACGGGTTGGTATGAGCAGCAATGATGGAAGAGGCAAAGTGGAAGAAATGTGATAGGCAATTGAAAGAGCCAATTGATATAATTGGAAAATCAATTGAAGTTGAGTCAGTGTAGGCAGAGTGAGATAGTGGAAATGGTGGAGATGAGGCGGAAAGGCAGCACACGGCGCGGAAGGGGCATTTTATAGTGGAAGAGTCACCAGGAGCATTTGGCAGAGGATTCTTATCACGCGGGCTTCGCTATGGCCATTGAATGACTAGCAAGGGCGAGGTCGAGGTGAATGCAAAAAGCTTGTTGCAGAGTTTTGCTAGCCCCCACTAGCCCACAGTCGGGGCGGGATAGTAGCGGGTAGAGAGTTCGTCTGGCTTGTTCACTGCCTTGACGCGTAGCCAAACGGGCGTGTCGCTGCAGTCCCTGTGATGTAGATGGGAAGGGCGTGACAGTGCAGTCCCCGCCGTCTCTTGCCGGTTTTATCCGTTTCACAATTTCTGCTTTGGGTTTAGCTCCAACATCAACATCGTGCAGCCGCAGGCCATCCGATGTCGGAATTGCAGCTACCCCACAACACCAACATACAATATACCAATATGCCAATATGCCAATATAACCATGAAGATAACACGGCAACACGGCAGAAGGATGCACTATTGTCGGGATAGGCATCCTCTGGGTTGCTTCCGATGCATGTCGTACGTTAGGAGAATACGCAGTCCGTCTCGTATTCATCTTCAGCATCTTTCATTTCATCCGTCCGAAACAGTATTTCTTTTTATTATCACCTCAAAACGACTCTATATTGATTCAGCAGAACTACACAGCAAACCGGTGATATAAAACTCAATCTTGCATCTCAGCTCTTCAAAAGTCCATGTTTCTGGTGTTGTCGAAAATCAGCTTCTCAACAAGACATTGGAATCAATTGGCGAACTAGATCGAGCTGCCGGGTACTTCAGAAACACATAACGGAGAGATCTGCAATTGATGCGCTGTCACCAATCATACCTCAATCGCTTCACCAGGAGTGTCTATGTTTCCCAACGTCGTTCACAAGGAATCTAAAACTACGGCTTCAGAATGCTCGCTATCCATACCTAAGAACATTTCAAAAGTTCATGCTAACCCGCATTGATTTTCGTACAAGCTTATGAGTCGCAGGTCACAGCACAGAAAGAAAAGACACTATGCGGCAGTTCGTAACGGTCTTTGATTTCATGCAGCTTTTGGTGCGCTGCTGGGATCAACCCAGTGATGATCGCGGGTCCTTCTATCAAAACTCCAAAACAGACATCCAAAAACACCACACTCCAAACTCCCGTCACAACAGCTTCAAAACTCCAGACTAATCCCAAAAGATAATGATCTCGTCGTCTGAGGGGATCTTAATGACCCCCTCGTAAGTCTCGTCCTCCGCTTTCTCGTTCTCCTTATCCTCCTCATCGTCGTAGTCCTCGTCGTAGTTCTCGTCCAGCACCAACGCACGCGCCGCCACACGAGGACGAACGGTGGTGGTGAGACCAGCCCCCGCACCCATATCCTCTTCCTCATTTTCCTGAGGTGCTTCACTCTCCTCACCATACCCCGACTCCTCCATCCTCCCAGCGTAACCGCCCTCCTCCTCCGCCAAGCTTCCATCCCCTCCCACCTCATCCTCGAAACCGCCCAGAAACATCCCCTGAGCCTCCTTAAAGCCCTCCTTCCTCCCCTCCCTCATCCCCTCTTCTTTCCCCTCCCTTCTCCCTTCCTCCCTCCCCTCTCTCACCCCCTCCTCCCTCCCAACCCTATACCCCCTCTCAAACTCCACCCCAGCAAAAGTCTCATTATCCACCTTCTCCAACAGCAGTTTTTCCTCCAGCTCCTCCTCCCGCCCTTCCCACCACTGCCGCTGCGCCTCGAACTCCGCCCGCTCCCGCCGCGCCTCCCGCAGCGCCGCGTCCTTTAACCGGCTCGTCTGCGCGAAGGTGCGCTCTTGGTACTGGGATGCGAGCACCGTGCGGCGGAGGCGCTTGATGGTGAGGTTGGCGGTGGCGAGGGGGTCGGTGGGTTCGGAGGCGGCTTTGCGCTTGCGGGGTGGGGCGGCGGAAGGGGGCTGGTACTGGCTGGTAGGCGTGAGGTGGATGGTGGTGGTGATGGCGGAGTGGGAGAGCGGTCCAGCCGCTGTGAGGAGGATGTCTGGATTGGGGTTAGCGGGCTGAAGGGGTTGCGGCGTGGTGGGTAGGGGAGAGGGGAGAGGGAGGTCTGGGTGAGGGTTAGGTGGTGGAGGGAATGGGGAATTTCTTGGGATTAGGAGGTGGGTTGGGTGCTTACCGTTTCTTGGTGTCGTCACACCGGCGAAGAGGTCGCGGCAAGCAGTGAGGAGGGAGCGAATTGTGTTCATGGTGGTGATATTGGAGACATTGAAATGGCCTGATTGATTGATGTTGTAGATATTCGGCTGGATGTGATGCCGAATGTGATGCTTGACTGAAACCTGAAGAAGAAATCCGAAGGCTTTTGAGATCAGTATTGTATTTTATAGACAATAGCCATTTTCATTTATTCACGAACCCCAAGACGAGACCATTATCGTGAATGTTATTGTTTCTATATTCGCCGTTGATTGGCTCCTCTCGCTTAGTCACGCACTCGCGAAAGCGCAGCCTTCACCTCGCCCACATAGTTCTCCGTGAACAATCGCTCCATAATAACAACGCCAGTGCCTCAGTAACAGTAATTTTTTAAGATGGATATCAGGGTGTTGAAGCCGTCGGATATTCCACACGTGCAGCTCACGAATATCACGAATTTGCCGGAGAACTACTTTTGCAAATACTACCTCTACCATGCCATGTCATGGCCGCAGCTGTCGTATGTAGCCGTCGATGTGAGTTGCGCTTTCTCGTATACCACCTCTATTTGTCCGTCATCTCTTGTCTCTCTATTCTTCGTTATTCGCGAGATCTATTGTCCTTGTTTCGAGATTCGCACAATGCGTTTCCTATTGTCAGACTGTTCCAAAATTGCCTTTCGGAGACTTCCATTCAATACGGCTTCTTCCATCATTCAGCACAATAGGGGCATAATAGTAATAAATTTTTTTTTTTTGGTATTGCAGGTTTCTAGACCGCAGAAAACGCCATATGACCCACCGAAGATCGTGGGCTATGTGCTTGCCAAGATGGAAGAGGAGCCCGCGGATGGCGTCCAGCATGGACATATCACGAGCCTGAGCGTGATGCGCACGCATCGGAGACTCGGGCTCGCGGAGAAGCTTATGAAGCAGAGCCGTGAGTAGCTTTTCTATTCCTTTTCCAAAAAAACATCTCTCCTATGTGTCTTTCCCGGCCCCTGTCAAAGTGGATGCGCGTCTCGCCGTGCTACTCTTCACGAGATTCTTCGCCTGGAATCGATACAGCTAGGGATTCTGCGGCACATTCCCATCTTGCTTTGGCGCTCATGTCCCATCGCTACTCCATGCTGCTGAATATCAATATCTGCGCTCTCACCCTTTCTCCGTCCATTCGGCCTAATGCATACGAACAGAACGCGCCATGGCCGAGACCTTCTCGGCGCACTACGTCTCGCTGCACGTCCGCGTCTCCAACACCGCGGCCCTGCACCTCTACCGCGACACGCTCGGCTTCACGGTCGACAAGACGGAGCCCAAGTACTACGCCGACGGCGAGGACGCCTTCCACATGCGCATGGAGCTGTCTGATTTGCGGCTGCAGGCGCAGGACAACGATGACGAGGAGGAGAGCGAGGAGACGAAGAGCGAGGGCGTGGACGAGGGCGAGGCTGTCGGCAGCGCGGGGAAGAAGGGAGAGGGCGAGGCGGGGGCGGTTGGGGATGCGAAGAAGGCGGCGAAGAAGAGGAAGGTCAAGGTCAAGGTTGGGCGGGGGCTTGGGGTCGGGGATTTGGTGGAGAGGAATGAGGCGAGGCCGAATGCTTGAGGGGTGGGTGATTTGTGGGAGGGTGGAATATGTGGGTTGCGTATTAGATTGGATCACAAAATGCATTTATCTTAACGAACCTGAGTCGGGGGGCCAATATATCACTCTAATTCTTCCACACTAGCTGAGTGCTCGTTTTGATACGTAGAATTTTTACACACGTCCCTTGATTAGATCGTTCGGCTTAGCTGATAGGTCGGAGAGTACTGCGTGGGGGCCTTTTAGTTTGTGGGATTGACGTTGTGAGATCAATGTTATCTATTAATACAGAAGTCGACAGTGGTTCCTAAGGAGGCCAAAAAGTAAGGTTGTAGAGCACCCGGGGAGATGGATCGCGGGGTTTTCTCCCCACATGTATATAAGGAGTAGTCCGCATGGGCCCAACAGAGATCCGAATCGGAGGTTAAGCAATGAATAATAATACAGAAGTCGAGCAAGGGCCTATTGGCTTTTATTACTTTCATCCGTTAACGGGTTTAAGATAAGGCCAATGTCGTCGCTGCAAATTTTGTTTTTAAAATATGTCGGTCCTGCTCTCTGGCTAGGGGTCGCTTAGTCGAGAGCAAGGTTAGCAGGGAGACCCAATACATACTCTTCATGTACGTAAACACTGGCCGATATTGGCACGTGCGCTGTACTACAAAAGCAGCTAGTAAGGCAAGATTCACGTAGATTTTCGAGGAAGAAATAGACCAAGAG
>Ga0307515_10022067_pt1 | contig 11245 bp, 6 predicted proteins | sample 17_EM_MG_FD_194513 | JGI IMG/M metagenome (GOLD analysis project Ga0307515, IMG submission 194513) | Populus trichocarpa ectomycorrhiza microbial communities from riparian zone in the Pacific Northwest, United States - 17_EM | ecosystem: Host-associated > Plants > Roots > Unclassified | place... | reverse complement strand
AAAAACCAGTTGAAAATTGTTATGGGAAAAACTAGTTATTTAACAACGCTTTATAGGACAATATTCAAATTAAAATTTATTTTTATTTAGTTGTTTCATAATTAAAAAAGATATTTGTATGCAAGGAAAAAATTTAAATTCTGAAGAAAAAAATTTGCTACATAAATTATTCTTTTCTTATTCATGCACTTTTTTTATTTGACTAAAACATTTTTTTTTATTATTAGCAGCATGTTCTTTGAATAAGAAAAAAAAGGCAATTAAAATATTTTTTTGTAAAATTTTTAATAATTTAAAATAATTAGAAAAAATATATCCCTTCAATCTAAACTCCATTTTATTCATGCATTTCTTTTTTATTTTAACAAAAACATGTTTTTTTAATTGGAAGCATTGTTTTAAATAAATCATTTATCATGATTTGAAAAAAGAGTTTTAATAATTTATATTAAAAATCACGTCTCAATACAATTGAACAAAAATAGAATAACTAATAAGAGAAAATTATGTAAACAATTATAATAAAAAATATCAAAATAAAAATTTTATTTTCATTGAATATTCATGAACACATTATAATTTTTATATATTAGATTCGTATATAATAAATAACGAAATGATTGCTAATGTTATCACAAAAATCTATAATCTTATTTTAAAACTATGAATAAATTGAATAATATTGTAAATATAATTCTAATTACTTTACTTATAGTCAATTTTAATAAAAGAAAACAATTCTAACAAAAAGCAGAAGGACAATATAAAAAGAGGCCAAGCACTTAACTTGTTGGCTAATAAAAAACTAAGTGGAAAATAATTTTTGTTTGTTTAATTGGTAAACAACATATCATTTGCTCTTTATTTTTAATAGAAATAGACAATATATCATCTATATTGACAAATAATATGCATTTACAAGTTTAAATTTTAGCTTGGGGTTCTATTTTCAACTATTTTTTACTTGTAAACATTAAAGAAACATTTTAAGAATTTTATTAAATCCATTTAATTTTAAAACACCTTTTAATTGTTCCAAAACCCAAAATTAAACTGAAGAAAAATATTTCAAGTCCTAATCTTTTGTTTCTAGCAAGCTAAAATTCTAAAACACCTTAATAACTTTTTACTCAGTAAGATGAGCCTACTAATACAAAGATCAACTTTTTTATGGTTAGAATGTAATCAACTAACCTCTTTATCTCTCCTCTATTTTTTTTTTTGAATTTCTCTCTCCTTTCTCAAAACTTAGGGACTAAAACATTAAAAAAAAAATGAAGTTTAGGACCTAAATGTAAAAGCATAAAACCAAAGGGATCAAAATGCATAAATGGATCACATTAGTTTAGGACCTAAACATAAAATTCAGATGCTTTTTTAGATGAAAATGAATATTTTCGTGCGATAACAGAAAAGGCTCCACTTAGTTTTTTGTTTTTAATTTGTCTTTCTTCTTTTAATTGTTTTTATACTATACATTTAAATCATATTTCATTTAATTGACCTCTAATTGAAATTTAAAATTTTATTTGAAATTGGAAGAATATACTTAAAAACAAATCTCAACACAAAAAATTACCAACGTAACTTGCAAGGATGAAACTAAAAAAAAATGACACCCTTTTTAAACTATGTCATCCACAATAATTTTAGGAAAATACACATTAATAAACAATAAGAAAAGATATTCTATTAGTTGTATTGTATAATATAAATTCACCATAAAATTATAAAATACCTCATAGATATTTTAGATAAAAAGAGCCACTTTAACTACAAGCAAGAACTCCTAGAAAATATCCAAGAAGTATTACCTAAAAACTAAATTGCATTGGCTAGTTACTATAGGAGTCATCATTGTTCAACCACAAACAAAACACTGTGGATGACACTGTGTATTTTTTTTTAATTATTTTCTAATTAAAGGATAATTACTTCTGAATTCTTAGTCTAAAGTGAAATTGAAAGAAAGGAGACCAGAATGAAAAATACACCAAACATGAATGTCGTGCCAGAAGTTTCAAAAAATATATATTTTGGTCCTCAAACTTTAAAAATAACGTATATTATACAATTGCAGTACCCCAATATTTTTTCAATTTAATTTTGATACAAAAAGTTCATTTCTATTATTTTTAGGTTCCTGATTGAGAGAGGAGAGAGAGAGAGAGAGATCACTGGATTTCGGCGACAGAGAGAGAAAAATATCGTTGACATTGATTTAAGCCACTAAAACGGTTAATAGTTGTGTCAAATCGTTCCATTTGATGAGGGGAGTTTATATTGGGTGTTTTTTTATCTTTAAAATTCATGATAAAACAGATCTGAGCTCGAGTAGATTTTAGTTTTTGCGACGGGTTTTGGATTTTCTAAGGTCATTGATAGATTTATCATAGCTCCTAAGGTGTATTTAAATGTTTTGGGTCAAATTTGCTTGAAAAACAGGTGTTTGGGTAAAAAAATCTTAAGCACTGATTTTCTGGCCACTGTGGTAGCCAGAATCTGAGCAAATTTAGACGACACTTTGTTTGAGTTCTTTTTTTTTAAAAAAAAATCATTTGCCCCAAATGCAACAAAAAAAATAAGAGCCTAGTCGCACATGCCCTAACAAAATGGGTAAGGCGGGATTGCCTGGCTTGCCAAGCCTGGCAACACCTAGCCTTTGTTTTTGTAATTTTCTTTTTAATTAAAGCTTTTTTTTATATGTTTTTTTTTCAATTTTTTTTATTTATATTTAAATCAATACTCCTTCTCTTTTTTTATTTTATTTTAGTGAGCCTCTTTTAAATTTTAGTTATTTTTTTTATTATTCATTTAATTTTTGAAGAGGTTTTTCTGATTCATCAATAACTTTTTTTAATCTTTTGTATAGATGAACTTTATTTTTTAAAATAATTTTTTTTTTATTTTTAGATAATATTTCTAATATGTGTAGTCTTGCAAGTATTTTTTCTCCCATTTTATTTTATTCAATCAATTAATTTAATATGTGTGTCTATTTCTATTATTGTTTGATTGAATAAAAAAATTAATTTAATAAACAAATTTAGCAAATACAACTGGGTAAATACCTCGTTTTACGAGATTAAATATCTTGATCTACACATACCATTCAATTTTTTTAGTTTTTTTTTTAGTTATTGCTTGTGGTTTTGTTTTCTATTTATTAACAAGTATAGTTTTTAATTTATTTAATTGCATGTATACATAAAGTTTTTAATTTCACTTATAATTTTTTAAATTACAAAATCATGTTAAAAAAGTTTTTTATAAAATCTTTTATTAAAAAAAATATAACTCGGAATGAAACACGGTTAAATATATTGTAAGTCATCATTAAACATGCTCACTAATTGCTAATTTTTTTTAATGTTCTTTAATCGTTTATTAAAAAATTACTGACATGATTATTAGAGTGGTGTACATTTGGTTGTAGGACTTGACCATCCAAGCTAAATGATCCCCCGACCATCATAGCCAAATGACCAATCAACATGGCCAAATTAATCCACCACCACAATAGCCAGATTATCTAACATCCACCATAACTCATAATTATAACAACATAATATTAATTAAAGGACCATTTGTTTTTCAGAAAATATCTTTTTGAATGTTTTTATACTTGACCATATTTAGAATTCGTTTTCTAGTCAAATAAAAAAATTAAGTTTTAGAGAGGAATAAATATTTTTATAAATTACAAAAAGAAAAAAAAAACTTTTCATATTGAAGGATTCAAAATCAAAAACTAAAATGGAACACCAGTTCATTATTATTTTATAAATATATACTTTAAAGTATACAATCTTATTGAAAAATAAATTAATAATACATTTATATGTAGAAAATTATATATTAAGATATATCAATATGTAATATATAGAAATTACATCAATTTAATATATTATTGCATATAATATTTTTATTATATAATATTGCTAAAAAAATACATTATAATACACCAAGATGATATATTATAATATTCATTAATATTTCATCACATTAACTATACTATAGAAATTTTTTTTTTAACTTTTGTCAAACATTAGAAAGAAAATGTTTGATAATAATATTACTATTTTAAAAAAAAATAATAACTTAAAAATATTTATTTTTCATAATACAATCATATATATATATATATAAACTATTTTTTTAAAATCTATTTTCTAAAAAATTATACTATATGCTAGAAAAAAGGGTCTTTCATTGTACCCCTACACCCACATGCACAATGGAAATTACTGTTACTAAGGTTCACTTTGGCCTTTGTAGTTTTTTTTTCTTTTAATTTGATCCTTAGAATTTTATGCTTTTACATTTAGTCCTCAAATTCATTTTCATCACTTTTTAATCCATATGTTATTAGAGATGAGAAAGAAAATTGATGAAAAATAAAAAGGAGAGAGAGAATTCAAATTATCACAACCCAACTATTAAAAAATGTCAATCTTACTATTAATGTGTTTGTTTTAGAGAACTGATATAGATAAAAATAACATGAAAAAGACAACAAATATAAATAATACAGAATTATGTTAAATAGAGTCACCATATAAAAACTCTAATTTAAAAATTTATTATTGAATATTTTATTTTCAATTAGTCTCTTGAAATATAAATTAAACAATCCTACTTATACCAATCCTAAACCTAAACTAAATAACAAAAAATAAAATTCCTAAGCTAAATAGGAATATAAATAACTAAGAAAAAAAAATTAACTTTTCCTAGAAATCCTCCTGCATGCATTAGTCTCCTCGGTTTGGAAACAACTTGTTCTCGAGTTGAAATTATTTTTATCTCGATCTCGTCGATGTTAAATAAAGACTCTCAAACCTTTTTTTTTAAGTGTATAATAATTTTAAATATCAACTTTAATCCCTTCATGTTGAATTTTGCATAAAAAATTTTCTTCAAGCGTATAATAATTTTAGATATCATTTTATAATAAATTCTTTTCCACTACATTCTAGAGTAATAAATTACAAACCTTAAACTTGCTTCATCAACATGTGTTGCATCCATATTATTGAGATTCCAAAGAATATTTATTTTAATTATAAAACAATGTTGTTAATAAAAAAAATATTGTTAACAAAAAAAACTAAATAAAGAATATGGATTTCAATTTAAGAAATGCATTTTCTCTTATTAAATTTAAAATCTTCAAATTCTTAAAAAATAGTTATTTTAATTATTATATAATTAAATAAAAAATTAGCTTTAAAATTGTTGATGACACTGTGTTGATACAAAATATATTTTATTTATAAAAAACGCTTTTCATATAGTTAATTTTATGTGTTTGGTATTATAATCAATGTGCTGTTTTAAAATATTTTTTATTTAAAAATATATTAAAATGATTTTTTATATTTTTTTAACATAAACATATGAAAACTATAACACTTTAAATTACAGAAGCACGCTGACAAACAATCACGACCACACAAGATAGAGTTAGCAAGATAACGTGGCAAGATATGAGCAGGTCAAATCCCACGAAGTTCTATTTCTTTCCATTTGCCAATTTCTAGTGTTTAGTTTGTACTCGACTTGGAAGGGGAAATAACACGTGTATCTGCCTATTCTAATACCTTAATAGTGTTGCGTGGGTATAGTTATTTTTTGAAGTATTTTATATTAAAATAAATTTTTTAAAAGAAATTTATTTATACATATTAAAAAACATAAAAAATTAAATTATAATCTTTTTAAAAATCTTGAATTTTAGCAAAACTGCGTCACTCCCAAACGGGCGCCTAATCATTCCCCATATGATTTTCAAAGCACCAAAAAACTAAGGTGGAGCAGGTGTTAATAGCAATAATGCAAATAGCAAGTATGCCTTCATGGCGTTGACGTCATTGCATGCCTCATCACCCTGGACGAAAAAACCAGAAAAACTGCCACAGCTTTCTCATGTTCTGCTTCGCATTTGACGATGTCTTTTGACTTTTTTTGGGGGCGGTTTTGTGTGTTGATTTCTTTCCTTTGTCTCTTCTTGCAAGAAACCTTGTCTTTCTCTCTTTTTATAATTTCACAACACAGGAGTCTCGTGGTATGGTTTTAAAGGTTGTGCCTTTTTCTCGTTTAACTACTATAATTGGCTTGTACTGAGAATATTTTTTTCCTGGGCTTATAACAGGCTTTACAATTCCTTTTTGGGTTACAGCCATTTCCTATCGGTTTGCTTTCCTGTTTCCGTGGTATTCTGGTATGGGAAAGTCAAACAATCTCCATGGTTGGTTAAGGTTTCTCTATGTGATTTTTGCCTTCTGCTCAGCTTTCTTCCTGGGAGCTCTTAAAGGTACCACAAGTTTGTTTATTTATTTTGTAAAACTGGATTTAGGTTCTCTTTAGGGGAAAAAAGGTTCGGTTATGGTGTGTTTGATTACATGCAAGTTCTAGTTTTGAATGTTTATTTTAAAGTTTTCATGTGAATTTGATGATGGGGTTTTGGGATTTGTATTGAATCAGGGCTGTTGGTGGGGCCTATTGCTGCTTCTGTACTAATATTAGGGAATGGTGCAGTAATTCTGGGAATGTTACCTCCACATATTTCCTGGACATTCTACACCCTTGTGAAGTAACTTACTCAGAATCTTCCATTTTAAGAAATTTCAAATATATTGCTCCTTTGGTAGTGTTTTTTACGTTGTAGAATATTGGATTCTGTTTATTTGGTTATAAGTTTTTTTTTAACGTCTCTTTTCCCTTAAGATTTTATGTTGATTTTGGCAATATTTGGTATCTGAAGGACAGATAGGTTTGATATACCTCTTAAAGTGGCCCTCTTGGTTGCTTTGCCTGCTTTATTTGGTATATGGCTGGGTTTAAGCATAGCTGGGACAGTTCTTGTGGGACTGGGGTATGGGTTCTTTGCTCCCTGGATTGCGAGTTTTGAGGCCTTTAGGCATGATGATGATGATGATGATGATGATGAGTTCAAGACATTATACCACTGTGTTGTGGTAAGTTGTTAGTTATCGCATTAATGCCATCTTCATGTCTTGTTTTAGTCCCCATTGCTTGATATTTAAAGTGTCTGTTTTTGTTAACTAAATTTTATAAACATTTAGGATGGAACTTGGGGAATTATTAAAGGCAGCTGTACTGTAGTTACAGATTTTGCAGATATTTGCTGCCATTCTTACCCCCTCTATTTGAAGGAGTTGCGAGAATCCTCTGCTTCAAATGAAATTCGAACTCTTAGGTAATAATATTGTTTTTAATAGTGATATCTTTCATAACTATGTTGCTTTCTGAGTTCTGCTCAACGATGTATTCTGTACTGCTTTCGTTTTGATTTACTGGGTTGTCTGGACTTGTACATAATGAACATAGCAATTCAATTTCAAGATTTTCGTTGCATGGTTCTCAAATAAAGATAATTGATCATTCTATCATTTGAGTTGAATAGTTATTGTACTGTGTATAAATGAAGTCTGCTCTATTTGCTAGTTAGAACCCGAATCAACATAGAAAATGAGATTGGAATCTTCTTTGCTATTGTTGAGTTCATTAATTTTTACCAAGTCATCACTCTTATAACACTGTCTTGTAGGTTAATTCATGTGCCTGGATGTATCATTGCTGGGCTGGTGGGGCTAATAGTGGATGTTCCTCTCTTTGCTGCAATTGCTATAATTAAGAGTCCATACATGCTGTTCAAGGGCTGGTATCGACTGCTACATGACCTAATTGGCCGAGAGGGCCCGTTTCTCGAAACAGCTTGCATTCCTATTGCTGGCTTGACAATCCTTTTGTGGCCACTAGTTGTTGTTGGGAGCGTCTTGGTGACCATTTTCTCAAGCATTTTCATTGGATTGTATGCATCAGTTATATTATATCAGGTTGGTTCATAGTTCAATGTATTTGTAGTTTGTCATCCATCAATAACGAGCTTACCATTATCATTCTGATGGATGCAGGAAAGATCTTTCTGGCGAGCTGTGGCTTATGTGATTGCAATGGTTGCGGAATTTGACGAGTATACAAATGACAGACTTTATCTCAGAGAGGGAACTTTCCTTCCAAAGTAATCCTTTTTCCTTATCATTCTCAAATTTGTGGATTTCCAGCTTAAACCAATACTTCTACAACTTTGTTATTTTGTGATGTCATATTTTAACTTTCAAAATCACGTTTCCTGCATCCAGGCCCAAATATCAAAAGAAAGGGACCTCTCACTCATCTGAGCTTTCTGTCGGAGGAAGCCTTGCCAAATTTAGTTCTGTTCATGTAGAGGCTCCTGCGATGCTTGTGCCAAGCTTTGCACATTCAAAATCAGTTAGGGAGACAGTACAAGAAGTGAAAATGGTTCAGGTATTATTTTTCTGATGCAGCTGTACGCTGCCCTTTGCTTGAAATTGTTATGTGAGCAATTAAATGAGAGTTTAATCAGCGGAAATATCCTGTCCTTCATTTTTGAAGTCGTCATTTTCCTTGTGCTTATGCGATGGTGAATTTACAATTAGATGTAGTTGCTGCCGTATGTGGAGCTGTTGTTTATATCATAGGCACTTTGATTTTAACTCCAAGGCAGTCTGGACTTGAGGCTGATCGGCAGCTAGATTATGGTTTTCGCCATATGCAAATTAACAAGTGGAGTGGTGCACCAAAGGATTTAAATAGGAACAGATTTATGAATTTCCTAGATGTTTGGAAATATGGGAAGATAGGCTACTTGGTTTAAAGAGTAGTGAAGATTCAGTACATGCAATTTGGTGGCCTGCTATATCTTGACGACCTCTTTTACTGATTGGTTTATGGTTATGTTGGTTGATGTAAATGGATGGATTAGCATTGTTTTGTTTGTAGCATGTGAGATTGAAGAATTTGACTAGAAAGCAGGAATTTTTTTAGGAAAAACATAATTGAATTGCCGTAAGTTACAATCAAATAAAAGAATATAGGAATTCAATGTTGGGGTTCTTAAACCAACAGGAGCAACTGATCATTTCACTAAAACCATAGGGTATAAATAGTATTTTATTCCCTAAAATAATACCGATGAGGCGAAGTTAGTAAAGTGTTTTTCTAAGGTTTTTTCTGCTGCCAAGTAATCAAACTCACCACATGTTCTCTTTAGATAATTAGATGCACGTACAAGTTTATGATGTTTGGCTCTAAATGCTTACAGGTATGGGGAGTAATGATGAGATCATGCGAAATGAGGGGCAGGGATCTTTTGGATTCTGGTGCCATAACACTGGCTGACCTCAGTAACTATTTGAAGGCCAGGGGTGGCAATGAAGCATCCGTTATATGTGTTGGCTTGCCTTGTTATTCATTTTTGCAATCCCTCCTGAATTCCATTAAAGCTGGTTCAGATGGTTTTCTGCTTTCCGATGGTACTGAAATAACACATCATAATAGACCAAATGACAAATTGTTCGACTGGTTCTTTCAGCCGCTGATGGTCCTAAAAGAGCAAATAAGGGTCATTAAATTGGAAGAAGGTGAAGAAAGGTTCTTGCAGAGAGTAGTTCTTTATGGAAATGATACACAACGCATGGAGACTTGGGATAATGGCAGTTTGGTGCCTCAAGAGGCTCTGCGAGCTGCTCAAATACAGGGCATCACCAGAAGGTATATCAGTTTCTGCATTCCTCTTTCCAAGTTATTAAAGAAGGAATACATTGCTTTCAATAACCGAGAAAACCTAAAGATCGGGGTGAGAGGTCGGAACATTCACATGATAGATAAAACGTCAAATTCTCCTATTCATTCTCAGCAATTGAAGGGACATCGCATTATTTTTACATTTCTTTCTTTATCAAGCTCTATTTATTTTTTGATGATAACAATAGACTCTTTTGAAATGCATATCAGAAGAATCCCAATTTTACATTGCTTATTTACCAAGGCCCTTTAACTGCATCATACACACATTTGGATCAGTGATTTTGAGTAGACAACAATATAAGAGATTGGTTAGTTCTTTCAACATGTTAAGTTGTGTTTTGTTACTATCTCGAGATCATGAACGGAGATAGTTGGCACAAAGGAGATATGATAATCGCTAAACATATATTTGTTTAATCTTTAACTTGATATGACTAGTTTTCTTCCTCTCTCTTCTGATATTGTGTAAAAAACTTGTCACCTTCAGTATTCCATTTGTCTACTGATAACGAATACATTGGCAGGATGATAGGAATGATTAGAGGTATATCGAAATTTCCCACTTACAGACGGAGATTTCGCCAGGTTGTGAAGGCTTTGATAGCATATTATGCGGAGAAGGAGGGTGTTACGAGATCCAGTTCCATGCGATCAGTAGCAAGCATTGAAAATGTATAGGCCGAAGCTCAACTCTGTCCCTTTTTGGGTTGTATAAAAGCCCATTGTTTTGTGAATTGCAATGGGTTATTTAAGAAGTACTCTTCACATCGCTGTGTAATATTCTCAAAACATCACTCTTGGTGGATTTTGAAAGCCTCCATTAAATTTGAAGCCAAGGGCTCTCTTTGCCATCCGCTCCACACATTGTCTTATATGTCAAGTTTGAAGAACCAACTCAGTTTATGCAAGGAATATCCCTGAGAATCAGTCACTGATATTTTGATACCCTCAGCTATTCTTTTCACCCATCATGGTATAAATCTTGCTTCTCAAATGCCCAAGTACACAACGGGTAATGCTTGATATTGCGAAAAAAATAATAATGAGAAAAACCTTCAAAAATAGGTTACGAATTAAGGTCATGATCTAATGTCATAATCTTCATTAGATTATTCCTCTTTTTTTTTCTTTTCTTGAACGCTCATCAAGTTATTCTTAATGGTCAGCATTTATGGAACACAAATGCCACCAAGAACATGGAATTTTTATTTTGATTGATATTGCATCTTGAGCAAGATGAATTACGAAGCTCCTTGGATTTTACTTGGAAACGTGTTGCTAACAAAACTCGATAGATTACTTGCTACTCCTAACATTACGACCTTCTTTAGAGTAAAAAATTCTCAAATCAATTAAAGAAAATAATGGCCCAATAGTTCTTCAGCAAGTTAATTAAAAAAACCACTGCTTGTGCAAAATCTTGGGATTGGGGCTGCAGGGCTAAAGTTGAAAGATAGTGTGTTATATATTTTTTTTTTTAGAAAATTTTAATTTTAAAAAAATTAAACCAGTTCAAAAACAATAAAAAAACACGACAAAATATTAATTTAAAATTTTCAGAAAATTTTAATAAGAAACCGGTTCAAAAACAACCACAATCACATAAAAA
>Ga0307515_10022066_pt1 | contig 11245 bp, 8 predicted proteins | sample 17_EM_MG_FD_194513 | JGI IMG/M metagenome (GOLD analysis project Ga0307515, IMG submission 194513) | Populus trichocarpa ectomycorrhiza microbial communities from riparian zone in the Pacific Northwest, United States - 17_EM | ecosystem: Host-associated > Plants > Roots > Unclassified | place... | reverse complement strand
AGCCCCGACCAGTTTAATTATCCTTGTGATAATCATAGTGATAGCCCCAGCGAGTCCAGTTATCCTTGTGATGATCATACTGATAGCCCCAACCACTGACAAAATAAAAAGTGCCTAAGCAGCTTTGATCTTTTCTAATTATTGGGCTTATAATTTTCTAATTTCTTCATGATTCATGAAGATCAAAGCCCAATAACCTGAAGGCTGTAAAGGCCAGGCTATCAACACAAACTTTTGAATAGGGCTTCTAGTCGCGAAACGTTAGAAGAAGTGCAAAAATAGACCCAAACTTGTTCTTGGTCAGGGTTCGTCTATTCTCCTCCCCTGTGCCCAATCTTCTCTGCTCTGCTCCACTGTTAGGGTTTAAGAGTTGCTTCAATGGAATGGTAAGTAGCATTTTATTCACTACTGCTACAGCGACTTTCTCACGTTTCAATTTCTAATGTTTAGATTACCCTGCAAAAGCATAGTGACAGGGTCCTCTGTTAGAGCTTCATCAGTTCATTCTTTTCTTGAAAACCCTTCAATATTATCATGTCTCAGATACATCTCATCAGTGAATACAGATGATGATATAAAAGAACATTCCTTTACAGTCTCATACCTTATGAACAAATGTGGGTTCTCTCTAAAATCTGCTTTAGAAGTTTCTAAACAGGTTCATTTTGAAACCCCAGATAAGCCTGATTCTGTTCTTGCCGTTTTCAAGAACTATGGTTTCTCAAAATCCCAAATTTTGAACCTTGTGAGGAGACGGCCACCGGTGCTTTTGTCTAGACCTAACACAACACTTTTGCCCAAGCTTGAGTTTTTCCAATCTAAAGGTTTTTCCAGCCATGATGTTATCAAAATCATATCATCCTACCCATGGGTTTTGATGTACAGCTTAGAAAACAAATTAGTCCCTGCTTTTGATTTCCTTGAAAACTTGCTCCAATCTGATGCCGTGGTCATCATAGTAATCATGCGCTCCCCTCGTATTCTAAATAGTAATGTTGAAAACATGGCACGTATTGTTGATGTTTTACAAGGCAATGGAGTCCCTAAAAAGAATATTGCTCTGCTAATTCGTTGCCAGCCTTCTATTATGATTTCAAATCTGGAGAATTTTAAAAAGCTTATAGAGGAAGTGACTCTAATGGGATTTCATCCTTCCAAGAGTCAATTTGTTTCTGCAATCACAGTGCTGAGGTCCATGAGCGGATCCACTTGGGAAAAGAAGCTTACTGTGTATAGGAGATGGGGTTTGTCTGAAGAAGAAATTCTTACAGCATTTGTAAAATTTCCAATGTTTATGCGCAAATCTGCAGAGAAGATCGCAGCATCAATGGATCTTTTTGTCAACAAATTAGGGTGGGAGTCGTCCTATCTTGCCAAAAATCCAACTTGCTCATCATATAGCCTTGAGAAAAGGCTAATTCCAAGGGCTTTGGTGTTGCAATTTTTAGTTTCTAAACGCTTGGTTGAGAAGAGTTTCAGAAGCCTTGCATTCTTCAATACACCTGAAGATAAGTTCCGGCGGATATTTATAGACCAGCATGCTGAGTCTACCCAGATATTGAAATTTTACAGGGAAAAACTGAATCTTTCATCAGTTGTAAACTCTTCTACATTTTAAATCACAATCACTCCACATTTCGTATTGTTTTCTTGTGTTCTTTGTTTCAGGATTTCCATAAATCAGGCATTTGATATTGCAATTTTGTTTCTATGTCATTTGTGTTTTATTCGATCAAACCTTGAACCTTGGCCTGACTGATGTTTTTACAGCCATCTGCCCTAATAGGATAGATGCACTTTGCTTGCCTCGTACAAAATTTGATCACTTTTACCATCTTATTGTTGCTTGTATGTGATGATTTTACACGGTAAGAGATGATCTAATCCATTTCAGGTATATGCTTACCCTCATTTTCTTGGCGATTGCATTCATGAAACAGAGAGGCTCGGACTTAATTCTGATATGAGAATGCATAGAAATGGAGATCACTCATACTTCGCATATTTGATCTTCCTTTCTACGGTTTGTTTATACAAAACATAAAAATCTGTTTCGCTTATAAATTACGAGTCCATTGCCCCGCTTTACGCGGGAAAAAAAAACACAACCAAAAAAATATCTAAAATAGATTTTAATAATGAATTGATTGATATTTTTATTAAATATTAAGATGAAAATATATTATATTAACTAAGATAATTTGTAAAAGTGATAATTAAAAAAAAAACAAAGTGGAAAGCTCACTATTTAATCAACTCAACATTAAAAAACAAAAATAATAAAAAATAACACTTAATTAAAAAAAAACATAAATGAACTCGAGTAGATCGAGTAAACTTGTGTTGCAAGTTATGCAAATATTTGGATTCAATAAAAAAAAAACATAATGGAGCTATTATTAATGATAAAGTGTATGAGAATTTTTTGTATTAAACATATTGTTTTAAAAGAAAAATAATCATGATAAACGCATGTAGCTGAGATAGCAAAAATAGATCATTAATAATAAATGATGAATTTATTTTTTAGTTTTGAGCTAAATAAAAAAATATATCATGGTGAAATTATATTTTTTTAAATTGAGGGACAAAAAAAATATTAAACAAAGAAAAAAGAAAAGCAAATAATAGCTCGAATGTCTTTGATCAACTTGTTAAAACTATAACTCTTTTATGAAATCAATTAAATTTGAAGATTTTTTTTTACCAAGATATATAAACAAAAACTAAAAAGAAAAGAAAAAAAAAGAGCCTAGGTACATTGTGTAAGAAAATAATATAAATCATATCTTGGATCTTCACTTAGGGTGTGTTTGGTATTGTGATAGCTGATGTGGTTGTGGTTTGAAAAAAGTTGTTTTATAAAAAGTACTTTTAATTGAGGTTGATTTGGTATTTATATATATTTGGTTAAAACTGTGGTTGAAATTGAGGTTGAATAAAAAGTAGTTTAATATGTTTGGTTAAATATGTTTTTCAAATTAAGGTTACAAAATAATATATATATATATATATATATATATATATATTGATAGTTTTTAATTTAAATATTGTAGATTTAACTACCATTATTACATTATTAAATAAATAATATTTTATATCAAATACTTTTTATTATTCCATTAAATTATCTACAATTTCATTACGTATGAAATTTATCTGATAAGGACTATAGTTCCCATGGTTTTTTGAGCGTGCAACAAAATCAGGTAAAATATCATCAGAAACAGAATTGGAATTGCGATCAAATCTACGTCATCATGCGATGCTCTTCTAATTTATATAATGTTATTAAATAATATTAAATATTATTTTTTGAGTAAAACACAATTTTAAAAAATTAATTTTTTTTTATCAGATCGAACGCGATCCAATAAATTTTAGTCACGTGAATAGTGCCAAAAAAATTCACCTGACGCTGTTCACGTGAACAGTGCCAGGTGAATGCTTCCCACAGGTGAATTATAATTCACCTAGCATGAGCACTGTTATGAACAGTGCCCATGTGAATTACAAGAGAAGCAGCTGGAGAGAACACCTCCCAGTTGCCAAAACGCTGGTTTGAAGTAAAAAATTATGGGACCCACCAAACAATAAACTGTTGTTTACACGTTACCAAACGCCTGGTTTACGTGGTTTGCTTTAAAAGTTAAAGCTCCTGTGTAAACAAACACCCACTTAATAGCTTAAGCTATTGGGTTGAGATAGTTCTTTGACATGGTATCAGAGCTCTAATGATCAAGCGATCACGAGTTCGAATCTCATCATCTCCATTTATTTGATAAAAATTAATTATAAGGTAATGTAGGTCTGTGCAAATTTCAAGCCCAAAGAGCTATCACTTGAGGGGGGTGTTAGAAAATAATATAAATCATATCTTGGGTCCTCACCTAACAGCTTAAACTATTAGGTTGAGATGATTTTTTGAGACGTTAGGTCAGAAAACCAACCCAGCTGTATTCCTAGACCTTTTTTTTTTCTTAACGGACAATTGTCGTTTGTTTCATTTGTTTTTTTTTCTTGAAATTTAATAGCAGACGACGCATCGTTTGCTTTATGCAAATCTAGTGATCAAAAGTTGCTGGAAAAATATATGGTATTGGTTTTTTGTGAAGGATTATATCTCAATACCATCAAATATGTAATAGTTTCATATGCAACTGAAGGTCCGCTGCTGGAAGAATCCCTGCGAATAATTATTTTCTCCTTAGGGATTGCCTGCATGATCTTCCAAGCTTGTGGTCAGAGTATACACGAAGCTTGTTATAGAACATTGTGGCAAGATCTTGTTCTGAAGCTTCTTTGGAGTAGAAAAAATGGATTTCAGAAAAGAAAAAAGAAAAAAAAAAGAGTTTTTATCAGGATTAATTACACCAAAAGGGTGTGTTCAGGCTATTTTTGAGATATGGGTTAGCAGGAAACCACGGGACTTGATCAAGCAAATGACAGTATTTACGAGGCAAGATACTGTGAAGGAGTAATCTTGTGATTTGCAGCACTGCCTCTTCAACTAGGGGCACAGAAGTTTCTTCGTTAAAATAGTTTTTGATAAAATAAAAATTAATTTTTATAATATTTAAAAGTGCATCAAACAACTCTGTTAAAAAATTATCTTATCTAATTCATATATCATACACTATAATTACAGCTGGGCATGCGGCAAACCTTATTATCATGAGCAGTCTATAAATATATTTTCTTTTTCATTTCCATTCTTTTTTTCTTCAATTTTTCTTTTTTAACAAAAAAAAATGAAAAATATATTCATTTATGGAAAATGAAGGAACATTTTTCTACCAAAATAGTAAGAAATACATCAAGATTACAACTATTTTCTTATAAAAAACCAAAACCATGATTCATAAGGCATTTCATTTGTGATAATCTAATATATATAAAGAGATTATATTGTTCATTTCTTTCTTTATTTGAAAAACAAAGGTGAAGAATCTTTAAAATGTGTTTTTCAAATTTAATATAAATTTGGTAACAAGAAATTTTTTTTATAGAAAAACATTATATTGAAACAGAAAGTTTTAGTTTTCTTTTTCCAACTTTAATTTTCTGAAAAAATAGTGTGTTTTTGTATTTTCAAACACCTTTATAAGTTGCTTGGTCTTTTCTAACTATTGGGCTTATAATTTTCTAATTTCGTTATGATTTATGAAGATTAAAGCCCAATATGGTGAAAGTTGTAAAGCGCAGGGTATCAATACAAGCATTTGAATAGGGCTTGTAGTCCAGAAAAAGTTAGAAGAATGAGACCCAGACTTGTTCTTGGTTAGGTTTCGTCCATCCTACTCCCGTCTGCTCTGCTCTGCTGTCCTCCACTGTTAGGGTTAAAGAGTTGCTTCAATGGAATGGTAAGTGGCATTTTATTCACTACTACTACGACTATTTTCTCACTTTTCAATTTACAATGTTTAGATTACTCTGCAAAAGCATAGTGATAGGGTCTTCTGTTAGAGCTTCATCGGTTCATTATTTTCTTGGAAACCCTTCAATATTATCATGTCTCAGATACATCTCATCAGTGAATACAGATGATAATATAAAAAAACACTCCTTTACAGTCTCATACCTTATGAACAAATGTGGGTTCTCTCTAAAATCTGCTTTAGAAGTTTCTAAACAGGTCCATTTTGAAACCCCATATAAGCCTGATTCTGTTCTTGCCGTTTTCAAGAACTATGGCTTCTCAAAGTCCCATATCTTGAACCTTGTGAGGAGACGGCCAGCGGTGCTTTTGTCTAAACCTAAAACAACACTTTTGCCCAAGCTTGAGTTTTTCAAATCTAAAGGTTTTTCAAGCCCTGATGTTATCAAAATCATATCATCCTACCCATGGGTTTTTAAGTACAGCTTAGAAAACCAGTTAGTTCCTGCTTTTGATTTCCTTGAAAACTCGCTTCAATCTGATGCCGTGGCCATCAAAGCAATCAAGCGTTTCCCTCGTATTCTAAATGTTACTGTTGAAAACATGGCACGTGTTGTTGATGTTTTACGAGACAGTGGAGTCCCTGAAAAGAATATTGCTCTGCTAATTCGTTCCCGGCCTTCTATTATGGTTACAAATCTGGAGAATTTTAAAAAGCTTATAAAGGAAGTGACCCTAATGGGATTTCATCCTTGCAAGAGTCAGTTTATTGAAGCAATCAGGGTGCTGACGTCCATGAGCAGATCCACTTGGGAGAAGAAGCTTGATGTGCATAGAAAGTGGGGGTTGTCCGAGGAAGAAATTCTTGAAGCATTTGTAAAGTGTCCATGGTTTATGTCCCTATCTGAAGAGAAGATCATGGCAGTTATGGATCTTTTTGTCAACAAACTGGGCTGGGAGTCTGCCTATATTGCCAAAAATCCAACCTTTTCATCATATAGCCTTGAGAAAAGGCTAATTCCAAGGGCTTTGGTATTGCAATTTTTAGTTTCTAAAGGCTTGGTTGAGAAGAGTTTCAGAAGCCTTGCGTTCTTCAATACACCCGAAGACAAGTTCCGGCATATGTTTATAGATCGCCATGGTGAATCTACCCGGATATTGAAATTTTACGAGGAAAAACTGAATCTTTCGGCAGTTGTAAACTCTTCCACCTTTTAAATCACAATCACTCCACATTTTTTTCATATTGTTTTCTTGTTGTGTTCTTTGGATTTCCATAAATTAGGCTTTGTGTATTGCAATTTAGTTTTTATATCATCTGGTTTTTACTCAATCAAACCTTGAACCTTGTGATGAGTCTGCCTTCGGTGCTTTTGTCTAAACCTCACAAAACACCTTTGCCCATGCTTGAATTTTTCCAATCTAAAGGTTTTTCAAGCCCTGACCATGTCAAAATCATATCATCCTACCCATGGATTTTGAAGCGTAGCTTAGAGGACCAGATGGTCCCTGCTTTTGATTTCCTTGAAAACCTGCTCCAATCATTGTTACTCATGATGAATGATGTTTTTACACCATGAGAGATATCTAATCCAAGTTAGGTATGTGCTGACCGTCCTTGTTTTCTTGGTAACTGCATGCTGCATTGGAACGGCAGAGAAATGGAGGCCAATCTGGCATTGCGTATTTTAGATCTTTTCCCTTCTACAGTTTGTTTTTAACTATAAGTAATATCCTAAACACAGCATATTTTTCTCAGGTAGAGATTCTTTTGGTGTTTGGGAGGTCTCCGTGGCTTAAGATCCTTCTAAACATAAGACAGATGAATGTTTACCGTACAGAGCCATTTTTGAATGCTGAGATCCAAATCTTGTTGTTGAGACATTGTTAGTTCAAGGGTTTGTTATGGAGGATTTAATGTCAAGAGCTTCGCATGGCTAATAGTTTCATTTGCTCTAGGAACAGTCCTTTTTATTGAGGGATTACGTGATCTACAAAGCTTCTGTCCTGATATAGCACACAAGGGTAAAAAGAAAGCAGAGAAGAGAAGGCAGGAGAAACTGATAATAACCAAACAAGTCTCCAAAAACCACCACAAACATTTTATTTCAGTTGGAAGCCACAGGCAACAGCAGCCGTCGACACATACTGGGATAGCTACTGGCTGCTGTCATGGATATATACAAACACTGGGCATCATTATGCATACGCAGATGGCGAAGCTTAGATAGTAAAGGATCCAGTATCCTCTATTTATGCAATCACTCTTCCTTGTGGAGTTCTTTGAGGAAGTCCTCATTGTCAACCAGAACCTACAAATACAGTGTAAAGAAAAAATAATAATAATGCAGATGCCACAACTAAAATCCGTGTATCCGAGGCAAATTCAGAACACCAGAAACTAGATTTAACATTCCAATTAGGGAAGCCTGGCACGGCGCATCTACACTCAATCTTGTACCAATTTCAAGTGTTTCTACCTCGTACAAACAAAGCTTTATCAACATATACAACTGCAAGATCTCACATGCCATTTGTAACTATCAGGCCAACGATATCTATTTTCCCACATACAGGGACAACTGATTCATCTTATAAGACCCGTACAAGTCTAGCTATTAACTCAATATGCAAACAAATTCAACTAGGTTTTCCCACTTCCAGTCACACCTGATTCTTCTTATACAACTCATAACTAATAAGGAAAACAAACTAATGGGCTACGAGCCCATTTGTTAATAAGGGGCAACTGCAGGTGCATCTGTAAAAATCAACTAAAAGATGCTTTTAATGAGGAGCATCCACAAACAGGCCCGTAACACATGGTTTGAAAAAAGCTAAACAACAATAATAAAACAACAAGAAAAACTCCAAGAACATTGTCAGCCATTTGATCAGTGATCTGAATTTGGGACCCAATGGTGGGTTCTAATGGTTCCCGTGCATTCTTAAAGTTTCTTCTGCTTGATTTTTCGTTTAGTACTCACATTGTTTGTGTGGTTCGGATTTTGTCCTGGATTTTCCTAATTGTATGTAAAAATTTTGGTTTTAAAAGTCTCACTTGACACATTTTTTGCTACTATTCAATTGATAAGTTGGATAAAGAAACTTGGAATCTAGAATTGATTAAAGGAAACTTACAGATTTCCAGCCATCTGGATCTAGAAAAGAGGTGATTTTTGTGTTGATTCCAGGAATTGGTCCTGGTTGACGTGTTATCTTACCACCAAGCTCTTGCGTAACAAGGTTGACAACCTCAGCACTTTTGTACACATCATCAGTACTAATTGCAACCTGTAGGGAGTACCAGAGTCATCAATGTCTAAACTAGGGAATCGTTTAGGGGTTCGAGTATAGCTTGGAAAAATGAATTTTAACAAACCTGTGCATATGCATTTCCCTTGGTGTATTCAGTCACACCATAGTTGTAAGTCAATTCCAGAACAGTTGTCTCATATTCATCAGCATACCCCATCATGGCCAATGTGTACTGTAAATTGAATCAACAAGGTGAGGGAGCTCCAAATGCCTAATCCTTATCTCAAAGCATAAAGAGTACACCTACTATTTATGTATTAACTGAGAGACAGCATTATACCTTGTACTCAGGTCTATCAATCTTCCTCAATAGCTTCATCCCCAAGGCCTGCACGGAAGGAAAACCATGAAGCTTGAATCAAACGTGTTATTTAGTATGGTTGCTAAGTTCCCCAATGCCTGCAACATTGTAGCGTCAAAAATGCATAGAACATAGACTTCACTGTGTTACTAAACAGATGGGAAGATCATAAATCTCTAATTACCCCCAGCATATCAACCCAAAAAAGGTATTTGGCTCAAGAGCAATACATTCATAGTCTTCATTTTTTCTGGTACCAAAACAAATTTGTAATGTGTAATTACTTTCTTTATTAACATCCTGAAGATGAGCTTGCACATAGTAATCTATTACAGGCCAATCAATCAATAACCCAAATATAATGGATTCTTTACTTAGAAGCCGAAACATTCTTTCATTCTTTTTGCTCATAAATAATTGTTCTGCCCCATGCCACAAACATCCCAGAACAGACAAAAATCAAGTAAAATGATCAGTTATACCTTTTCATAGAACTTGATAGAGCGATCAAGATCTCCAACACGGAGCATTAATTGGCAGAGGGGCTCAGGAGTTGGACCTCTCTGGATGAGCTCAAAAGCATAGCCATCAGGATCCTTCACGAAAGCAATTACAGATGCTCCACCTTTGACCGGACCAGGTTCCCTAGTAATGTTACCACCAAGGGCACGGAGCTTTTCTACTAGCTTATAAACCTAAAAGACAATGAAACACAAGATTTATTCCAAGCACCAAGGAAAAATCTAATCCTAATAACATAATATCACACTTACATCCTCAGTTGCAATTGCAAAATGACCAAAACCTTCTCCAATGTCATATGAAGTCACCCCATAATCTGTAAATCAACAACAAGCTAAATAAACTCCTAGAATCACGGAGGTGAAAGAATCAAAAGACTATATATGATTTTTAATGCCAGTCCTACTGATTCCTAACCCCTTTGCTACTAAAGCAAGGCTCGAACATCACAAATAAATTAAAAAAAAAGGGAACAAACAGAATCCATGCAACCAGTAAAAAAACCAAGGAATCCACTCCCACTCAACAATATAAAGAGATTCTGCAGCTTATCTCTTCTATTATTCATAATACCTACCATAAATCCACCATTTTCCCATCTAATTTACCATTCACCAACTAACCATCCATAAATAACTAATGAATTCAAAAAAAAAAAAAAAAGACTAAAGTAGGATCAGGCTTTGAGAGGGAAATACTGTAAGTTAATTCAACAACAAAATTAGACTCTTCAGGTCCAAACCCAAGAAATGCATTGGAGTATTTCTCTTCTGGTATATCCCTGTGCCTTAATAACTTCATTCCAAATCCTTCTGTATAAAACCTACACCATCAACAAAAAGACAAAACTTACCAAAATTTCCAAAATCACAAAAAACAAAAAACAAAAAACAAAAATCCAAATCCAAATTATTTACATCAAATGCATACTTCTTCGTTCCATATCACACCATCAAGTACTTAAATCCACTAAGACAATTGCAGAAAGTAACGAAACATAGCATAAGAAATCTAAATTTATATTATACACATTAATTCCACATAAATTTGCATATCAAGAGAAAATTAACTGCAAAACAAACAAAAAGTCGAATAAAAGTAAAAGATTTACTCACTTAATGGTGCGATCAAGATCACCAACACGATACACAGCATGAAGCAAACGACGCTTGTCTTTCTTCGGCCATTCCAGCAACTCTGCGTTTGGCGTCACTGCTTTCGCTGCCTCCTCAGCCATACCGTAATTCTCCATGACCACACAAATTAAGCAAACAATATCAAACGATAATCATTAAATTAATTAACTAATCACTCAATCGAAACCCTGATTTTTTAGATTAGAGAGAGATGTTACCAGAAAGTGGAGAGTGGAGAGTGGAGAGTAAGAGCTGAAATGATCGTCGCGTACGGTACCTTGACGGGTATTTAAAAAGAATAAGTCAATAAGGCATATTAGAGTGACGGGGCTGTTACGTTGTGAAGTTGTCGATGTTTGCCACGTGTTGAATTGTGTCGGTTCGGTGTGAGATATCGAGTCAGATGTATCTGTCGTTAGAGGAATAAGATGCATCGCTGTTAGCTTAGTGTTTGACCGGTCTGAGTAACGGACACAATGAGAGAAACGTGGCGCTCTGTTTGATTGTCAGTGAACTGGATAGTGTCACATAACGTGGAAAGATTTTTTTGTTTTTAATTTTTGGATTTTTTTATGATGGATTTTGGGGTTA
>Ga0307515_10022065_pt1 | contig 11245 bp, 6 predicted proteins | sample 17_EM_MG_FD_194513 | JGI IMG/M metagenome (GOLD analysis project Ga0307515, IMG submission 194513) | Populus trichocarpa ectomycorrhiza microbial communities from riparian zone in the Pacific Northwest, United States - 17_EM | ecosystem: Host-associated > Plants > Roots > Unclassified | place... | reverse complement strand
GCGGTATCACGTTCTTACAAACCACACAAGCGAGCAGCCTCCTCCACACCTGCTTTTGACCTAATTATCCCCTACTTGACCTAATTATGTATATAAATAAGTCAGCACTTTCCGTTTCGTCAGTCTACAAGAATCCCCATTTGTGATCAACAAACAAGGAAAGTAGTAGCACTAAGCTAGCGAACAGATTAGGGATTTGAAATGGTATAAATTTCTCTACATTCCAATATTAATGTGATGCTCAAGGGTCAGTTAATTATAGATAAGATAGAGCGCGACCACCAGACAGAATAGTTCTTGAGGAATTTTTCGCGCCACGTTTCTTTACGTGGTTGATAAGATCACAAGGTAGATGCATGGTAAGATTGTCTTACGGTTATTTTTATTCTTTCTTTTCTTTTTGGTAAATATAATCTGTCCTCGTTTTCCAGTCACTTTCTCCAAATCGAAGAGAATACTGCCTGTTAAAAAAATATATATTCTTCCCATTTTCCTTCTCGAGAAAATGCCTTGAGATTCGTGATTTCCTCGCTCCTCATTCTCCACTCTTCGAAACACGTTGTAGAATTGTAGTCGACAAGAGCTGCTTTTTTTTCTTAATATAAGAACGTACGAGCAAATTTATTAAGAAAAAAGATGAGACATAAAGCCGAAAATGTAGAAGAAAAGGCCAAAATCCCAAAGTGCAAAGATAAGAAGGGCATGGATCACCCAAAAACATTAGAAAAAAAAGGCACCAAGATGAATTTAAAAAAAAAAAAATCAGAAGGATTGAAAAACACAGAGCCCAAAAATATATAGGAACCCGGAGCGTCAAGCTTGATGACCATCTGTAACAGCGAGAGACTGACTGAGACCAGCTTTAAGGTTATTAAATGATAAAATGCAGCGAGACAAGTAGCTGAAAGGGAACACCATGATGAAAGCGCAGCAAGACAACATTAAATTGTTCTTAAGTATTGTTGGAAAAAAAGTCATAGTTTTCTTAAGTATTGTTTTCTACGACTACATTAAAAAGATTTAAACTAAATATATATTATTCATCACTCTCTTCATTTTATGTAATCGGATATTTAAGGTAAAGCCGCAGATTAAATTTTTGCAGTACTTTTACCAATTTGTTCTTTTAATGGGCCAGGCATGCATTTATTAAATGATAAAATGTGACCGATATTGTGTTTTTCAAAAAACAAAAAAAAAATTATTCAATTTTGTTTCTACCACCTCCGTAATATACAAAAGAAATCCAAGCCCGAATTAATGCTTATTCAATTCGGCAATGCATGGATACATGGAATAGTGATTTGCCTAGCTAGTTGATGCATGTGAGTGATGGTGACATTCGAAGGACACTGATTGGTGGTGCTGGTCTACAGAGGGACCCCTGTTCTCTGTAGTTTTCTTATCCCTTGATGGGAGCTGAGAAGAAGAGACATCCATGCCGAGACAGGAATCGGGAGAGAAGCACCCTACCGTGAGGGAAAGGATGGTTATTGTCGGGTCCCAAGATAACAACAAAACCTTGATGGAGAGGTAACTTCCTAGCTAGTGGTACTATATTTCAGGGATGTGACAGAGAGGATTTCACGGGCTGGGACTTCTCATCGATAAAACCCGATGCTAAATTATGTCCTACCGGAGAAGGAGAGAGAGGCCGTTGTACACCTGATGATGATGCGAACAAATATCTTGTAAGATGATCTTATGGCCTGCCAGTTAACAACCTTTGTCTGCCTTCTCGGCTTCTCCATGGATTTCCCTGTTTGTCCCCACTGAAAATAACTCGAAAGATTTTATGCTTTAACAATCTACATATACCCTACAAGTCAGCCTATCCATGCTGCATTTCTATGGTACCTGTGGAAAATTCTCAAGGCATTGGCCTTACAACGCCTTGGTTTCTTTCCATTATTGCACCATCATGAACGAGTTTCACAAGTAATTGAGTAGATTATGATTTTATTCCATTGCACACATGCATGGGTACTGTTTATACATAGCAGTTTTTATTTATTTAAAACACTGCTGTTATAATTAATTAGGGTTATTTAAAACACTGCTCGTATTATTAATTACTTTATCACCACTGTTATCGTACCATAGCAAACATGATAATCACAATAATTGCATATTTCATTACCTTCGTAAGTATTGTCACTGCTACCTTAACAACAATTATTGTCATCAAATTAGGGTTATTTTGATTTCTTATTGTTTTGTTTCTTTAATTAAAATAAATATTAAAAATATCAAATTTCATTCTTTTATTTCAAGTTATGATTTCAAACAGGTTCTTCCATTTTCATCTCAAACTTTGTATCCCTCCACAGCCACGACCATTATACCTAATTTACCACTAACATTATCAGTAATTTAATTTGATTTTTATAACAACCACTATTACTATCTCTACCATTATTGTCAACAACTTTATTAGTATCATCACTATCTCTACAATTATTGTCAACAACTTTATTACTATCGTTTGATTTCTTATTTTTTTATTTAAAAATAATAATTTCTAAGAAATTTAAATTTCATTTGGATTGTGGGTTTACTATTGCAAACATATTCTTTCATTTTCATTTCAAGCTTGGCATTCCTCGTATCCAAATAACCTCCTCCTTGAGGAATTTAGCAAAACTTCAAATCATATGCTGCAACATGGTATAGAATCTTAGGAGGCAGGGTTAATTAAGGGACTTCACAAATTACCAGGGAGTTGGTAAAATTGAAATACCTCTCTAAAGCTTTAGGAGAATCTAATTGAATTTCAAAAATGAAGAATTGAATGACGGAGGCCAAGTTTAAAGAAAATAATTTAAGTTTAGGGGTTAGTTCAGAGAACCCTCCAAACCTTGAAGGGCTGTGTTATAATATTTTTATCCAATATTTCACGTCTCCTGCCATTTTCAAAAGCCATTCTCTTGTACGTGCGTACGTCTTAGAATTCAGATCCATTCCGTAACGCAAGAAACTCACCATAGATGGATAAACTCCAGATCCATATGAACCCTGCCAAGCAACAGATTGGCTCCTTGCAGACCGAAGCCGAGATTGGGGGACCGAAACATGAGATTGTGTGCACACAGCAGAGTTGGGTCCTGGGCATGCCTGCACTCCACATCTTACGCTCATCCCCTTTGCCACTAATGTCAATCCCATTCACTTGGCTGTTACCTTTGTAATATACAACACCACGGGATGGCAGAGGCTCTATCAGTTGTCTTGACAGGAAAGAAAACTAAGGAATATAGCTAGCTAATTTTATCCGTACCAAAACTGGAATATAAATTATCTCTTGTTAAGAGCCCGGAATTTCAAAGTAGCATTGGTTGTACATCTTATCCCTGTAGCATGCTCTCTTTTCCCATCAAGTCGTTATATGAGATCTCCGGCGGTGAGGGAAGATTAGTGAAACCGAAACCAGCATTCAATGGGAGCTTGTGGATTAGTTTGAAACACAATCCATGGGGTCAGCGTTGAAGACTGGTGAGTAAGAGAAATACAAGTGAACAATATAAGCAGACTATCTAAAAGTTGAGTTTGCCAAGAGATCTGTGGCACGTACCCAACAAGGCAACTAGCTTCACAGCATGGCAATGAAGTCATAAGCAACTTGCCTTTGATCAAATCATGTCTTAGTGGTACGTGACTGGATGTAAGAATTGAAGGGCTATTTACACCCATTAAAAATATAAATTATATAAATGAATCCCCCCCTCAGGTCGAGCCTAACTAATATAGCGGATAATATCATTGAAATAACGGGCAAAATTAAGAGTGAAAATCCCCAGATCACAGAAGACTGACGAGCTGTTTATCACTGCATTGCACACATCCCCAAAGCAGGGAGCACGCTCGGAAATGTTCTGGAGCAAGTCTCTGTGATTGCTTAGACTTTCTATACCATCAAAAGTGATGATAATATCTCCCCCATAGTTAACGTGTCTCCCTCATTATTTACCTCCACGCCAGACTCGAGCACTGCAGCATCCAACACTAGCTTCCGTTTTGCTATCTCATAAACATTCTCATCAACCGTGCCCTTGGTCACCAGCCTGCAAAGGATGGAGCAGAGTCAGAATCACACACGCCACATTTTTTGACATAAAAAAAATTAAAATATGTAAAATGGTATGAGGGAAAGAAATGATGCACAGGGTTTGTCCGTAATTGTTTGCTTCATACTGTAATTCTCGGGGGAGTTATTAAGCACCTGTATATGGTGACAGGCTTTGTTTGGCCAATGCGATGACAACGATCTTCTGCCTGCCTATCAATTTGTGGGTTGAAATCCAAATCGTGGATAATTACAGTATCAGCTCCTGTCAAGTTCAAACCCTGACCTCCAGCTCTAGTGGACAGCAAACATGCAGATATGGAGGTGTCATTATTGAAAGCATCCACTATGGCCTGTCTCTCTGTCACCTGAGTACTGTCATTGGATGGAGCAACTGATTAAGCTAAAAGGAATTTCTAGTGGGCATATAAAGAGCAAATTGACAAACCAATGACCAACATTATGGAGCACAATTGAAAACAGAAAATGCTCAAAAGTCCAGGTAGTTCAAAAGGACGATCATTGTGGTTCTAGGATAATAAAAGAAATTTACTAAATGATGTAATAATCTGTGATAGACATAGTTCAATGATGGTAAATTTATTGCTATGATTATCACACCATAATTTGAAAAACTTGCCCAGATGAGTTTTCCACATTGATTTGTTCAAGGGATATAGTAAAAACGTGCGAGTATCCTTAGCTAATACTCTGCAAATGATGAAAAAACAGTGGTTTTGCACGCTAATAAGGGCAAAAAAAAAACCCATCCTTCTCAACAAAGCTCAAAAGAAAAAGGAGAAATTCCTCCAGCTATGATCCCACAGAAGCAGTAATTCAGAAAGAGAAATCATGCCAGTGGTCCAGCACATTGAAATACATAGCTTATTGATGTGTTTTGAATTGTGCTAGCCACAACCATCCATTCGCTTACTACATTAGTCAGCAGAAAACTTCCACCGCATACACTGAAAATCATATTAACATGCCAGATGCAGAAAACAATTGCTCCCAGTAATGATGATGATGATGATGATGATGATGATGATGAATGTCAGATAAGTATAGTGGCAAACCTTCCATCAAGTCTTCTATATGTAACCCCAAGTACATCCAAAGTCCACTCTAGGATGTCTAGCATCGAAGTCCACTGGCTAAAAATCAGAACCCGATGCCCACACTTCTTCAGGTCAGGAAGAAGTTCAGCTAATGCCTGCATGTTATATGAACTTCGCAAATTTTAGCTCATAAAAACTCAGTTAACAAAAACCTGGTGAAATTACTCGATCCATACCCGACATTTAGCTGAAAGCATAACATACTTGTCTGAAAGGATTCCTTTTTTCTCATTTATATCATGATAGAGTAAAAGCTGCAAGAAGTTGTTGGAGAAATGGTTAGAATTCCAAAATCAAGATATATAGCCGTGCAAGAGCAAGAAGTTCACAAGAATTTCACCAAAGAACATCTATTTCAAGTCATTATCATAGCAATAAGAGTACAGCTGGGTATGACCCTGATTCAGTAACAGCTGTCAATATGCAATTCACATAACATGGTAAAAGAATTATGCCACACATACTAAGAGTCTCTTGCTAAAGTCACTTACGAATGATGTCTCTTTCACATTGATTTTGCTAAATTGATGGGAAATGATTTTATTATTATGAAAGATTTTTGAAACTCATATGATGGGCTGTTCCCTACCTTCCCCTAGATAACCCTGTCCAAGCTGCTTCAGATTAGGTTACCACTATGGGTGATCCCAATCATGTACCATCATATCCAGGATTAAGATCCAGATTGCAACAGCAGGAGTACTGCATTGTTGGTGGCTATGGTCCTAAATAAGGAAATCTCCAATTTAATCAAAAATTAACTTGGAGTTGAAGGAACAAAACTTGTAAAGACAGACATTCTTAGGCTTGACTATACAAACTGACCTCCCCTAAATAACCTGATTTCAAACTAAAATCCCACAAATTTATTTCAACCGACTCAATCTATATAAGAATGATAAGCCTTGCCTCCAATAACACTGACCTGCATACCTATTTGATAACAGTCCAAGAATTCTCAAAATTGAAATTTGAATGAGGAATAACAACTGCTTCTATACATGATTGTTAGAAAAACTAGGAAGAAATCAGCTAACTCTTATAAATTCATTCCACATTTCATTTTTCTCTCAAATCAAAGAACTGAACTTTCCAAAACTAACAAATCCAAGAACCCTTCCAAATATGATGACCCACAATCAAATTGAAAGAATGTTAGCCCCTATCAAATCCAAAAGTATGATTGAAAAAATCCAGTAAGTGGCCCCTGACTAGACAATCCAAGAAAACTCTCCCCAAAGCCTCAGCAAGCTCAAATCAAATATCTTGGCAGTCTCGAAGACAAAATGGTCACAGCTGCTGAACCAAGCAAAGGAGGCTGGCCATTTCTGTACAAATGCCAGCAGTCAGCATTCGCACTCCACATAAAGCTAAGCATCCACTTGAGTTATTATTAACACTCTCAACCATTTGTACAGAAAACTGATCCAAGTTTTGACAAAGACAAGATTCTCTGATGCTGAACCATGCACAATAAAAGTGCTCGGATCTGACATTCAGTTGCATGCCTCGAGAAAGAACTGTATCTGACGCATCCCCAAAACCAAGGCTACTCAAGGGCCCCGAGCCTACTAGTGCACGGCTTATCCACACCAATAACAATTAACTCATGATATCTCTTTCACGTGCAGTGGAATTGGAAACTCCGAAGTTCACATGCAATGACATGAAATCAAAAACCATGAGCTCTTAGTATATCTTACAGGACCTCTCAGAGAGAGAGAAATTACCCGGTGAATAGAAAAGTCGTTGTAGCTTTTTAGTTCCTCTATTACCCTTTCCAAGGTACATTCAAAGCCAAATGCACCCATTGGATGTAACTTTTTGGCAAAACGAATGACATCCTCATCACTGTAAATTCGCCTCACCAATAATGGATGATTGGCAATCTGAAATAAACATGGAAAACATGATCGACTAGAATGATAACAGAGAAATAGAATAAATTGACAAAAAAAAATTAAGAGAAATGGCAGTACCTTGCGGAACTGAACAAAATAATTTGAGATCTGCCGCCGAGGAAGAACTCCAGTGATAGTATTTGGGTCACCATCTGAAACCTTTGCAATACGAGCATGCGAAACTGCACGATATTCCTCTATTGCTTCTTTGTAAGCATACTCCTGATGCTTTTCCATTGAAACATACTCAACCTACGAAAGTCTTATTTAGCCCTTCTATTCTTCATAAAAAAACTTAAAAGGCTGGAAATTTCATTGTAAAATCTCAACAGAATAATTGGAGAACAGAAGATCCAAGTTGAAATTTTATGATTTCAGCATACCCGCTGTATCTTTGGAACTAGTTGTTGCATGACATCAGATTTTAAACGCCTCAAGATGAATGGTCCCAAAATAGACTTCATACGACCAATTAAATCTCCATCTTCTGCATTCAATAGCTTTTTCAAGTCCTCGTCCTCGGTAGCAAAAAGATCAGGCATCATAAACTCCAACAATGACCATAGCTCCTGCAAAGATTAACATGAGTCAAGGCAAAGCACATAACTATAGCAGAAATATGAGCATATATAAAAGATAATATCTTCAAACTGTCAATTCATATAAATTTTAATGTTTAAGGAAATCTGGTATCAAAAATAAAATCAGCACAAGTGCTACTACCTACATGAAGAATAACTGATGAACTGCGTACAATATAACATAGAAATTCTGCCTCAAATAAAGTAGTAGCAATAAATTCCTAGAATTTTCTCTAACATACATGTCAACTCTGTAAAAATCTTTTTTCCTTGCTTCTTGATTTATGGGTACAGGAATTCAACCACCAAGAAATTATAGGAACAAGATCGTAAAAGAATAATCATATTCCAACAGAATTTTACATTTCACCTGTTAATTTGAGCTTTTCAAGGAGTATAAACTGTTTTTAGACATCACAAAAACTTCATTATAAGAGCGCAAAAAAAAGAAACCATTTGTCCTTTCTAACATGAAGCTAAATAAATACAATGACAGTAATTAATAGAAAAGTAAGAAGTTTAGAGGGAAAAAAAAGGTCATTCAATATCAATACATGTAAATCATTCTGCAGAGGCGTCCCAGTGAGCATCAAACGCTGGTTTGCATTCCTTGCAACTGACATCAGGTTTTTCCACCTATAGCTGTTCTTATCCTTCAAAGCATGAGCCTCATCCATTATAACACAGCTCCATTGCCAACGTTTCAGAATTTTACGATCATCTTTCTGCTGAGCACTGTACAATCAATGATGAGTAATGTATGTGCGTTACATATATACATATTTTGGGGGGAAATAAAAGTACACAGATAATGACCTGTTTCAGAATAAGACACACCTATGCCGCTCAAAAAGTGAGTAACAGACAAGGAGCACATTAAAAGGAGGTGGCAACCCAGCTTTGGCCAATGAACCCAACTCTTTTGAATAGGCAGATCTGGTAGCCCCATGATACTGGAGTACAGAAAATGATGGACACCACTTTTTCAGTTCTCTTTCCCAGTTTTCCAACAGGGAGGCAGGACACACAATTAAATGTGGACCAGGGTCATTGTGTAAGTATTTCAACAACGTCAAGTATGTAATTGCCTGTCACACAAGATCAATCTTACATTGCAATTACAAAAAGGTTAACCCAATTATCACTGAAAAGGAAAAAAGACACATTGCAGGTACCTGAATGGTCTTCCCAAGACCCATCTCATCTGCCAATATGGCTGCATGGATACAAATGTGAGTGATTATTGATCAGGGATCTTTCCAGAGCACATACAATCCAATATCCATGATAAAAAAAAAATGACACCCTAAACTGCAGCTAGAGAACATGCATTTGATGGAATAGAAATACATCAGCAGTATCCAAGAATAAATTAACTTCCTTCACTATGCTTGGACCATTCAGGTTTCACTGCTAATAACAAACGAGTCTCCTGACCAATCCATTCATGTTAGAATTTCATGGTCCTGGTTGGTATATTTTATCTCCTTCGAAAAAATGCTGCCAAAAGGTGCAGTGTAATTTCAAAAGTCCAGGGGATTCGACAAATCTCAATGTAGAGTAATTTACCCACAACAAAAGGTACAAGAATACTTCAAACTATTCTCATAGTTTTGCCGATTGATTACCATTGTTAGCAATCTTGGATTATGAACTATAATGTCACAAAGCAATTAAACTATAGAATTTAGGGCTCCTGAAAGTAGATATGTAACAACACAATGATGATGACAAAGGAATGGTAGAATTACCTCCTCCAATGCCCTTTCGGTGCAGCAGAAGAAGAAAATTGACACCAACCAGCTGGTATGGCTTGAGGACAGGCTGGAAATCTGAATCCGCCACTGCACACGCTGCATCGATATCATCCTGCAATAATAAAACAGAATCCTTAAGACCGGACCAATCTAAGTGATAACTCTACGTTTACTGTTTGAAGGCAAGGAAATCAAAATTATGGATCATTTTCTTTTAGTAAGGGATCACAGAATGCACATGCACACGCATGCATACCACAGACCCATAGATGTAGGTAGTTAGCTTATTTGAAGTAAAATCTTGACTGCCTATTAAATAGAGAAAGATCACCATTCTGTTAGTTAAGCCAAATAATCCAATTTTTGAACAAAAAAATAAAATAATGCAAATCAGTTATAATTTCATTCAAAAGAGAACATATAAAAACACATCGCCACCCTTTTCTGGAAGGGATAACCAATACTCCTTCAATTTAAAGGACCTAAAAGACAATTATTGCAGAATAAAAAGAAAACTACATATCTATAAAAGAGAGAAGAAGAAAAAGGAAACTACATGCAACCTTGATACAACTAAAAATGAACAGAATTTCAGCTTTTTCAAAACGAATTGCTCCAAAATGAAAACAAGGGAGTACCTGAGTAACAATCTTGACTGAAGAAGCCTCCACCTCGGCGTACCGGTCGCACGAGGTCACTCCAGAGCCGTACAGCTCCCTCTTCAACTCCACCGATATTTTAGAGCATTTCTGCAATGCTTTGCCCACCAAATCATCATCTTCCACCGCCAATTCCTCCTCCTCCCACTCCTCGTCGCTCGATTTTATATCATAAACCTCCGCCAAATCCCCGCCGCGCTCTCGCTCGTCCACCTCTTCATCCTCATCATCATCATCGACCACGAATCGACGACCACGATTCACCGCTGATGGCCTCGTAGTCTCCTCCTCCTCCTCCACGTCATCGTCCTCCAAATTGAAATGCTCGGTGACTTGGACACAATCGTCGACAACGCTGCTAAATGAATTTTGTTGTGGTTTTTTGAAAGCGAAGGATTCTAAAGGAGGACGAAAAGAAGCGGAAGAAGACGAATTGGATTTGTGTTTGCCGTTTTGTGTGGTTGTGAGAATGCGAGAGGGCTTGAAGGAGTGGTTAGCCCACTCGTCGTCTGAAATTTCGTCGAAATCGCGCTTCATTGCGGAGAGAGGAGGATAACAAACCCTAGATTATTCTTATTATTATTAATTTGGGTGCTTCAACTTTGTTGGGAGTAGAGAAGAAGCGCCATTTGTAGTTAGGCAAGTCCGAGCGAATAAAAATAAAAAGAAAAAAAAGGCGGTATATGAAAGTGACGAGAGCGGACTTGGGGATATATTCGTTTTTTTTTTTTTTTTCCAATTTTTTGCCTTAATGTTTTTCAAAAAAAAAAAAGACATGATAAGTATGTGTACTTTAAAAACTTTTTTAAATAAATATATGAAAATTTTTTTTTTTTTCAGATTAATGTGTAGATTTAAAGTTATAACAGTCTAGTAAATTTTGAAAATATATTATGTACATGAAAACAATGGGTTATATCATTCAAGTGATGAAGTGCTAATATATTCTTTATATTTAAAGTATTTTTTCTTATTTTTTTAACTAATAAGTACAACTTTTTTATAGTATTTTTAATGAAATAGAAATAGAACTAATTTTTTTTAGTTACATTACCACAAATACAAATTATTATTATAAATTATAGTTTTATTTTTCTAAAGCTAGATGGGAAGATGTCATATGCAAAAAATATTGACCTGTCTTTGAAAATGGCCTTTCTTTCTTT
>Ga0307515_10022063_pt1 | contig 11246 bp, 8 predicted proteins | sample 17_EM_MG_FD_194513 | JGI IMG/M metagenome (GOLD analysis project Ga0307515, IMG submission 194513) | Populus trichocarpa ectomycorrhiza microbial communities from riparian zone in the Pacific Northwest, United States - 17_EM | ecosystem: Host-associated > Plants > Roots > Unclassified | place... | reverse complement strand
AAAATATTGCACCTATTCAAAAGAAAGGGCTAACTAAATTGCAGGGATTAAAGTATATTAGTCAATATAGACAAAAAAATAAAATAAAATTGATGGCTAATGCTTTGTCCAGGAAGGTTGCAACTAAGAAATAGATAGATCTTGAAGAGGATAGGCAAGGCAAATTAGCTTCCATTACTACTAAAACCCCAACCTTGTATGAACAAGTCAATGAGACATGTGAAGGTGATGTGCAATTTTAGCAGATTTGTGGTACAAAAGTTGATTACGGTGAAAAATTGGCCACAATATTCATATAATGAAAGGGTTTTGAGGTATAACAATAGAATTGTTATTGGTAGCCAAAGAAATTTAAGAGATAAGCATATGATTCTCATGTGGGAGCGCATAATTCACATCCAGTGAGCACCTCTCAAGAAGAGGAACTTATTAACACAAAAATCCTATCTTTTGTAGTTAGATTGTGGTCAACCAATAACCTTGTTGTTTTTCAGGTAGTTTCTTTATCATCTTTCAAATCAAAGGACTAAAAGTGAATAAAATAAATTTTTGAATCAAAATAAAAATTTCAAGAATTTGAGATTGGCCATGCATTTTCTTTGTGTTATATAGAGTGATTCTCTCTCTTTTAATTTTGTCATTTTACAATAATTTAAAACTTTATCTCATAAAATTAGATCATAGAACTATTAAATTAAAAAAAAGCACAAGGACAATTTTTTTTCAATAAAAAAGATGAAAACGAAAAGGGTAAGAGCTTCATTATTTATATTCGAATGAACAATAAAACACCATCAGAAATTCCGTATTTTATATAATTATAATTACATATTTTTTAATTTGAAATATAATAATATCAAATTAAATATTATCAACATAAAAGTAATTTAAAAATAAAGTTGACTAATTAATTATTTCCTTTTCTAGAATTAAGAATAATCCTTATTCTTTTTCATGAGATTTTTTAGATTAAAAAAAGAAAAGGTATAACTTTCAGTCTATTACAAGTTTTTTTAAAAAAGGGGGTGAATTCATATTATAACACGTGTCGTCAAACCGTAGCGGTTACACAATTTCAAGCGATTATAGTCCGTACAGCACCCTCCCGCACCTGCATAAAACCTCACACACAGCATACCGTTATAACAATAAAAATTCCCTCCCTTTTTCATCTCTATCTCTCTAGAAAACAAAACGCCATTATTCTCTCTCTTGAAAACCTCCTGTTCCTCTTCTTTTATCCGTGCATTGAAACGAAATGACGGCGGCGGTGGCGCCGTGGAAGCAACAAGTACTACAGAGGGGAGCGTCGCTGTACGTGGGTGACTTGGACCCGGAAGTAACAGAAACGGACTTGAGAGCTGCGTTTTACCATGTGGGTCCCATTTCCTCCCTCAGACTCTGCCGTTGTCGTCTCACCGGAAAGTCTCTCTGTTACGCCTATGTCAACTTATACTCTCATGCTCAAGGTAGTACTGATTTTTTCTTTTCTTGAAGAATAGAGAAATGGGGATTTATGTTTTTCATTTCTTGGTTCTGTATTATTTATGGGCTTCTGTTTCGGTTAGTTCTTGACCTCGAGTCTCTGCTTTTTGATTTCAGCATCTAGAGCTTTGGGTCTTCTAAATCACACTAACTTGAAGGGAAAACCCATGAGGATAATGTGGTGTCAGAGGGACCCTTTTGCAAGAAAGACTGGTTTTGCCAATCTCTTTGTAAAGAATCTAGACTTTTCGATCAGCAGCTCTTGCTTGGAGAGCATCTTTAGCAAGTATGGGACAATACTTTCTTGCAAGGTGGCTGGAGAAAACGGAAGGAGTAAGGGCTTTGGGTTTGTTCAGTTTGAGTCTCAGGATTCTGCTCTGGTTGCTCAAACGGCTCTCCATGATACTATGCTGGGTGGGAAGAAATTGTGAGTCCGTCCTGTGTATTTACTACCCTCACTTTCTTTGATTTTTTATGTTTCTTTAGATGAACAGTTTTCTGTGAATGACAAAATGTTGGCTGGAAAGAGAAACAAAGAAGAAATTGTTTGAAACTGATCATTGTTTTTTGTTCTTTCAAAGTAGTGCATTGTAACCAATTGTCGATGTGAAAAATCTGTGGATAATATTTGGAAGTTGTCTCAAGAGAGGAATTTATTAAATTTTTTTAAATACATCAAACTTTATATATATATTCATAAAGTTCGATTTAAAGTTCAAATGCATAAAAATGGTTACATCTTTCTTTAGATTTTGGATTTAAAGTTCGAAATCTATTCATAAAAATTTATTAAGATTTCTTAAATGCATCAAGCGCATGTGAATGCAACGTTCTTATAATAAGGTTTAATAATTAATGCTAACTGTTTCTAATTTTCACTTCTAGAATGTGAAGACATATTGGATAAAAATGAGAAAAATAAATCCACAAAATACACTCATAATGTAAATTGTGAACTTTCACTAGTATTGCACTTGTTTTGCTTGTTTATTCTCTCAACTTCCACACATGTTCTACTAACATGATTTCCATTGCCATTTCTTGATGTGCAGAGTTTCTTCTACCATCTGTATTAATTTGTTGATTTGCTATTTTATGTATCTCATGATTGAACAATTGCATTTCAATCTCAGGCATGTCTGCAAATTTGTCAAGAAGACTGAAAGGACAGCAGCAGCGCCATGCGAAGTGTTCACCAATCTTTATGTTAAAAATCTAGATGAAACAATAACAGAGGATGGCCTAAAGGATATGTTTTCTGTAGTTGGTGATGTTTCTAGTGTTGCCATCATGATGGATCACGAGGGGAAATCAAAACATTTTGGATTCGTTAACTTTAAGTCTCCAGATGATGCCAAAAAGGCTGTTGATGTCATGAATGGTTCTGTAGTAGGTAAACTTAAAGCTAGTTCCTCTTAATTTCCCTTGCTTATATATTTATCAAAGAAAAAAAAAATCCTTGATTATATATATGCTTCAAGTAATGGGAGGATTTAACTTCTTTAACAAATGAACCATCAATTTCCAATTTAGGTTCGAAGACTTTGTTTGTGGGAAAGGCTCAAAGGAAATCTGAAAGAACAATGATATTGAAGCAAGAATACAAGGACTTGCACAACAGAAGTACTGAGAAGTTGAGGGCTTCAAATCTGTATGTAAAGAACCTGAATGTAGACATTGATGACAAGAAATTGAAAGAAGTTTTCAGTGCCTATGGGAAGATTCTTTCCGTGAAAGTGATATGCCATAATGATGGAACTAGCAAACAATTTGGTTTTGTATGTTTTGCAAGCCCTGAAGAAGCAAACAAGGCTTTGGTTGCACTAAATGGTCATCCTCTTTTTTTTTCCGTGTAATTTTTCTTTTCTATTTAAGCTTAATTAGTTTCATCATTTACTAATAAGCAATTTATAATTTTCCCAGGAGCCCTCCTTGAAGGAAAGATTCTTCATGTGGCAAAAGCTCAGTGCAAAAAGGATCACCGCCAGGAATGGCACAACTTCTCTGGACAGAACCAACCTCAGTCTTTCTATCCTTCTAACTGCAATACTGTTTCCTCAGCAATCCACCAACTTCATTTCAATTTTGATCGCTCTCCACATATCCCTTTCCTCCACCATCCAATGTTCTGTCAACATTTTGGTGTTCAGCATCCTTTTATGGCACAAAATTACCAGCAGAAGTTTTCCAAATATGTACGACTCTACTTTCACTCTGCAATGAGCTTTTAGCTATTAGAAATCCTTCTGTTTAGATTACTATCTTGTGTGCTTGTCAAATCACAGATGCCAGTGGCGGAAACGCATCTAGGGAGCACGTTGAACACCAGAGACAAGTCCTACCAACAGCATGTATGCTACTATCATTCAAAACATTTGCAGCAATTATTTTCTGTTGCATGGCATAATCCGAAGTCTCTGAAACTATTTTCCTTCAATGTATCCTTAGTAGATTTTGCAATACACTGAGCCATTTGCTTAATTTTCTCATTTCCTCCATACTCTGTGTTTTACAGTCCTCGAAATTTGCAACCTCTAATTTTAGCAACCGAGACCTGAAACTTGGGTCTGCTGGAGATCAAAAGCTTGGTTCCGAAAAGAAGGGTAGCAAGAGAGGAGCAGCTGTAGAAGATATTTCCACTGGATCACCGTCTACCAAATGTCTTCCTGCAGCTAAATCTACTGACAGTACCGTCATTAACTTTGGGAGTCTTCTTCAACCCGTTGTAAAGAAACTTCAGGTTTGTGGATTCTCAATTCCCCCCCTTGAAAATATCGCAGTCTAAGAGGACAACCCTATTTGCCTGATTCTCTCTTCCCCTCCCTTCTCCTGAAAGACATCAGAAAGCCCTTGGAAATGAGCAAATTGAATGTCACAGAGTTCAATTGGCAAATGCATTTGCTGGTGCTGCTTGAGCTACTAGTCAGTAGCAGTACAGCTATCCACTTTGATGACTGCTTGTCTCACCAGTTCCTGTTAACATTTAGTTTTTCTACTAGTTGCACTGTTTTGTTATAGGAAGAAATGCTATGCATTAGTTGTGCTGTAAATTTTTACTAGGAAGGATTCACACAGTTCTCAGAATTCTCAGACATGAAATGGAACTTTAGATTTTTCTTATCATACTGCCTTCTGATTGGCGTTTCTTTTCAGCCCATCACCTTCTGTTTTTTAAGCAAGTTGTGATATTACAAGGTAACAAAACATCGTGCAAATCCTTGAACATAATTTTCCTTTTACCCTAACTTCTTATTTTTATCTTTGGCAAATTCTGTGATCCTATTGATTCGGAGGGACTTCAGCTAAATGAATTCATTCGCACCTTGACGCCTTCAATATTATATCGTACTCAAATTTGAAGGAGAATGAGCTCGACGAACATATATACTTGGAATAGATAAAAGTTTGCGTCATGCATCTTGTAATCCATAAATTTTCTTCAGTTACATGAAGGATTTCTTCTTCTTTTTTATCACTTGTAATTAATACAATAATAATTCTCAAAAGAAAAAAAAAAGAAAAGAAGAAGAAGCTAAGACAACAACATTAAGGTCCGGCACACAGGGGACATATTGCAGACACAAGAATAGTGATGCATCGTCAACCAATGAGGGAGATGCCTTGAAGAATCAATGCATCAGCAAGAACCTGATTAGCAGCCTGAGATGGATGGACGCTGTCCCAAAACACATACTCAGTGGCATTTGGGCAAGTTCCTGGGGATTTTGGATTGCACAGCAATGATGTTGTCTCCACTGTTCCCGTCCCACAACATCCTCTCCTTGCTTCTTGGAAACCTACAAATTAGAAATTGCTACAATTCATTGCTTGAAAGAACCTTTAAGTAGTAGTCCCTCAGAAAAAAGTTGATCTAGTACCATTTTCTGAAGGAGATTTAACAAGGTCATAGAGTGGCTGGAAGATGTCGAATATAACAATCTTAAGACCAGGAAGTTGTTTTTGAAGGCTTGTTGCAGCTGAGTTGATCTTCTTGTTGAATTGCTGGGCATCAGTGTTGATCCTTGAGACGCACCCATTCTCGTGATATCCGAATATGGTTCGGGCAGCTGGAAGGCAACCCAGTGGTGGGAGTGAAGTCACCCCAAGTTTCCTACCCCCCAAGCCGTACAAGGTCTGTGTTTCATACAGAGCTCTCCACCGTCATTGAGATTCAGATGAAAATATAGAAACAACTCACAAGAGTACCGTACCTTGACAAAGCTTGTGAATGAACCGACAAGGTATGAGCCATATTGATCAACAGTATAGATTTTGTTTAGGTATGGATTGACGTAGTAATTCTGAAGAAAGTCACTGCTCCCCGCACTCAAAATATATAGCGCACCCTTGATGATTGATGCCGATTTGCTACCAGCAACCTTCGCTAGCTTACCTTGGTATTCCTTGAAGTACTCCAGTTGCTGGCTCAATGGAATGGCATGCTGCAGAGCCAGGTTGATTATTAGAGATGATAAAACTTTATAATACTAAAGGACTGATCATGTCTGACATCAGGAAAATTACTTACGTTCAAGGCAGCTGCCTTTTCATCGTAACCAGATGCTGCAGATGCAAAGTTGGATCCAATAAGTAGGTTCTTCCCTGATGCGTCTGGGCTCAGATACGCCGGTGCGTAAGACTTAAATCCCAGAGTTTCAGCTGCCAAAAAGAAATTCATTCGTAAGGCGTCATTCAAATCCTTATAAGCAAGAACATTACTGACTAATCTTGGGAATTTTGATGCTTTTTTACTCACCAGTGATGTCGGTGGCTAATTTACCATTACAAAACCTCCCTGTAGGTTTCTGATCGACAAAGTCCCTTCCATAAGGAGGGTAATTGGCCTTGAATATCGTGGGGAGATAGTCATTGTTGCCAACATCCACAGCCGAGTCACCAAATGTTATGATAGCAGGAACTAGAGCATCTTGCGCACAGCCAACATCCAGAAGTGCAAATGCAAAGGCCAAAATCAATGCTGCTCTGTAGCAGATTTCCATTTTTCTGCTCTAGTACTGCATGCAAGGATTCGGGCTGGCTTAAAAAGGAGGTGTAAAGCCAGTCAACTGAAGTAATTCCTGAAGATGGTGGATGGAAGTTGGGAAGGGCTAATAAATGAGAGTTGTTCAATAGGCAATATCGGCATTCAAATCATTCATCCTTTATGTATGTATACAACTCCCAACATGCGCTAAGGTCATTTCAGGTTTCTGTTTTTCTGGCTATACATGCATTGAAGAGAACATATTTATAATTATGGATGAAGAGGCATGGTAGTTGGGATGATAAATGAGGATGCACGATCTGAATAGGAAGTTGCATGTGCGGGAGTTAATTTTGGTTGTTAAACAATTAGCCAACTCACATGCTGATGCGGCTAGTTTGATAAGTATAGACTAGGAAATGCAATAACACTTGGATTTTCTGAGATTTTGGTTGCTTTGGCATGGAAAGTAAAACTGTCCAAGTGTCCATGAAAGAGACCTTAGTGGAAAGCAAGGAAAAATCACACCTTTGCGGGCAGTTTGAAGCTGGAAGGGCCAGTAATTTGAGATGGGTTATCTATCCAATAACGCCTCACCCAATCCATTTCATCTTGCAGGTTTGACTTGTGTGTCATTCTTAAAGAAAGAACTGTGCTTCCTTCCATAGTGAGATACAAGTCATTCTCCCGAGTACATTCAGCGATGGTCTCTAAAATGGGACTACTGTTTTCAAGAAATGAATCTCCACTGCGTAGCCATTGGTGGATTATGTCTACATCTATACGGCTAGAGTATTGCATTAGAGTAGGCAGTAGTATATTTATTTTCTTTTCCCAATCTACAGTACATATGCTAAATGGATCTAGATCATATAGAGTAACTTGCTGTTGAGGTCTGAAACTGAATTCCTTCCACACCTATACTCTAGTTCACATACTGTATCAAATTGAATTCTTTGTACTTTAGTTACTACTATATATACTTGTTTTTCATTACAATCGAATTTTTTAATTCACCGATCGAATATTCTATCGGTAATTAGACATTGAGTCCGTCAGTATGATTTTTACTGATAGGCTCACAAACAGAAATACTTCGTTGAAAAACCTATCATTAGTGATTTATAGTCTATCGGTGAGTTCAATAAAATTACCAACAGATTTACAGATGGACAAAGCAAGCCAAACAAAAAAAAAATTATGCGGTTTAATTCGTTAGTATTTTCATCGATTACTTTCACATATCGTCGACAAAAAAATCATTAGTAATGCCAACGATGAGTTCTTTTTAATATTATCGATAGAATAAAACCGTCGGTTATTAAACAGTGGCACAATGGTGTTTGCAGTGATTCTTTCCCAACTCTCTGGAATATACTAATGGACTTAATCTGACGATAAGACCATCAATAATTTTAAAAATATTTTTTAAAAAATAAATCTATTAAATAGAAGTAGAAAATAATTAAAATAAATTAAATTAAAATAAAAATCTTATATTTATTACAAATTTATAAATTTAAATACAATTAATCTCGAATAGAGAGGCTAAAGGAGAAGGAGACAAGTCTTCACCGAAACCGTGGAGCCAATAAGGAGGAGCACATATACCACCCATCTGTGATTTCATCTCCATTACCAATTGGCAAAGTTCGACCGTCTCAACACTAAGTCATTTTGTCTCAGTAGTTAGATGGGTTGTCCGAGCTTGAACTCGTTGGTCTAAAATCACCTTGAACTCTGAAGTTTGAGTGCTCGAAATTAATTGCGAGCCTCCAACAGTAGAAACACTCTAGGTCGTCTACAAGTCTTCGACCGTAATGTTTGAGATACCATACACCCAATTTCTATCAGGTCCACCAAACAATCCTTTCTCCAACCACTAATCCAAATCGAGTTTTGGATGGGTCAAAGGATCGTCTTTATATCTCTCCTTCAATCGGGTGTTATATGTATACTAAAAAATGTTAGCAAATTCAAAAAAATGATAATATAAGAAAAAAAAATTTGAAATCCAACATAACACAAAGTGCTAAGCTCAACTATCTACAAGATGTTGCACCATTTTTCGAAGGTCATCATTTCACACGTCTGTTTCTACAAATAGCTCCATCAAACTTGATTCACATCCAAGAACGGTAGCCTGTAAGAGAAAATTATTGTTAGTTAAACATATTCATATAAAACATCAAATTAAAAAAATGGATGTATTAAAAAAAGAATATTATCATTCACTTTGCATGAAAAAACGAATAGAATGTATCCATCATTGTACGTGGTAATGAAACGTGCTGAATATATTTCACCCAAACAGACTCCGAGACGTACGGAGTTCTGAAATCCTTCCAAACAGCCACGTCCTTTCAGTCTGGAAGCTCTTTTTCTTTCATAATTTTTTGCTTTCTTTTGCATCTCGTACCAAAAATCACTCAACCTATATGATACAAATGAATTAGCTATTAATAAGTGAAAAATAAAATGTTAAAATTTAGATTAAAAAAATTATCTTGATTTCAATTTTACCTAATTACAACGTAATTCTCTCAAACCCTCATAACAGTAGCATTGTCGGCTTTATTCTAGTAAAAACTTTCATTGCAGTTCAAATTTGTAAAAGAATAATTTCCTCAATATTAATAAAACTAACCAAATTAACAAAATAAAACAAAACTGTTTAAGTTAATACTAATCTTAAGCCTTTTGAACCATGCATCAATCATGGGTTTCCATTTAAGATTTTTAAAAACCTGACTCCATTGAAACAATGGCACTTCTATCGATGATTTCATCGTCGATGTTATGGTTCGAGAAGCCTTAATATTTGTAAACCTAAAATAACATTCATTAATTGAAATTAATTTTTCAAAAATTATTAACATGTTCTTTATTTTTTAGTAGTGCATGAAAGGAAAATAAACTTACATTGAAAGGTTTGGCTTCAATTGGGCATGGTACTTCCTAGTAAATAAATCCCATTGTAAGAGGACCTCTTCTCAGTGTGACTACATCACACTCGACGAGCCCATATCAAAAGTGGGTGCCTATGACTCAGGTGTTTGTTCTTAGTCAGCACCTAACGACTCATAGTCGTCAAAAGCGTTGTTAAAAGAACTAGCAGCGATCTTGTCCGTATGATGTGCTATTAGCTTTCCCCTAGGTATCAACATAAATTAAAGGATTAAGATGTTGTGAACCATTCCTATTTTAAAAGAAAATTTGGCAGCACCTCCCCTATACGAGAGACTACCTAAATTTTGTTTACTTGCAAATACACAACAATTTAAATTCAATTGCCACAAACTATCTAATTTTATTCAATTTGTTTCCTTGTCATTGAGTGAAGAGTTCACTCAACTTGTACTCAACCTAGTTTTTAGATTATTGTTTTTAGATTTTTTTATTAATACATATATTTATTATAGAGCAAACCAAATTATTGAATCTTTACTTTTTAACTATGATTTTACTTTATGAATAGAAAAGGCTTATTTTCTATAATTAGGTTATATACACAATTATTATCATAACAATATTATATTGTATATCCTATAAAAATCAATCTAAATTTATAACCTTAACTTGTAATTGAAATTGAACCTATAATTATAAATATAGGGTAATTAATTATTATTATTAACTAAGAATATTTAAAATTTATTAATGTTTAATAGAATATTAACTAATAATACTTAAAATCAATCTTATACATTTAATTGAAATTGAACAACAAAATTAGAAAAACAATTCCAACAATAACATTCATGCAATTATTAAGAACATAAAAATAAAATAAAATAAACAAAACCAAATATAAGTGTGAAGAAAAAAAAAATCTTACCTTAATTTTGTTGTGAGTGAAGTTGAGAAGAGAAAAAAAAAATTCATAAAGTATGTTAATTATTAAAAAAAAAAAACTTAGAAGAGTAAAGAGGAGAAGACATACCTGCGTGTGAAAGAGAATAGAAGGAGTTGGGGAGAGAAGATAAACAAATGAGGGACGTTGGTGTTTTTTGTAGAAGAAGAAGAGAGAAGAAGAGGAGGAGGAAGAGAGAAGAAGAAGAAAAGGCGCGTCCATTGTGAAATTAGAGATTTTATTCTTTTAATTGGTGTTTTTTATCGACAGTCTTACCTGCGGTTAATTAACTATTAATATTTTTAACATTTCATTATGTAATTCTGCGTGTAATATTTAATTGAAATTTTTATTTTATTAAAAGATATTTAGAAACACCCTTAAATATTACAGATAAATTTTCATTCCATCGGTGATCTCATATATAATGGCACCATGAACAGTACCAATGAGAAGTGGATAATTCCAAAGCTTTCGGGAAAATACCGACATTAACTGTCGTTGATCCTGTATGTAATGAACACCATGAACAGTAGTGTTATTGAGAAGTAAACAATATAAAAAAATTAAAATAATATATTAAAATAATATTTTTTTAATATCAATACATCAAAATAATATAAAAAAATTAAATTAATAACATTTTGACAGCATCTACAAACGCTCAGCAACCACCTACTGTCTACACCGGTGAGTTCATCAGCAACATCACTGCAGTCTGCATTGGTTTAATTAATTTATGCAACTTCTTCTGTTAAGATTTCCTATTGCTTCGATACGCCAATTAATGCCTTCTTACTAAATACATCTTCTGCCAGCTGGCAGTTATATATCAAGTTGGAAAACACCCCCTCTTTATACATTCTGCACGACCCATAATTGTTTTGGGAAAAAAAAAAAAAAAAAAAAGGTTTTTAAATATTT
>Ga0307515_10022062_pt1 | contig 11247 bp, 2 predicted proteins | sample 17_EM_MG_FD_194513 | JGI IMG/M metagenome (GOLD analysis project Ga0307515, IMG submission 194513) | Populus trichocarpa ectomycorrhiza microbial communities from riparian zone in the Pacific Northwest, United States - 17_EM | ecosystem: Host-associated > Plants > Roots > Unclassified | place... | reverse complement strand
TCCGTCGCTCCTGCCGTTAATATAGGTCTATCGCGAGTCTTGGCATAGTGTTAAGTTACTATCCTGTTGTGTACCCCCTGTTCATAGTGGTAATAGAATTAATATTGTTGGTGGGCAAATCTAGTTATAAAACTTTTCTTACCTGCTAAGATCCCGGCGATAATATGATAGTGTAAACAACGAGTAATGCTCGGGTAACCCTTTTTTGGTAAGGGGGTCTAAGAACAATAAGGTTTAAAGCATTATTATATGTTATGTTCAGCATATTTCTATATAATATTAAAAGATTCAATATTTATTAATTAATTCAATTCAACTAGAACCTCTATATTGATTGAGTTGCCAAGTCAGCGAGCTCTCAGTTGATTGAATTGATTGAGTCTTGGCATTCAATTCAATTCAATATTGAAACTTGGGTGATTGAATAACAAGCCTGGAGAGGACCGTCGCCAGAACTAGACGACCGTCGCCAGAACCAGACGACCGTCGCCAGAGCCAGACAATAATCATTTAAACGACCAACCAGCAAACACCACGATCGATTCAATCGATTGATCAAATCGAACCAGAGCCTCGATACAGTCAGTTGCGAAATATCGTGAACTCGGGCCGGAGTAAGCCCGCGCATTCCCTAACACCATCAAAACATTATACTCCTATAGCCCCACTAATATAGCTCTATATTTTACAATTAGAGGCCTATTTTATAGCTCTATTCTAGGGCTATATAATGGGCCTTTATTTATAACATAAGGAGCGATATTAGTAGGGCTGTGGGGGTGCCTTGTAATGGTAGCAAAACTTGACGTGAGGCTCTGCGCTGACTAATCCGACCCCTCTACCCCTAGAAATAAGCACCCCCAATAACTCCACTAAAACAGCCCTAAATCACACAATTAGGGGCTTATCTGATAGCCCTAGCACAGAGCTATAAAATAGGCCTCTATTCGTAAAATATAGAGCCATATTAGTGGGGCTATAAGGGGTGTATTGTTTTGATGGTGTTGGGGGATGCACGGGCTTACGCATCTCCCCCCTATTAAAACGATACACTCTATAACTTTACTAATATGGCTCTAATTTATATAAATAGTAGCTGATTTTATAGCTTTATTCTAGAGCTATAAAATAAAAATTTATTTTTAAAATACAAAGCTATATTGATGGAGTTGCAGGGTGTGTCTTACTAGAGCAGTAGAAACTTGAATTGAGGCTCTGCGCTGACTAATTTTAGCTACCCCGCTCCAAAAACCAGTACCTTATAATACCCCCTATACCCCTACCAATATAGCTCTAATTTATATAAATAGAGGCTAGTTTTATAGCTCTAACAAAGGGCTATAAAATAAGGCCTTATTTATAAAATATAAAGCCATATTAGTAGAGTTATAAGGGGTACATTGTTTTGATGGGGTAGGAGACGCGGCCCTAAGCGAGTTCACGATATTTCGCAACTGACTGTATCAGCTCGTTACCGAATCAAATCGAATCAAGGCCTCCTAGGGAGGCACCCCAGACGACCACCGTTCAAACATACAGCCAGTGAACGCCCATAGATAACGATTCGAATCAATGCAATCAATCGCAATCGAATTAATACGATCAATCGATCAATCGATCAATCGAATCAAGCAGAGCCTTCGATCGGGCCGACCTCTCCCCCAAATTACAGATACAGAAGGTAGGCATAGACAGGTAGGCACGACAGGTAGGCACAGACAGGTAGGACGGTAAGACAGGTAGGACAGGTAGGACAGGTAGGACAGCAGGACAGGCAGGACAGGCAGGACAGGCAGGCGGGAACTAGGCCTAGTTAGGAAATCAGCACACGGCCGGTGGATCATCGGGAACACCGCCAATCGACGATTTGGAGCCTCCGCGCGAGGCTCCTCAGTCGATCGCCCGACGCCCGAGCGATCGTAGAGCTCCTATGACAGACACAGGCGGTAGGCAGGAAAGATTTGGAATATTTAGATTATATATAATTAAATTAAATTATTTTTATTTTAAACTAGCTGTAAATATTGGAGTGGAGTATTAATATACCTTATTTTTAAATCTAGAATTTTTATTATTATCCTGATGGTCCTGATGGTCCTAATAGTCCTGATGGTCCTGGAGGTCCTGGAGGTCCTAGTGGTCCGGGCGACCTCCTGACAGGTTCCTGACAGGATGCCGAGTGTGAGTGTCTCCTAGAGCTCCTGATAGCCCTGACAGGAGCTGTCAGGAGCTATCAGTACTGTTAGGAGGCACAAACATTTTGCTGATGCTACGTTAAGGCGTTAAAGTATATATTTAATATAAAGTAGGTTAAGTTTTTAGGTTATATTATAAAGCTTATAGGCGTAGTTATGGACTTAGTACGGGTATAGATAATCTAAGAGTAGCTAAAGCTAAAGAGTTATTATAATATTTAAGTGTTTTTAGGCTTTGCTAATTTCTATAGACGCTTTATCTATAACTACTTAGATATTACCTAATACCTATCTAAATACATTATAGAAGCTTCCTAAAACCTAGCCTAAGGAGTAAAAAGCTTAAAGGTAGAGAGGGAAAACTAAAAAGGGACTAACTAAATAGTATAAACTATGGATATGGCCTAAAAAGGTCTAGAAGGCCTTTTAAAAACTATATATAAAGTTTATAAAAGTTTTGTTACTATAGTATTTTAACCTAGATTAGCTATTAATAATAATCACTAATATATTAAATTTTACCCTTATTAGTATCCTCCTATAACCTAATAGGGATTTAAATACTACCTAGCTTTATTAGAGGCTAGTAATATTCTATAATAGAAATTTCTAGGGGCTTAAAGTTAGGTATTATACCTATAATAAGGAACTGCTAGTTATAGTTAACTACTTTAAATAGTAGCGATATTACCTTAAGTACGCGAGCTATACCACTTACGTACTCTTAAATTATTATAATTTACACTACCTAATAACTATAAAGGAGCTTATATAATTTAATTTTAAGATTAATTATAAACCAGGGGAAAGAAACTCTACTAATAGACTGCTATAATAGCTAGACTATACTAAAGGCTTTAAAACGGGAGAAGGAAAATAGATAATAGATATTTTACTCCCTATATTATAGAATAAGCTCTAGGTATAAGATGCTTAAGTACCTATAGCTCTATATACTAAATCTTAGGCAGTATAAACCCTATTTGTTTCTATTAACGTTCTGCCTAGTACCTAGTCTATTACTATTAAGGGTCTAAATATATTTAAATAAGATGTTCTTAATATAAGTTCGGAACTTAGTAATATACTACCTCTAATTACTAAGCTATCCCCTTAAGCTAATAGCAAAGCTATAGAGTAATTAGAACTCGGAGCCCTATAATAATTAAAAAAAACTTTAACCTTATAGCGGCCTTTTTAATATATACGTATTAAAAGGTTATAAGATCTATAGTACTATTTAGTTTTATACTTAGAGTATAGTAAAACCTCTTTAATATAATACCGTTTTTTTAGCCAAGCATATCGTAATACTAATAGTATTGTTATACTAAATAGTTATATAACGCGTTAATAAGCAGGAAAAGGGAGGTTAACTACCCTAAAAAGGATATAAAATACCTACTATATAGGCTAAATAGGGCTCTCCCCATATAGAATCTTATCTGGTTATAACGATTTTAGTAAAGCTACCTTAACAATATCGTTAAAAGTTAGATTATTGTAATATTACACTAAAAATAGCTTAATTAAGGCTTGTAGACTATAATGTAAAGGATATCGTTATATACCCTATACCGTATTAAGGGGGTTTAACTATAGTATAGAATAAAATAGCTTTTACCTAAGAATTATCTAAAAGGTTAACGGATTTTATCTATAAGGTATAGTAGAGGAATACCTTTTATACTATTTTTAATATAGAAGTAGACTGGAAATGTAATAGAAAGGAAGCTACTAGGCACTACTATTAGGAACTAGACCTAATAGGTCTACTATATAGATATAGTAAGGTTTAGGTACTATAAGAAGCAAATTTATAATAGAAAATTCTTATAAAAAATTATAATAATCCTTTAGGCGGCCACTATAGTTAAGCTAAAATAGTAGAATTACTTTAACGTAAATACTATTAGCTAAAGCTTAATTAGAAATTAAAGGAGTGTATTAGCTACTATAAGAAGTATTAAGTATATAAAATCTAAAGGTATAAGCTATAGGGTTTACTTAAATTAGTTTCTCCTACTAGTAAACTATAGCGATATTACGTTATAGATTTTACTACGGATTTTTTACTATCTAAAGATAAGGACGAATATACGATTTAGTCCTTATACTTATTAATACGTTTTTAAAGTACGTCTAATACCTTCCTATTAATAAGATAATTAATATATAAGCGCTTACGTTAGGAAAACAGGGAGTGGCGTAGGAAATTTAGTTTCGCTAAAAGTACTTTTAGGGCCTAGGGCTAGCTTTCCGCCATATTAGCCAAACCCCATAGCTATATACTAGTACTACGCTAGCTAAAAGAGTATAATATTATATATATTATAGCAATAAGCTAGCTTTTAGTAGGCTCCTAGTAGGCTTCCTAGTAGGCTTCGACTTTGATTTTCCTAGTTATCTTAATTATCCTAATAGCGCTCCTAGCCCATAGTGCTATTAGGTCCCTACTATATTTCTAATAGCCTCTATATGTTTTTATATACCCCTTATATGCCTAAATACCACCTTATTTTCTACCCTTTCTTTTTTATATCCTCCCTACCTAGGGAGGACTATAGCTAAAATAAGACGACTATTACCAGAACCAGACAACAACCGTTTAAACAACTAGCCAGCAAACACTACGATTAATTTAATCTGTAACCGACTACCGACACTGTGTTGAGACACAAGATCGTCACCAAGACGGCGTCAACGCCACCCTATATATTGATCGCAGATCAATATTGCTTGCAGATCACCGTTCCCATTTCAGCTACCTATTACCCTATTATGTCTTATTACCTCCACCTTCTTCGTGTATATATAGAGCCTCTAGAGCTACATTTACAATCAAGTCGTTTATTCAATCCTTCATACTGCAAAGCTTATATAATCGATTGATTGAATTAAGCTAGGGCCTTAATATTAGCCTATTACCGAATCAAATCGAATTAAGGCCTCCTAGGGAGGCACCCTAATAACTACTATTTAAATATATAGCCAGCGAACGCCTATAGAGAATGATTTAAATTAATATAATTAATCGCAATCAAATTAAGCAGAGCCTTTAATCGGGCCGACCTCTTTCCTAAATTATAGATATAGATAGGTAGGCATAGATAGGTAGACACAATAGGTAGGGATAAGTAGGCACAATAGGTAGAGATAGGTAGGCATAATAAGTAGGGATAAATAGGCACGATAGATAGAGATAGGTAGGCATAATAGGTAGGTATAATAGGTAAGCACAATAGGCAGGAATAGGTAGGTATAGATAGGTAGGTATAATAAGTAGGGATAAATAGGTAAGTATAAATAAGTAGGATAGTAGGATAGGTAGGATAGGTAGGATAGGTAGGATAGGTAGGATAGGTAGGATAAGTAGAATAGGTAGAATAGATAGGATAGGTAGAATAGGTAGAATAGGTAGGCACTAAGCCTAGTTAGAAAATCAGTACACGGCTAGTAAATCATTAGGAATACCGTTAATTAACAATTTAGAGCCTCTATAAGAGGCTTCCCACTTATTTTAATTCATTATTTAATACCCAAATTTTGAATTTTGAATTTCTATATTAATATTACGGTTATAGGAAAAATTATAGCTATTAGAATTTTTAAAAATAATATTACTGTATAATTACAGCACCTGTTGTTCCAACCGCGTGCTTACGCGTTCGATACACCAAGTACGCGTTTACACGTTCGGTATACCCACTCGCTTACGCGTCTGGTGCACTCCTAAAACACTAGCTAGTTAGGGGGGGGGTACGTTAGTATATAGACCACGTAGTCTACCTTAATAGAATTAACAGTCATCACTATCCCAAAGAGCATACGATACTATACGTATTTCGTGCCCCGGGATACGGCTTACTTGTGCTATTAAGTTAGTACAAATACTAATTAGTAAGCGCGCACAGATTAGCAATTACTTAATACCTCCCCCCAAGCGATACACGACAGCGACCACCCGTTTAGACTCCTAATACGACCTACTAGAAGGTTAGAAGTTAGGGATTACGGACTTATTACTAACTCTATATACTTATTTAAGTCTTAGTACGGTTTACTAGAAGTTATAGACGCGAATACAAACCTTTATAGAACCCCCTATCCTTAACCCCCTTAAACCCTAAACCTCTTTGGACCTTACGGAAACCCCCTACCCTTCTATAAACTGTTACGGACCCATTAATCGCCTTTATAGACCACTATAAGACCCCTTAAACTATTACGGACCCGCTAATTGATTTTACGGACCGTTATAAGACCTCCTCTACCCGCTATAAGCTACTACGACCTGCCACAGCTTATATAGATATACAACGCTATATAATATAGCAGATATAAGCAAGTAAATCAGCGAAGGTTAAAAAAAGTGGAGCTAAGGAGTCAACCTCACGTTTATAGACGACGTTAACAACTACATTAATTTTAAAATCCTTAAATACGGATACTATAAGCTTCTAAATAATAACCTATAGGAGCAATATAAGGAAGACTTTGCGGACTTTACAGAAGCTATTCTTAAGGCTTATAACCCTACTGCTATCCGTAACCTATGAACCCTTTTATATCACCAAGGTATATGGGTTAAAAAGGATAAATAAGTTATTATTACATGGTCCTTATACAACATAATATAAAAGGAGGACCAAATGGAATAGACTAAAAAGAAAATCCTAGACCAGGTTAAAGCCACTAATAATCTCTCTGCTTCTCCTAAACTTAATGGCATTGCTAGCCTTATACCTAACCTATTTAACTAAATTCGTCCTATAAACCTAAGTAATTTCGGAATTAATCTTACGGGCTAAAGCATACCTAGTACCCAAGTTACGGACCATAATACCCCCGTAAACTAAAATATAGACTAAAACCCTTCCGTTAATAAAGTTATAGATCTATAACCTACCTAAGTTATAAATCCGTAAGCTATATATCCATAAGCTATAGATCCATAAGTTATAGATCCGTAATATACCTAAGCAAAGACCTACAGTAAGGAACTAGCTAACCTAGCTAAACTCTATACTAACAAATCTAAGTACAGCGGTAAAAACGACAATTTTGACTTTAAACTAACTATCTTTACGGACCTTTGCCAAAAGGCTAATATTCCTAAATAAGAGTTTAGCTAAGCCTACTCTACTATGCTGCGCGGCCTAGCACTTAACTACTACTACACTAACCTTAAGAGCAACCCCCTTGGTGTTCCCTTTAATAAGCTATATAAAGCTACCCGCAACTACTTTAAAGGACCAAAATATAGGCGTAATATCCTTACTTAATGGAATGCAACTAAGCTATAAACCATAATTAATAAAAATACTAAAAAATCGACTATAAAGTGCCTGCAAATTCTTATTAAAGACCTCTAGCACCTATAGCACGGCCTTAACGCCAAGCTTCAAACAGACGACTTCCTATATAACAAACTTATCACGGCCTGCCAGGAAGTAGAGCCCTATAAGTACGCCTGTTACAAGCCTACAGATACCTTAACTGGCCTTATTAATAATCTACGCTCCTCTATTATAACGTATAAAGTCTTAAACCCACTAGGCAGCACTTAAGCCTTTATTACGGATATTTAATATCCATAAATAGACTTAGACGTCTACTTTACGGACCGCCGCTACCGCTAGCAGTACCTACATTAACCAGGCCCTACCCGCAACCCCCACAACAACTCCCATACAAAAACATACCCCTATAAATAAACTAGCCAGAAGTGCTTCGTGTGCGGTAAGGAAGAATATTAGTCTATAAGGTATACCTAGGAAGAACATAATAAGTCTAGGAAGAGACTTAATAGCTATATTAGCCAGTTTATTTTAGAATATAAAGGAAAGGAAGCAAAAGAGCCCCCTAATAAGTTAATAGAAGCCCTTATAATTAACTTTAACTCAGACGCTTAGGAATAAGAGACCTTAGAGACATTTCTAACCACTTTTAGACCTTTTACGGACAGCTAAGCCTTCAATATTACGACCGTATTAGCCAACCATTCCTTTATACACTTAGTTACCCCCAAAAACTATTCCGTAAGTACCCCCGTTATAGACGTTATAAATTATAAATAGGACCCATTTGCATATATTACTACAGAACGCTATACCCCTAAGGAATTCTATAGTGTTATAATTAATATAGGTGCCTCTAAGAAGTCTACCGCAGGCTATAGATAATACCTCGTATATAGGACCACTACAAATAATAATACGGACATTGATATTACGCAAACTGGGGCCGTAACCGTCTAATTTAGCATTAGCTTAACTGCATTAATCAGATTAGTAGCAGTTAAGACTCTAATTAGCCTAGTTAACTTCCACGTAGTAAAAGCGGACACCCCTTTCCTACTCTGCCTTGCGGATATAGATAGGTTATAGGTATACTACAATAACGTTACGGACACCCTAATTGGCCCTATAACTACCCCAGGAAGTAAGCATATTACCCTACCAATTATATAACAATTTAGACACCCGTTCCTTATATAGGGAGAGACCTTACGGACATACATTTAAAAATCTTTTAACTATAACCCATACTACCTCACTAGTACGGAAATCTACCGCCTATACTACTGTTTCGGCCACCCGTTAGCTGAAAAGCTGTATAGAGTCCTTAAACACTCTAAACACAACAACATCAATAGAAAGGCAATTAACCACCTAACTAAATACTACTCCTACTGCTAGAAATACGGACGTTCTCCAGGCCGATTTAAGTTTACCCTTTATAAGAATCTTAACTTTAACTACTTAGTATATATAGACATTATGTATATTAACGGCAGCCTAGTACTATATATAATTAATAAGGTAACCCGTTATTAAGCCGCCCGTTAGTTATAAAATATATTTATAAAGCACACCTAGGATATTTTACGGACCTGCTAGATCAATACATATATTAGACCCCCGTAGTATATTACCCACAACACTAGTAGGAACTTTATTAGCAAGGAATTCTAGTAGTATGCTACGGCCATAACTATATTAACAAAAGCCGTTCTAGTTAAGGCGTATTAGTCCGTTAGGCTTATTAAGCGAGCTTACCTAGCCTTATAGAGAGCTTACTAGATTATTACGGACGAATATAAGGACATCTAAAAGGAACTGGCTCTATAGATGGCCGTAAAAGCCATTAATAACACTACTAGCCTAGATGGACTAGTACCTACCCTCTTGGTCTACGGAGCCTACCCAAGGATAAGCAAACTGGATCCTCCTACCCCGTCTATTATAGAATAAGCAGCCACAATACGGAAGGCAATAGCCGAGATAGTTAAGCTACGGGCCAAACAAACTATTAATAACGCCCTATACTACCGCAACGGACCTAATATAACCCCAGTACACAACCTCCCGCTTAACTCTAAAGTCCTTATATAGCGTAAAAGCGGCAATTAGAATAAACCTTATTACCTACTAGCCGTAGAAAACGAGACGTACTGCGTATAACTCCCTAGTAGGCTAACTAGCTTTAGAAGCACGTCCGTAAAACCCTACTTTCAGCCTAAAGACAACTATAACGTTAAACCAGACAAACTGGAAACACCTATTAAACCAGATAAACCGGAAGCACCCGCCAAACCAGATAGACTGGAAGTACCCCTGCCTTTAGATAAACTAAAAGCACCTATGCCTGCTATAGAAGTCCCCCGCAAACTTACTAAACCCGCTAAACCTACCGTAAAACGTAGTTAAGGACGCCCCCAAAAGCACCCTATAACTAAGAACCCTATAATAAAAAATTACCTAACCTCCGCAGGAATATCCGCAAGGCAATCTCCGCCTATAGATATATTAGTTCTAGTACAGGAAACCCCTTTTACGGACTTATAACGCAAAGAGATTAACGGACTACTTAAAAAGGGCGTCTTTATAGTTATAACGGAGAGAGACGTTCCGTAAGGCGTCCGTATATTTAACTCACGCTTTATTAACGAAATTAAGCACCCTAGTACTAATAAAGCCTTTAAAAAGTTAAGACTTATCGTATAAGCTTATAATAACTAAGGAAAGAACCTAGTCCTTACGCAATCGCCTACAATTCAACAAGTCAGTTAACGGATTATATTTATACTTACGCCTAGACTATAGTAAACTAAACCTGTAGCCCTATACTTACAGGATATCTTATAAGCCTACGTGCAGTCTAATACCTACCTAAGTAGGGACATCTTTATACAACTACCGCTCGAGCTTAATCTACAACTAGGAACAATTTTATGGGTCATAAAACCTCTATACGGAGTACCGGAAGCTAGAAACTATTAGTTTAAAATATACCACTAGCATCACGTTAGTAAACTCAAAATAGAATAGTTAACCTATAACCCCTACCTCTTATACACCCCATCAAACGGCCTTAGTATTATTAGACTCTAAATAGATAATACCCTATTCCTAGCAGACCAAACCTTTATAAACGCTAAAGAAACTAAACTATAAAAGGCTAAGTTCTTAGTAAAGCCGTAAGAGTAGTTAACTAAGCAAAATCCGATTAAGTTTAATAGAGGCCTAATTACACAAAAGGGCAACCTAATTAAGCTAACTTAGGAGCGCCAGGCTTAAAACCTAAAGCCTATTACAGCAAAGCCTACGGACCTTACTAGCTCCCGTGAAAAGACCCGTAAGACCGTAAATACAAAGGACTAATACGTTGCACAGCGTGCAAGAGGCGCCTATATTACCATAGTCTGCCAACCTAAATCTGCCTACAATTTATCCTTTACGGCCTAGGCAGTAGATCCGTAAGAAGAAAATATTAAGCAGCTTAATAAGCGCATTTAGTAGCAAATTAATAATACAGCAAGGGGACTTACTTTCGTACCACTAGACCTAAGTTCCCTTAGCTTACTAATATTTATAAACGCCTCCTTTACTAATAATAAAGACCTATTATTATAAATTAGCTTTGTAATTGTACTTACGGACCATAATTAGAACGCAAATATACTACACTAGTCTTTAATTAAGTGTAAATGAGTAACCTATAGTATACTAGCTTCTAAACTATATATATGAGCTTATGGCTTTAATAT
>Ga0307515_10022061_pt1 | contig 11247 bp, 9 predicted proteins | sample 17_EM_MG_FD_194513 | JGI IMG/M metagenome (GOLD analysis project Ga0307515, IMG submission 194513) | Populus trichocarpa ectomycorrhiza microbial communities from riparian zone in the Pacific Northwest, United States - 17_EM | ecosystem: Host-associated > Plants > Roots > Unclassified | place... | reverse complement strand
CAACCGGTCCAGCGGCAACGAGTTCGGCGGCGACGACTCCCGCGGCGACGACTCCCGCGGCGACGGCGCCCGCGAAGAAGGCGGTGGCCAAGAAGGTGACCGCCAAGAAGGCCGTGGCGAAGGCTGCGCCTGCTAAGGCTGAGCCCGCCAAGACTGCGCCCGCGAAGGCTGCGCCCGCCAAAGCGGCGTCCGGGGAGGCTGCGCCCGTCAAGGGGGCCGCTGCCAATAAGGTGGTCGCCAAGAAAGCGGTCGCCAAGAAGAGCGCCGCGCCGGAGGTTCAGCCGTGACGTTCCCGTATTCGCCGACGCCCGGTCCGCGTCCGGGGCCGCCGCCCGGTGGCTTCCGGCCAGGTCCGCCGCCCGAGACCGGCGCGGATGCCGAGGGCTACGGCGACGGGAGCGAGGCTGACGGTTACCGCGCGGAGGAGCAGCCGCGTGGCGACGGCGAGGCTGGGCAGAGCACCGGGCATCCGGCTGTTGACGCCGTGTTGCGGTCGCTGGCCAACACCGCCCGGCTCGCGCCCGCCGATCAGATCGCCGAATACGAGGCCGCGCACCAGGTTCTTCAGGAGACCTTGGCCGGCATCGACGGGTGATCCGAGGCCGTGCCCGGTGACGCCGTTTGCAGAGTTCGAGGCTGTGCCCGTACGAAAAAGAGGGTTTGATCGTGGCTCGCCGTGCCCGGCTTGATGCCGAGCTTGTCCGACGCAAGCTTGCGCGGTCTCGGGAGCAGGCCGCCGCGCTCGTTGCCGACGGCCGCGTGCAGGTGCGCGGCACCGTGGCGCGCAAGGTGGCCGCGATGATCGATCCGGCCGATCCGGTGCTGGTGACCGGGGCGGATCCGGCGACCGAGTATGTGTCCCGGGGCGGGCACAAGCTGGCGGGCGCGCTGACTGCCTTCGGGCTGCCCGTCGAGGGGCGGCGCTGTCTCGATGCCGGCGCCTCCACCGGCGGCTTCACCGATGTCCTGCTGCGGGCGGGTGCCGCGCAGGTTGTCGCGGTCGACGTCGGCTACGGGCAACTTGCCTGGCCGATCCGCACCAACGACAAGGTCGTCGTGCTCGAGCGCACCAATGTGCGGACGCTGACGCCGGACGCGATCGGTGGGCCGGTCGACCTGACCGTGGCGGATCTGTCGTTTATCTCACTGCGGCTCGTCTTGCCGGCGCTCGCCGCCTGCACCGGGCCCGACGGCGACCTCGCGTTGATGGTCAAGCCGCAGTTCGAGGTCGGCCGGGAACGGGTCGGCGCGGGCGGTGTGGTCCGCGATCCGGAGCTGCGCGCCGAGGCAGTTCTGCAGGTCGCGGCGGCCGGTGCCGAGCTCGGCCTCGGTGTCGCCGGTGCCACTGCCAGCCCGCTGCCCGGGCCCAGCGGCAATGTGGAGTTCTTCCTCTGGTTCCGCCGTGGCGCCCCGCCGGCCGACTCGGAGCGGGTGCGGGCCGTTGTCGCGGCGGGGCCGTCCGGCACGATAACCTCCGGCGGGCCGACGCCCGATTCGGCACCCTTGGAGGAGCCCGCATGACTCGGTCCGCTCTACTGGTCACTCACACCGGTCGCCGGCAGAGCACCCAGCACGCCCAAACCGTGTCGCGCGATCTGGTGGCCGCCGGCTTCGAGGTGCGGGTCCTCGCCGAGGAGGTGGCCGACCTCGAGCTGCCGCCCGGCGTCACGCCCGTCAGCGACCCGGCCGCCGCCGAGGGTGTCGAGATCGTGTTCGCGCTGGGCGGGGACGGCACGTTCCTGCGCGCCGCCGAGCTGGCCCGGCCGGCCAAGGCTCCGCTGTTCGGCATCAACCTGGGCAAGGTCGGCTTCCTCGCCGAGGCCGAGACGCACGACATCGACCAGGTGGTCCGCGACATCGTGGCGGGGACGTACACGGTGGACGAGCGGCTCACCCTGGACGTGCGGGCCGAGTACGACGGCCGGCTGATCGCCGACTCCTGGGCGCTGAACGAGGTGAGCGTCGAGAAGGGCCAGCGGGCGCAGATGCTCGAGCTGCTCGTCGACGTGGACGGGCGGCCGCTGTCGCGGTACGGCTGTGACGGAGTGGTGTGTGCCACTCCGACCGGGTCGACCGCGTACGCGTTCTCGGCGGGCGGGCCGGTGGTGTGGCCCGAGGTCGAGGCGCTGCTGCTGGTCCCGATCAGCGCGCACGCCCTGTTCAGCAAGCCGCTCGTGACGGCGCCGACGTCGACCTTCGCGATCACGGTGGATCCGTACACGTCGTTCGCGGTGCTCTGCTGCGACGGCCGGCGCACCTGGGACCTGCCGCCGGGCGCGCAGGTCACGGTCGAGCGCGGCGACCTGCCGGTGCGGCTCGTGCACCTCAATCCGCGGCCGTTCACCGACACGCTGGTGGCGAAGTTCGCGCTTCCGGTGGACGGCTGGCGGGGGAATCGACGCTGATCCACAGGCCGCAGGTGGGCAATTGTCAGTGCCCACCGATACTGTTCGCCTGTGCTTGAGGAACTGCGCATCACCGGGCTCGGCGTGATCGACGACACGACGCTGCGCCTGACCGGTGGGATGAATGTGATCACCGGCGAGACGGGCGCCGGCAAGACGATGGTGGTGACCGGTCTCGGCCTGCTCTTCGGCGGCCGGGCCGACGCCGGGCGGGTCCGTGCCGACCCCGGCCGCGCCGTGGTCGAGGGCCGGCTGCGGCTGCACGGCACGCTGGCCGACAGCGTGCAGACCCGGATCTCCGACGCCGGGGCCGAGGTCGACGACGACGGCTCCATCCTGCTCAGCCGCACGGTCACCATCGAGGGCCGGTCCCGCGCGCACGTCGGCGGGCGCAGCATGCCGGTCGCGATGCTCACCGAGGTCGGCGAGCAGGTCGTCGCCGTGCACGGCCAGTCCGATCAGCTGCGCCTGCTGCGCCCGGCCGAGCAGCGCACCCAGCTCGACCGCTTCGCCGGCCCCGAGCACGAGAAGCTGCTGGAGGGTTACCGCGAGGCGTTCGGCCGCTGGCGGGCCGTGGTCGAGGATCTGGCCGACCGCCGCCGCAACGCCCGGGCGCGCACCCAGGAGGCCGATCTGCTCAAGCTCGGCCTCGACGAGATCAGCCGGGTCGATCCGCAGTCGGGCGAGGACGAGGAGCTGCGCGACGAGGTGCAGCGCCTCGAGCACGCCGAGGGTTTGCGCACCGCGGCCGCGCTGGCCGCCCAGGCGCTCGCCGGCGGTGCGGAGGGCGGCGACGACGAGCCCGACGCGACCCAGCTGATCGGCGCTGCCCGGCGCACGCTGGAGGCGCAGGCGTCGGTGGATCCGAAGCTCGGCGACCTGGCCGCGCGGATCGAGGAGGCGGCCACCCTGGTCGGCGACGTGTCGGCGGAGCTGTCGGCCTATCTGGGGCTGCTGGACGCCGATCCGGCCCGGCTCGAGGTCATCTACGAGCGGCGGGCGGCGCTGCGCGCCCTCACCCGCAAATACGCCGACGATGTCGAGGGTGTCATCGCCTGGGCCGAGCACGCCCGCACCCGGCTGGCCGCGCTGGACACGTCCGACGAGCTGCTCGAGGAGCTGGAGAAGGAGCGGCTGCGGCTGGCCGGCACGGTCGGCGAGCTGGCCGCCCGGCTGACCGCGGCCCGGCTGGACGCGGCGGGGCGCTTCGCCGAGCAGGTCAGTGTCGAGCTGGCCGGGCTGGCGATGCCGCATTCGCGGGTCGAGGTGGCCGTCGTGGCGCGCACGGCCGGGCGGGACGAGCCGACGGTGACGGTCGACGGCGCCGAGCTGGCGGTCGGGCCGGACGGCGCCGATGACGTGGAGTTGCGGCTGCTGGCCCACCCGGGCGCGCCGTCGCTGCCGCTGCAAAAGGGCGCTTCGGGCGGCGAGCTGTCCCGGGTCATGCTGGCCATCGAGGTGGTCTTCGCGGGCGCCGGCGGCCCGCCGACGCTGGTCTTCGACGAGGTCGACGCGGGGGTGGGCGGTCAGGCCGCGGTCGAGATCGGGCGGCGGCTGGCCCGGTTGGCCCGCACCCATCAGGTGCTGGTGGTGACCCATCTGCCGCAGGTGGCTGCGTTCGCCGACCGGCATCTGGTGGTGGCCAAGGACACCGGCGGCGCGATCACCACCAGCGGCGTGCGGATCGTCGAGGAGACCGAGCGGGCCCGCGAGCTGGCCCGGATGCTGGCCGGGCTGCCCGATTCCGACCTGGGCATCGCGCACGCGGAGGAGTTGCTGGCCGTGGCGGGCCGGGAGAAGCGCGGATAGGTGGCCGACGCACCCGACGACGACGCGGACACCCCGGGCGTTTCACCCCTTTTGTGGGTTACCCGGGGCATGTCGCGTGCGGGGCGGGTGATCCGGCATGCCAGGATGGCCACGATGCGACTTCCCACCTTGCGCCGGACCCGGAGTGTCGAGCCGGGGGCTGTCACCGGCATAGCGCGACTCGACCGCCGGACCAAGCGTCTGGTCGGTCGGCTGCGCCCCGGCGACATCGCGGTGATCGACCACGTCGACATCGACCGGGTCGCCGCCGATTCGCTGGTCGCGGTCGGTGTCTCCGCGGTGCTGAACGCGAAGCCGTCGATCTCGGGGCGGTATCCGAATCTCGGGCCCGAGGTGCTCATCCAGGCCGGCATCACGCTGATCGACGACCTCGGCGAGCACCTGTTCGAGCGGATCCGCGAGGGCAACGCGATCAGCATCGAGGGCGACACGATCCTGCTCGCCGGCGAGCCGGTGGCGACCGGGGTGCGGCAGGACGCCGAGACCGTCGCCGCCGCGATGGCCGACGCCCGCGAGGGCCTGTCGGTGCAGCTCGAGGCGTTCGCGGCGAACACCATGGACTACCTCAAGCAGGAGCGCGAGCTGCTGCTGGACGGCGTCGGCGTGCCCGACGTGCAGACCCGGATCGCCGGCCGGCATGTGCTGATCGTGGTCCGCGGCTACGACTACAAGGCCGACCTGGACGTGCTGCGGCCATATATCCGCGAGTTCAAGCCGGTGCTGATCGGCGTGGACGGCGGCGCCGACGCGCTGGTCGAGTCGGGCCACACCCCCGACCTGATCATCGGGGACATGGACTCGGTCACCGACGACGTGCTGCGCTGCGGCGCCGAGGTGGTCGTGCACGCCTATCCGGACGGCCGCGCGCCGGGCCTGGACCGGGTCCGCCAGCTGGACGTGGCGGCGCTGACCTTCCCGGCGGCCGCGACGAGCGAGGACCTGGCGATGCTGCTCGCCGACGACAAGGGCGCCTCGCTGATCGTCGCCGTGGGCACCCATGCCAATCTGGTGGAGTTCCTCGACAAGGGTCGCGGCGGCATGGCGTCGACGTTCCTGACCCGGCTCAAGGTGGGCGGCAAGCTGGTCGACGCCAAGGGGGTGAGCCGGCTCTACCGGCAGAACATCTCCGGCTCGTCGTTGCTGCTGCTCGTGCTCTCGGCGATCGCCGCGATGGCGTCGGCGGTGGCGGTGTCGACGGTCGGCAAGGCGTATCTCGCCGTGGTTTCCGAGTGGTGGGACAATCTCGTCTTCCAGCTCGGCCACCTCTTCTGACGAGCGATCAAGACGATTCTGACGACTGATCAAGAGGCCTTCGCGTGATCAACTTTCGGTACCACGTCGTGTCCCTCACCGCGGTCTTCCTCGCCCTGGCCATCGGCCTGGTCGTCGGCACGGCGGCGCTCAACGGACCGGTGGCCGACAGCCTCAAGGATCAGGTCACCGCGCTGAGCAAGGACAACAGCAACTACCGCGACCAGGCAAACCAGTATCGCGACGAGCTGAACCGGGTGCAGCAGTTCGCCACCGAGGTGTCCGCGCCGCTGCTCGCCGGCAAGCTGGCCGGTCGCAAGGTGCTGCTGGTCGCGCTGCCGGGCGGGCAGGACTACCTGGACGGCGTCGCCTCGATGCTGACCATCGCCGGCGCGTCGATCACCGCGACGGTCACCGTGCAGGACAAGTTCTTCGACCCGGCCAACGACGTCGAGTTGCTCGACTTGGCGTATCAGTCGTCGCAGCCGAGCGCGCCGGTGACCGGGCTGCCGGTGAACTCCGACGGGGTGGAGACCTCGGCCGCGCTGCTCGCGCTGGCGTTGCAGCAGAAGTCCCCCGAGGTCACTCAGAACGACCTGACGGCGGTGCTGACCGCGTACACGAAAGCGGGTGATATCGCCGTCGCCGACGGGGCGGTGGGCGGCGCCGAGGCGACCGTGGTGGTCTCCGGGCTGCCGCCGGTGGACAAGGACGCGGCCAAGAAGACCCAGTCCGCGGTCACCTTCACCACCCAGTTCGAAAAGGCGAAGCCGCTGGTCGTGGCCGGCAACGGGATCGGCGACGGCAACCTCGTCTCGCAGGTGCGCGGCGACCCGACCCTGGTCAAGCGGATCTCCACGGTGGACAACGTGACCACCGTGCAGGGCCAGCTGGCCACCGCGCTGACCGTCGTCGAGCGGGTGGTCGCCAACAAGGTCGGCCAGTACGGCCTGCAGCAGGGTGCTACCTCGATGGTGCCCAAGACGGCACCCTAAACTCGAGACCCTGGTCCGGCCGCAAGTCAGGAGAGCGTCACCATGGCCACTCGGGTGCTCCGGTCCGCCGGCATCGGTGCGTTCGCCGCCCGGGCGGCGCTCGCCTGGATCCGCCGCGATCCGCGCGCGGGCGAGTTGCACCGCACCAACTTCCACGGCCGTACGGTCACCCTGGCGGGCGGGCCCGCGCTAGCCGCCGGGGCCACCCTCGGCGCGGCGCTTGGTGCCCCGTCGGCGGCCGCCGCGGCCGCCGCGCTCACCGCGGGGGCCGCCGCCGGCGCCGTCGGCTTCTACGACGACGTGGTCGGCAACCGTCCGGAGCAGAAGGCGGCCAAGGGCTTCAAGGGTCACCTCGGCGCGCTGCGCGAGGGCCGGGTCACCAGCGGGCTGGTGAAGATCGGCGGGGTCGGCGTGGCCGGGCTGGCCGCGGCCGCCCTGCTGGCCGCCGACCGCGGCGGCAAGACGCGCGGGCGCGGCGGTGCCGTGCGGGCCACGGCCGACGTGCTGCTCGGTGCCGGCGTGATCGCCGGCACCGCCAATCTGGTCAACCTGCTCGACCTGCGGCCGGGCCGGGCGCTGAAGGCGGGCGCGCTGATCGGCGCGCCGCTGACGCTGGGCCGGGGCGGGGGAGTGGCCGCCGGGACGCTCGGCGCCAGCGCGGCTCTGCTGCCGGCCGACCTGGGCGAGGACATCATGCTCGGCGATGCCGGGGCGAACGCGCTGGGTGCGCTGCTCGGCGTCGCTCTGGTCGGCAAGACCGGCACGACGGGGCGGGCTGTCGCGCTCGCGGTGCTCGCCGGGCTGACCGCGGCCAGCGAGCGGGTCAGCTTCACCAAGGTCATCCAGGACACGTCCTGGCTGCGCAGGCTCGATGAATTGGGGCGTCAGCCCCCGACCCCGTGACCGACGCCCCGGCAACCACGACGACCGCGCGGATCGCGGGGGCGGCCGCGCTCATCACGATCCTGACGGTCGTCGCCCGGATCGCCGGGTTCGGCCGCACGTTCGTCTTCCTGCACACCGTCGGCCACGACGGGCTGGCGGACATCTACAACGCCGCCAACACCATCCCCAACATCGTCTTCGAGCTGGTCGCCGGCGGCGCCCTGGCGAGCCTGGTGGTCCCGCTGCTGGCCGGGGCGGTGGCCGCCGGCGACCGCGATCGGGTGAACGCCACCACCTCGGCGCTGCTGACCTGGGTGCTGACGCTGCTGGTGCCGATCGCCGTGCTGGTCGCGTTCACGGCCGGCCCGATCGCCGGGCTGCTGCCACACGTGCCGCCGGAGCACCAGGAGGTCGCCGCCCGGATGTTGCGGGTGTTCGCGCCGCAACTGCCGCTCTACGGCGTCGGCATCGTGCTCACCGGGGTGCTGCAGGCACACCACCGCTTCGCCTGGCCGGTGATCGCCCCGCTGCTGTCCAGCGTCACCGTGATGGCCGCCTACCTGAGCTACGCCGTCGTCGACGGGGCCCGAACCGACTTTCCCGGGCTCGACACGGCCGGCGAGCTGACCCTGTCGGTCGGCACCACGCTCGGCGTCGTGGTCCTGGCGCTCTGCCTGATCATCCCGCTGCGCCGGCTGGAGCTGCGGCTGCGGCCGACCTACCGGTTCCCCGGCGACGAGGGCCGCCAGGCCGTCCGGCTGGGCTGGGCGGGCGCGGTCACCGTGGGCTCCCAGCAGGTCATGACGGCCGTGGTCATCGTGCTGACGGCCAGCGACGGGCTGACCCTGTTCATCACCGCCCAGACGGTGTTCCTGCTGCCCTGGGCGGTGCTCGCCGTGCCGCTCGCCACCGCCGCGTACCCGAGCCTGGCCGCCGCCGCGAGCCGGGGCGACCAGGCGACCTACGACCAGACCCTGGCCGGCACCGCCCGGTCCGTCATGCTGCTGGCCGGGCTGGGTGCGGCCGCGCTCGCCGGCCTCGCCACGCCGATCGCGTTCCTGATCGGTGCCGCGCCGGCCGGGCCCGGCATCGTCGGCTTCGCCCCGGGCCTGTTCGGCTACGCCCTGTTCGCGTTGCTGTCCCGCGCCCTGTACGCACGCGGCGCCACCGTGGCCGCCGCGGCCTCGACGGCGATCGGCTGGGGCGTCGCCGCGGCCGGCGCGATCGCCCTCTCGGCCGGGCTGAGCGCCGACGTCCAGTTGCCCGCCCTCGGCCTGGCCGCAGCGACCGGCACGTCGGTCATCGGGGCGCTGCTAGTGCTCGCGGTACGCCGGAACGCGGGGGCCGCCGCCCTGCACGGGCTCGGCCGCGCGACCCTCGCCGGTATCGTGGCCGCGGGCGTCGCCGCGCTCGCCGGATGGGGCATAGTGCTGGCAATCGGACACGCGTTCGGGCCGACCCCGGGCGTCGCCGGGAGCCTCGTGCAGGGCATGCTAGGTGGGGTCGTGGTGGCGGTCGCCTACGTGGCGGTGGCCTGCCTGCTGGACCGCCCCGACATGCGCCCCCTGGCCCGGATGCTGGCGCGCAGGGTGCGGCGCCCGCGCAGAGAGGAGACGAGGTGACCGAGGCGACCAGCGACTGGCGCGGCTCGGTGGTGCTGGTGCTCGGTTCCAGCACCGGTGGCGTCGGCGGGCACGTCGCGTCGCTCGTTCGTGGGCTGGTCGCGGCGCAGTGCCCGGTGCTGGTCTGCGGCCCGGCCGCGACCGACCAGCTGTTCGGCTTCTCCGCCGCGGGCGCCGATTTCCTGCCTGTGGAGATCCCGGCCAGCCCCGGCCCGCAGGACTCGGGCACGATCCGCGCCCTGCGCAAGGCGTTCGCCGGCCGCGACGTCGACGTGGTGCACGCGCACGGCCTGCGGGCCGGTTTCGTCGCGGTGCTCGCCCGCCCGGCCGCGCCGGTCGTCGTGACCTGGCACAACGCGGTGCTCGCCAAGGGCCTGCGCGGGCACGCCTCGGCGGTGGTCGAGCGGATCGTGGCCCGCGGCGCCGCGCTCACCCTGGGCGCCTCCGAGGATCTGGTCGAGCGGGCCCGGACGCTGGGCGCCCGCAACGCCCGGCTCGGCGCGGTGGCGGCGCCGGTGGGTGCCGCCCCGAGGCGCACCCGGGCCCAGGTGCGCGCCGAGTTCCGGCTCGCCCCGGACGTCCCGCTGATCCTCTCCGTCGGCCGGCTGCACCCGCAGAAGCGCTACGACGTGTTGATCGAGGCGGCGGCCCGGTGGCGCACGCTGACTCCCGCGCCGGTGGTCGTGGTGGCCGGCTCCGGGCCCAGCTACATGCAGCTGGCCCAGCGGGCCTCCGAGACCCGCGCCCCGCTCTACCTGCTTGGGCACCGCACCGACGTGCCCGACCTGCTGGCCGGCGCCGACCTCGCCGTGATCACCAGCGCGTGGGAGGCCCGCCAGTTGTTCGCCCAGGAGGCCTTGCGGGCCGGCGTGCCGCTGGTCGCCACCGCGGTCGGCGGGCTGCCCGGGCTGGTCGGCGACGCCGCCGTGCTGGTGCCGGCGGGCGACGTGGACGCGCTCGACGCGGCCGTGCGGGGGCTGCTCGCCGAGCCGGAGCGCCGGGCCGACTACGCCGCCCGGGGCCCGCAGCGGGCCGCCCGGTGGCCCACCGAGGACGACACCGTGGCCGACGTTCGCGCGGCGTACGCGTCCGTCACCGCCGACGCGCGGGCCGGCCGGGGGTGATCGCAGCGCTGCACCGTGCGCTGGACCAGATTCGGCGGGTGCGCAGCCCCAGCACGCCCCGCGGGCGTCGGGTCGCGGCCTGGGTGCCTTATCTGCTCGTGCTGCTGGCCGCCGCGGCCAGTCTCGCCGGGCTTGCGGTGCGCCCCGCGACCGGCGCGCCGCTGGTCACCTCCGACTACGTGATCATCGCCGGGGCGGCCGGGCTGCGCTGGGACGATCTGGACCCGCAGCGCACGCCGACGCTGTGGGCCGAGGCGACCAAGGGCTCGGTCGGCTGGCTGTCGGTGCGGTCCGCACACCGCACCACCTGCCCGGCCGACGGCTGGCTCACTCTGGGCGCCGGCAACTACGCCGAGTGGACCGCCGACCGCAGCAGCGACCGGGTCCTCGACCAGTGCCCGCCGGTCGCGCCGGCGCTGACCCAGCCCGACGGCATCGGCGCCAATCTCACCCTGCAGCGCAACGTCGTGCGGGACAACCAGGACGATCTTCCGTACGGGGCCACGCCCGGCGCGCTGGCCGAGTCGGTGCGCTGCACCGTGGCCGTCGGCACGGGCGCCGCGGTCGCGGCCGCGCGCCCGTTCGGCCGGGTCGACAAGTATCAGGCCACGCTGCCCGCCGACCCGCGCAAGCTGCTGTCGGACTGCGTGCTCAGCATCGTCGACCTCGGCACGATCAGCGGCACCGGGGCCACCCGGCAGGCGCAGGTGGAGCAGGCCGACGCCACCCTCGCGCGGGTCGTGGCCGCGCGCCCCGCCCGTTCGCTGATCATGATTGCCGGGGTCTCCGACACCGACACCACGTCGCGGCTGCATGTGGCGATCGCCGAGGGGCCGGGCTGGGAGGGCGGCTGGCTCACCTCGGCCGGCACCGGCCGCGACGGCTATCTGCAGCTGGTCGACCTCGCCCCGACCGTGCTGGCGGCGCTGAACCGGGCCGCGCCGGAAAAGCTGTTCAGCGGCCGCACGGCCACCTCGGTGCCGGGGCGCCCGGCCGATCTCGCGAGCGCGGTCGGCGGCGAACACGACGCGGACCGGCGGGCCGGCGCCCAGCAGGACATCGCCAACACGTTCTTCCTGGTGCTGGCGGCCGGGCAGCTGCTGCTGTTCGGGGCCGTCGTGCCGTTGATGATCCG
>Ga0307515_10022060_pt1 | contig 11247 bp, 5 predicted proteins | sample 17_EM_MG_FD_194513 | JGI IMG/M metagenome (GOLD analysis project Ga0307515, IMG submission 194513) | Populus trichocarpa ectomycorrhiza microbial communities from riparian zone in the Pacific Northwest, United States - 17_EM | ecosystem: Host-associated > Plants > Roots > Unclassified | place... | reverse complement strand
AAGTATTCACTGTAATCCAAAAAAAAAGAAGCAGAAGGCCCAGAAAAGGACAGCTACGAACACTGCATCCACACACAAATGAGAGAGGTTTCCAAGCTTCATGACAATGAGTTCCACACACACACACATATATATATATATATATATACAATTCAATCATTCTGTGCATATATTATAAACAACAAGATTGACGAGGAGCATAAAGCAAGCAAGAAAATTTTGCTTAACATGCATATGGCTATGAACCAATCAACCAACAAATTTTTTTAGGTGAGGAAATAGGGAGCATGTCAGTATGCGTGCACACATGCATACTTATAAATACAAAATTTCTTTCAGAAAACTTACAGCACCACAGGTACAACAGTTAGAAACTTTCTGTTGCGTGTAAGCTGCTTCCCTTTATCTATCTGTTCCCACCAGGTCAGCCGATTATAGATCCCCTGGTCTTCAGCAAATGGGGTTCCTTTCTTCCAGTGGAAAAAGTGATAAGTGATCTGAAGAGCGAAGCATTCTAATCACTCATTGTTCAACAAAAAATGGAGCAACTAAGCTGCGACTGGAAATGAAGACAGATAGAGCACTGAAATGAACATAGAACTTGTCATAATAGTGAATGATGATTCATGCAACAGTTGTACAGGTGGTAGAAAACAGGCCAACGTTAAGCCATTTGTAATGCAAAGAAAAAGAAAAATGATACTTGTTAAAAAGTTCCTACTCTGCTATTGCTAACAGCCACAAAAGCATTCATTCAATTCAATTATACACTATTTACCTACTGTTTCTATTCAAACAATACACGCATACCCCAATGACATTTTTTTTATTTTCAAATCTGCAGTGAACACACCCTATACCAAACAGTTCGTAATGAGGGAAAATAGTAACACTCCACAAAAAAAAAAGGATATACAAAAATTTCCTTCTAACTGAGGCAGCATTAAATATTAACACAAGTTACCTAACAACTAAACAGGGTCATATGATAAGGATTCAACAGATAGCGTGCAGAGGATCAAAATATCAGCATAGTTACAAATCAATCTAATCCCCACATGACAGAGCTCACAAACTTAGTTCAATAGATCATAATCTCCTCCTGTACCTTGATGTGAAATGCAAGGAATCAAGAAAAATAATCCAAAAGCTTATACTACTTGTTTGCAGGCTTCCCATTTAATATATAATCATCGTGAGAAACTGGTTCTGAAGGAAAAAATGAAGCTGTTCTCTTGTGGTTACACCAAGGTAAAAAGCCCATCATAGGTGGTAAATCCATTGCATATCCACAACCTATTAATGTCATAATTAACACGTGTGTTTCCTACATCATTTAGTAACTAAGCTTAGAAGAAAACCAGAAAAGGCTAACAGTTCAAAACATATAGCCTCACAGGTTTTAAGAATGTCTGATTATTCCACGTACCCTAATGCTCATGTCTTGTTAGCATAGCTGATGAAGTTTCTTGAGGTCACTTTGTAATTGATTCATACTCCTCGTACTAAAGGACCTAGAACCAAATTCTACTTGTACGCAGGGTGGATGCAGGTTCAAGGGAGGAGGAGGGTAAAATGTCTGTGAAGAGTCCACAGCCATTCTACCATATCCTTCCAAGTTTAGTGAGACACTCCGATCAATCCTCTATTTACCTGGACAACTTATTTATTTAGGTTTTTAGCATTCTTTCATGATGTTAGCTTGTGGTCATCTTTTAAGACCAAAATCCTTCAAAAAACAACTCCACGAAAACTTCATACAAAGTTATCCATTCCAAACTTTCAACCAAATCAATGAGTGTAATGGCAGTGAAACTCTTCTGTTCATTGTAAGGAACGAAACAGAGAGACCAAGTTCGCCCAGGTATCTGCTTGTAACAAACAAGTGAAGAACAAAGGTGCCCACTTTAGCATTTGAAACCGAAAACACTAATTCTAAGGCTAGTCATTTGATGATAAACATAATCTAATAATTTCACTTAATCAAGATACGATGCAGCTAAAGAAATTTGATAAATTGAGCAAGCTAAACTAAACCCCAAAACCAAACACGCACGCAATCCTTGAAACTCCTAAAATAAGAATAACAGCAGGCTTTCTTTCTTCGAACCCTAATCAAGAAATTCCAACCTACCCGATCAAATTTTTTTTTTTTTTTTAAAAAGGGAAGAAAACTTACAGCGAAGTGAGAGAGATTGACGATGGTCCAGGCCAAGCCAGGAGAGCAACCAAAGATAGCAAGAACAATGAGCCAAAAAAAGAACAATATTAATATGTAAGTGGTCCAAACCCCTGGATACATGAACCACTCCGTGTTCCTGTTCAGATCCGCCGTTGGCACCGCCGTCACATACAAATTCGCCATTTCCCTCTCGCTGTCTCTTTCAATGTCTTTTCTTTTCGTTTCTATATCAAGTACTTTTATGATTTACAACCAGTTTGGTAGCACAGTGATTGTATTTTAAATTATTTTTTAATATATTAAAAATAATATTTTTTATTTTTTTAAATTTATTTTAATAATAGCACAGCAATAATTTATAAATACTAAAATGAATTAATTTAAAATAAAAATTAATTTTTTTTAAATACAAAAATATTTTTATTTGATTTAATAATAATAAAAAAAATGTTTTTGATGGTTATGGTTATTAGATTGCGGCAGAGAAGAATGTAAAGAGGGATGGAAGGTAGTGATTATTTTTAAGAATCACAAGAAAAACAAAAGGAATCCTCTCCCGTTCTTGGCTGCTTGGTTAATCATCAACCAGAAAATTAATTCGCTTCTATTATTATTTTGATTTATCAAAAATATAGTATTCTTTAACTGATAATACCAATGCCGCCGATCATTATTCGATGTCGTTTCACGACTGCTTATAGTAGAAAACTAGATTTTCTAGCCCCAGATCGGGATATCCGTGGAATGAAAAGCGGAAAAAACTTAGAAAATTCAAGGATTAATAATTTAATTTTAAAATATAAAATTAAAATAAAATTAATTTAAAAACATATTGAAGAAAAAACCTTGAGTTATTTTATTAACATATCACCCGAAACAGAGGATATAAATATCGGTTCAATAATAATAATAATAATAATAATAAATAAGTAAATAAATAAAAAATATATAAAAATAAAATGGTATAGTGACAAATAATTAAAAGAAAAAAAATTCATGAAATAAAAAAAAATTCGATAATTTAAAAGCAAGCGGAGATAGGGTACTCAATTTAAACAGAAAATATTTGAACTAAACACAAGGGTAATGCTGTAAATAAGTTTAACATGGAGATATAAAAGTGTTTCGGCTTCTCTCGGGGGCCAATGTTGGCCGGCCATTAAGCAAAGAGAGGGGGAGGATTTTTCTTTTCTTCTATTTTCACCTAAAATCCTCGTCAAAAACAATTAAAAAGTTAGGATTAAGGGTACCATAGAAGGTTTAGGAGGATTAAAACAAAGGGTTCCAAGTTTCAGTAGAGTTTTGGTGCCTGAAAGTGGAGAATTTTGGAGCTAGGGAGAGAAAGTGAAGAGTGAAGAGAAAATGAGTTTTTCCTTGGAAAGTTTACCTTGAATTAGTGTTATTAAGAGGTAAAATACTCTACTCTCGTGTTTGAACAAAGTTCTAATATATTCTTAAACTTGAGTATGGATGTTTGTGTTATGGAACCTAGATTTTTGTATGTTCGGATGTTTGAAAGGATGAATTTAATTTTGAATTGCATGTATATTTGGACTTAAAAAAGGATTGAGATAAGTTAGAATTGTGAAAAATTAGAAAGAAATCATGCCATTCCTTCTTTGTGTAAAATTTTGGCCTAGACACATAGAAATGGGGAATGAACTAAATTGGTTTGATTGTTAGTTGAATTTTTTATTATTTTTCTCCACACTCGCAGTATATTATTTAATTTTTATGTTTTATCAGACTAACTGATATGAATTTTGATAGTGAAAATACTAAAAAATATATTTTTAAATTGTTTTGATCAAAACAACTACCCACATATATTATATTAAAAACTAAATTATTTTCTATTTTTATTTCTTTTATTTTGAAAAAAAAAAGACATTAGAATCTTTCTTATGATCATAACGTGATACAAAAAGTATCCTTTTAATTTCATTATAAAAAATTAACGATTGTTATTCTTAAGCGGTGTTATTCTAAATTTCAACTATTAAATATTTAAATATAATCCTTTTTTATGTTTATCAGGCTAGTAGGTGTAATGTTTAACATTGTTTTAAATATTTTAATAAATGAATTTGATTATTATTACATCATTAAACAGTTTTCTATATTTGATTATCATGACAAATCATACGACCGACACGTGACAAGAGATGTTTTCTATATATGTTTTTGAATTTATTAATTTCTTAACGAGAGAGGTCATAGTCACTTACAAGGCACCTATATTTATATGGAATGGCGTGCTCTTTTTTTGTTCCAATCTTGAAAGCAAAATAATAAAAAACTTTTACAATTAATTATTTTCAAGAATTATTTATAGTTTAGAGTTCAAGATTAAAAAAATTAATTATTTTCTTAGAATATTAATTGCTTCGCAAATTTACCATGAATTTGAAATATTCTATAGATTTGATAACCAAGTTTGAGGCTCCATTAATTAGTGTTTGCCGTAAAACACCCCGTTTTTAGATCCAAAAGTGGCGAAGCAATTAAAAATATTTTATTTTGATTAAAAAAAAATCCCCTAGAACCCTTATAGCTAGCGACTTTTGTATTTTAGTCAACTAAATCCAATTAGACTAAATTGGAAGATAAGTATCAAATATTATTTTTTAAATGTTAAGAAATAATAAAAAGAAACATCAACTCTTTTCAAGAAAATAATAAATTTCGCAAATGTTTCTTAAATAAAAAAATAATTTAAATAATCCTAGTGTTGGGTGGAGGAGAGCAGTTTGGTCGGCATCATCTTGTGTTAAGATAACATTTATATGGAGACGAATTCAATAGTCTCCATTTGGGTTAAGTAATTCTGCAAGTTATATGCATGTAATTAAATGCATTTTGCTTAAAAAATCAAAAGTCAACGACAAGAATGAAGCCCGATCGAGCTTATATATGGTAAATGAAGATCATAGTCAATGCTCCTCATGATCAAAAAGGATATAGATCCTGTGATCAATAGAGATCCATTGAACGCACACGAGAGCTGTGTGATCTTGTCTCTGTGGAATCTCTCAGTCCTCCTTTTCCTTAATTTATGTTTTCCAATCTACCTGTATGCAGCGCCTTCTTTTGACTGTTCAAATGTCAACGATGTGAACAGCCCACTTACTGATCAATCATCTCTCCCTCTCTCTCCCTTGCTATTTACTATCATTTTTGGCACGTACTCTCCTTGTTCTTCAATCTTGATCTTAGCTAGCTTAGTATGCAAAGAGAGGAACAAGAAATTCAAAGAATGGATGGTTTTGAGCATCAAGCGCCATCATTTTTTATCTGCCCAATATCTCTTCAGGTCATGAAAGATCCTGTTACTATATCCACAGGCATGACCTTTGACCGAGAGAGCATTCAGAAATGGCTTTTCTCTTATAAGAAAATCATTTGTCCTGTTACAAAACAACCCCTTTCTGATTTCCGTCTCACTCCAAATTCTAATCTTCTTCGCTTGATCCAATCATGGCACTTGCAGCACGCATCATCATCAACAACAAAGTTTGTGGAGCCGGAGCCTAATAATCAAGATGCCTTGATGAAAGTCCTTCTTGAAGAGATTAAGCAACCCCATTTGCAGGTAAAATCTCTTAGAAAGATCAAGTCATTAATCCAGGAGAATCGTGGTGATAGTAGCAGGATTACTTGCATCAGAGATGATAGCTTATTTTCTCTAGTAGCATCTCTTGTAGTCAAAACTGAGTTACCAGGGGTTCCACAGATTACTGGTAATGACACGCCAGAAATTATCAATGAAGCTGTGTCTTCTCTGTGTCTTTTAAGGCCATCCGATGAGACATTAAAGATGGTTTCACAAAATGAAAATGGCCTGTTAATCGAATCACTTTGTTTAATTATAACACAGTATTTGAGCAATCTACAGATTAGAATTCAAGCTGCTCTTCTTCTGAAGTCCATATTTGAAGTGGTTGATGGAATTTACAAGGAAGGACTTAGAGTTGAGTTCTTTGAGAGCATCACGGAGATATTGAAGGACCAAATTTCAAAACATGGAAGCCTGACAGTCTTGGCTACTTTGATGGAAGTTTTGTCATATGGGAAGAATAAAGAGAAAGCTATTGAGGGAGGACTCATTCCGATCCTGATCGAATTGCTAGCTGAGGACAATGAGAGGCATGTGTGCGAGCTGATGTTAGCCGTGCTAGAAAAACTGTGCCAGAAAGCAGAAGGGCGGGCTGCCTTTTTGGCACATCCAGCAGGCATAGCAGTTGTATCATCGAAGATTTTGAAGGTTTCCCATGTTGGAGATGATAAATCAATAAGTTTGTTGTCATCCGTTTTAAGATTTTGTATCAGTAGAGGTGAGGTTGCACAAGAATTTATGGAGGTGGGTGGAGTGACAAAGATTTGCTTGGTGATAGAAAGTGGATGCAATTTAAAGACCAAGGAAAAAGCCAGGGAAATCTTAGGGTTTCATCTTAAAACATGGAACAAGACTCCTTGTTTCCCCTCTTTATTTAAAGCTTGATTAATTACTTTAATCCACAGTACATACCTCTTTTTTTTTTTTTTGAGAATCATTTCTTGCATAACCTATGCTTAAGTGTATTGTTTTTTGTACTGGTACTTTTAAAGAAAATGAAATATTTCTTTCTTTTGTTCAATTCCTGTTACAAGAGTAGTATATCCAGACTAATAACCCATATTGCAGACGAACGCAATCATGCGAACAAATCTTTTTTGATAAATTGTATCAACTACTCTCTTTTGGATTTGAAAACGCCAAACATCTGACGATAATAGATTCGACTAAACTTCAAGAAAAATTAATTTTTTAATTTCTATATATTAGTTTGACTTCAAATTCAAATTTTGATGAAATGAATGTAATTAGTAATTTTTCTATGTATAACATATTAAAAATAAATAGATACAGAGTTAAAAATAAATTTGAACATAACTTTATTTTTTATCTTTTGAGTTTTTTTTTTTAATTTTAACAAAATAACAAAAAAATGAAAAAAAAAAAACATAGTTCAAAAAATATTTTTAAAAACAACATAACTTCTTGACAAATTAAAATTTTATTTGTTAAGAAAAATGCAAACTATACCTGCACATACCTCCATTGTTCCTGCCACTCGTGTACTAAGATGTGTAACATTGTCTGGAAAAAGTTTTGCAAGCCCAAAACCCCCTATTTTAGGCTGCAAGTTTCCGTCAAGAACTACATTACTGGCCTTCATGTCCCTTTGGACGATATGTGGTTCAGCTTCCTCATGAAGAAATTAAGACTTTTTCTGACGTCGCTAACCAGACATGAATTAATTTGGATATTAATTAGCGGCCCGTAATTGACATCTGCATGCTGCTGTCACTGAAAGGGTCCTTGTTTTGCTGCCATGCATAACGAATAAATAATAGAGCAGGATGCTACCAGGCATATAAATGCAAGTAAATCAATATGCATACGTCTAAAAGGAGCTGCTAACCTTCTTCTTTAGTTTTATTTTCTTAAAAGGAACCTCAATTTGATTCATGATCTGCAGTCAATTTTAGCAGGCACATTCAAATTAACCAGTTCGTCCACCCTCGACATATAAAACTTGGGCTTGCACCTATTGGTTCGATCCTTGATGAATCGATGTTTGCAGGAAGATTATGATATTTGGCTTGGTCAATTAAGTACGTACGATTCCAAGTTAAATTTTAACGTAAAATTAAAAAGAAGGAGTAGATAATGTGAACGTATTTTCTAACAGCATGAAAATATTTTAATTGAGAATTAGAAAGTTGAAGCATATATTTAATAAAATATTTAAGTGAAAATTATATAAACAAATAAATCTTAAAAAAATGCCAATGTTAACCAAAAATTAAAATGGGAAGCTAAAAGATAGATGCGCATGAAATTATTTAATCTCATAATACGTGGTGCTCTTTGAATTTTTTATATTTAATTATATGGCAAAAAAAAAAAAAAGATTTTCATCACAAATGTAATAATTTAAATTATGTAGAATAAATATAATTGTTAGCTTAAATTCTTCTTTTGTTATCAATGTTTTTTTAATACAAGAAATATATCTTTCTTTAGCTATGTTGTTTATTACAAAGAAATTGTAAGCAATTAAAACCAATATCCAAAAAACTTTTAACAATTTGAAATAAGTATAAAAAAGATATCTCTTTAATTAAAACCTCTTTCTCTTATTATTACATTCCTTATTGTTTTTTTTTTTTACTTAATTGTTTTTTACCATAAGTTATGTTTTTTAAACATAAACTTAACACAATCTTAAAGGCAAGTTTTAATAAAAAATAATAAAAAAATGCAAATATGCATTTAGAAAAGTATGCATATAACGTTCATATATAATTATTTAAAAAGCAATTGATAATATTACCATAAAAAATGCAAATATTATTTGAAAAATATTGACATAATTAGATAATTATTAAACATCATTCAAATAAATTCATTTAAAAATAATCTATTACATAAACACCATTTAAATAAATATTTAAATAATCTACTTATAAAATATGAAAAGATATTTAAAAAAAAATGAAAAGGCCAAGCACGCATGAGTTGGATCAATGCGCCTAGTCCACATGAAAACCTAAGTGTGTCAGCCTGGTTTTTATTTTTTTACCTTAGAGGAAGGAAGACGTGAGTTTGCTCTAACTCTTTTTTTTTTATTAGGTGGACAAGGGGTCATCCATCTACCATTTTTTATGGTAATTGAAGGTGGCTCTAGTGATCAAAACATTGAAGTCCAAGTTTTTAGACCCCAAAACCTAGATCCCAACACTTTTTTCATCTAAAAACATGAAAAAATCTCATAAACCTCTATAACCTCATTTCTTACAACAAAACACATTTTAATCGGTTTGAAAACTCAAAATCAAATTAAAAAAACTTCATGAGCCTTAAATTACCTTTTCTAACATCACCTTCAATGAGTTATGGAGGATCAAAATCAGACCACCCGAGAGCTTTCTCTCTGTTTAAAATTTTCTAACAACATTTTCTCTTTTCTCTCAAGATCTAATGACTAGAACATAAAATAAAGAAAGTTTGAGACCTAAACAAAAAATCTAAAAATCAAAGGATCAAATGTAAAATAAATAAATAAAAGGATTAAAGTGTAGATTTATGTGCCTTTTAAAATGAAAAAAAAAGGTTGTTATTTTTTTAATATCAATTTTTTCCTCCATCTTGATTTTATACGACCACTATAAATTCTTAAATATAAAATTGACATTTCATTTAACCTTTGAAACAATTCATGACACCCCTACACATGATATCATACAACTCGGAGGGAATGGGAAAATATAGGACCAAAAAATTATAAATTTGAGTATCAAATTAAAAAAAATAAAGATCAATGACCAAATCAAAGGAATGCAAAAACAACTACAAAAGAGCCATAATAAATACCAAATAGTAATAATAATGCTCGTTGAAAACAAAAGGAAGAGAAAATAAAGGAAATGGATAACAATAACAAAAACAAGTTGTGATAATGAACTTCTAGGCTAGAGACCTAAAGATAAAAACCTGGCAGTAAACACTAAGCAAAGGGTGTTCTAAGCAAAAATAGGAAAACAAAGTTAAGAAAAGAAGTAGCAAAAACTGGGAAGAGAATACTTGTAAGAAAATCTTTTAGGTGGCTCCACTTAGCTTATCTTATAAATCTTGCAATACATGTCAATTACATTACATCTTTTTATAAATGGAACTAAAAATCTCTTTAGTTTAACTTTTAGTCAAGTCCCATCATAAATCATTAGCCCATTTTAAATGATCCAAAAGCATCATGACATCATGCTAGATACAACCACTTACTTGTATGTAACTACTTAGAAAATCAGGTCGATAAAAATATCATACTCATTAACTCTTTATACTACAAGTGTAAGAACATTTAAATATAAAATTTTAAGAACTTGAAACACTCATCCTATTGTTATATAATTTTTTTGACAACTATTTATATATATATTTTTTTCTCTATAATCATACAAAAAAATATTGACAACCTTGATGAAAGAAGAACATAATAAAAAGCACAATAAAAAAAAGGTTAAAAAATACATTCAAAGCAATAACAATAAATGTAGTTGTAAACAAAAGGACTATAAAGAAAAAAAATAGAAAGGAAACAAGAAAACATAAGCAACTACAATTAAATCCTAACATGAAGGCCCTAGAACAACAATCGTTAGTAATGACTGAGCAAAGAGCATTCTTAACATAAATTGGTAAAAATAAAAAAACAAAAAATAGAAAAAGAATACATGTGAATAGACAACTAATAAGATGGAAAAGTAAGTGGAAAAAACAGAGACCTAAAATTGATTAATCTAGCTTAATGGTTGAAGAGGCAGAAATCATGAAATAAAGAAAGTCAACACACTTTCCTAAAAACAATTGTAAGATGGAAAAATGAAAACACATAAATAAAAGTACAAAAAAGTTACAAATAGCCAATCCTTAAAGCATAAGAAATATGTAGTGATTGGAGAAGACATGCCAAAAATTGGCCACTTTTTAAATGAAAAAGTACAAAAAAGAGAGAGCATGCTTCAATCATGAACAAATAACAAAGACATGGGAAAATAAGAAGAGATATCAGAAATAACATTGAAAGAAAGCATCAAGTTTATACAATTAGTTTATAAATTGACAATAAAAAAAAAACTGATCAAACACTAAAAGCATGCAAAAAAAATAAAAATAGTTAACTCCAAACCTAACCTTACATCAGCCTAATAGTAGAATACAACTTTAAAGTTTGTAAATACAATAGTTTAGAATTCATAGAAGAGAACAATTTAGTGTCTAAAAGGAATGAGTAGTTTGACAAATATTATTAGATTAAAAAACAATAATTTTAGGACATAAAATATTAAAGAGCAAATATTACAGTTGTGCGTACTAGACATGCTTGCACTGGAAAAAAAAAAAGATCCAATTCTTGGCAAGAAAAAAACATTAAACTAAACGTCAGCATGAAAAAACAAATTGCAAAGCTAGAAAAAAAAAAGTTAATTAAAAGAAAGGGGAAGGGGAAAGGGATAAT
>Ga0307515_10022059_pt1 | contig 11247 bp, 5 predicted proteins | sample 17_EM_MG_FD_194513 | JGI IMG/M metagenome (GOLD analysis project Ga0307515, IMG submission 194513) | Populus trichocarpa ectomycorrhiza microbial communities from riparian zone in the Pacific Northwest, United States - 17_EM | ecosystem: Host-associated > Plants > Roots > Unclassified | place... | reverse complement strand
ATTTTTCTCTTTTTTTTCAATTTTTTTTTTTGTTAAGGGAGAGAGATAAGACACCAAATTCTGGCTTAGAGAGAAAAAATCATCGTTGATGATGATTCTAGCCACCAAAAAGGTTGAAATTGGTGTCAATGGGTTCCATTTTATAAGGATACTTTTACCTAGGTGTTTTTTTCCTTCTCCTTGCCCAAGAAGACAAATCTAACCGCTAGAATGTTTTTTGGTTTAGGTTGATTTCAATTTTTAAGCTGGTTTTAGGTTTTTTAGATCATGAATAGGTTTATCAAGGTGCTTTGAGTGTTTTCTAGATGTTTTGGGTAAAAAATGAGTTGAGAAATAGTTTTTCTGTTGTCGTCAATGACAGGTTATCTGCCTTTTTTTTCTTAAAAAAAGGGTTAGGCTGGGGTGGAAGGCCTATGCGTCTAGGTTGTTGTTTTTTAAATGCCTAGGCCCATGCGCTAGAGCTTCTTTTGATTTTTATTTTTGCTATTTTATATTTAGGTTAAAAAATTGAAAAACAATTGTTGAACCTAATTGAGTTCATGAGTCAGGTTGTAGTTTTAACAGGTTAATTTGTAATATCCAGGCTATTATTTGTTTTTCTTTTTTATAGTTTAATGCTTTTACTACCCCTCAATTTAAAGAAAACAAAATACAATCTCATCATTTGTTATCACTAATGTACTTTTATTATCTCAACACCGTGTTCCTATCATGGTTTTTTTACTTCTAAAACAAATATTTGATGCAAAATATTATTGAATTCGATGACATGCATGACTTGTTTCACAAGTTTATTTTGTTGCCTCGAGTTCACTTAGTTTTTTTTAAGTAAATGCTATTGTTTATTGATTTTGTCTTTCAATATTGAATTAATTCAGGATTAAACTCTTCAAATTATTTTTTTCAAGATTACTCCCATGAATTCCATAGGTCAACTCATGTTAACATAGGCAGATTTTTGTGCGTTGACTAGCATGTTAGTAATATCTATTAATGTTTGGAAAGAGTTAATTACTAGTTAGGTGTCCGCGCTACGCTGCGGGCTCACTTTTTATTTTCATAAAAAATATCATAAAAATTTATAATACAAATAATAATATTTTTTTTCAAATTTATTAATTATTTTATTAATAATATTAAGTATAATAAAAATAATAATATTTATAACACAAATGATAATATTTTTAATATTAATACTATGAATTATAATAAAAATAATAATATTTATAACACAAATGATACAATTTTTAATATTAATACTTTCAATTATAATAAAAATAATAATATTTATAACACAAATAATACTATTTTTCATATTAATACTTTTAATTATAATAAAAATAATAATATTTAAAATACAAATAATTATATTTAGAAACCTAAGACCCAAGAACCTTGAGTCCTGACTCAAGACCCATTAAGCTGGGGTCTTGATAATAGACTCAAGACAATCGGATTCTAACGCAGCACCCTAGTGAATTGGGTCTAGATGAAGGACCCAAGAGATTGGGCCTGACACAAGACCCATTGTCCTTGGGTCCTGACGCAAGACCCATTCGACTTGGGTTCTGAGGCAAGATCCAAGAGCATTGGGTCCTGACGTAGGACCAAAACGAATTGGTTCCTGATGCAGGACCAAAGATAATTGGGTCCTGATGCAGGACCTATTTGAAGGGTAAAAATATAAATTATTGTTCTTATTATCATTAATAAATTTGAAATAAAATATTATTACTACCAAAGAAAAATCATATAGTTGATTTAAAGGATAAAAGTAAAAATTATTATTATTATTATTATTATTAGTAATAGTAGTAGTATTTGTGCTATAAATATTATTATTTATATTATAATTGAAGGTATTAATATTAAAAATAGTATTATTTGTGTTATAAATATTAATATTTCTATTATTGTTCAAAGTATTATTATTTGTGGTAAAAATATTGTTATTTTTATTATCATTGAAGGTATTAATATTAAAAACAGTATTATTTGTGATATAAATATTATTATTTAACTTGTCTGCCCTAATGTTTATATTTTTTAATCTTTAAAAAACAATTATGGTTTTTCTTCGATAGTAATAATAGTTTTTTTAAATTTATTAATGATGATGATGATGATAATAATAGTAGTAGTAGTAGTAGTAATAGTAATTTTTAATTTTACCTTTCAAATCAAATCTATGGTTGTTTTTCAATATCAATAATAATGTTTTTCAAATTTATTAATAATATTAATCATAATAAAAATAATAATATTTAAAATACAAATAATTTATTTAGAAACTTAAGACCCAAGAACCTTGAGTTTTGACTCAAGACCCATTAAGCTGGGGTCTTGATAATAGACCCAAGACAATTGAATTCTAACGTAGCACCCTAGTGAATTGAGTCTAGATGAAGGACCCAAGAGATTGGGCCTGACGCAAGACCCATTGCCCTTGGGTCCTGACGCAGGACCCATTCGACTTGGGTTCTGAGGCAAGATCCAAGAGCATTGGGTCCTAGCGTAGGATCAAAACGAATTGGTTCCTGACACAGGACCAAAGATAATTGGATCCTGATGCAGGACCTATTTGAAGGGTAAAAATATAAATTATTGTTCTTATTATCATTAATAAATTTGAAATAAAATATTATCACCACCAAAGAAAAACCGTATAATTGATTCGAAGGATAAAATTAAAAATTATTATTATTATTATTATTATTATTATTATTATTATTATTATTAGTCAAGGTTGTTAAAATCGCTTTTTTAACACGACACGAAATATATAATATAAACTCGGATCGTAAACTCGTAAAATCATAAGTAAAATATTTTAACTAATTATATATTGACAATTCCAATCAAGTAGAAAATAATAATATAACATAATTAAAATAAATACAAAATAAATAATATAAATATCCAAACACCTTAAAGTACATATATCAAATAATTAATTGATTAAAAATATTAAATTATTTTTAATAATTGTTTTAAGGGTCATTCATTAACTGAATCCTAAATGTATTGATTGAAATTTATAAAACAAATATCTCCACAAGATTAGCTATCATTTCAAGAACAATTTTTTTATTCAATTTGTTTTTTAATATTTCAAGAACATCAATAAAATCCTTCCTTGTTACTGAGATTATAAGAATAATAAACATAAAAGATAATAAATTGTAACCCAATGTGCTGCTTTAGCTTTGCAAGTTGTAAAAGCATGTCAATTTATTTTTAAAATATTAAACTACATAAGACTAAATTAAAATCAAAGCAATTTAATTAAACTATGAGTAAAATATTCACGACCACACAAGTAAATTATTCAACTAAATTGTGGACCACATAAAATTCTTCTTACCACTTTGACTGCACTGGCCTCTAAAAAACCACATCGTCCTTCTCCTCCTCTCTTGCATTTCTAATTTTACTCCTCCCATGGCTTCCATTTCCATCACCCTGAAATTCTTCGTTTCTCAAATCCCCCTCTCCCTCTCCCTCCCCCTCTCTCACTTGCCCTGTCTACATCCCCAACAAAATCCCAAACCCCAATTAGTGTTGCTGGTGCTCCCCTCTTCCTCTCCCTCCCCCTCTCTCACTCGTCTTGTCTACGTCACCAACAAAATCCTAGACCCAAATTAGCGTTGCTGATGCTAGCAGTGCTAAGGTTGAGACTTGAGAATGTGAGATTTGGGCAAAAGACGGACAAAGAGGAAAGGGAAGGCTGGGGAGTGTGTAGCAAAGTCGGGACTGTGACTTTAGTCAAACTCGTAAACTCGGTCCGAGTTGACCGAGTTGAACCGAGTTTGACCAAGTTTACTGAGTTTTGAGTTTTTAACCCGATTTTATACGTTATATATGAGTTGACTCGTAAAATCGTACGATTTTACGAGTCAACTCACGATTTTAACAATATTGGTAGTAGTAGTAGTATTTGTGCTATAAATATTATTATTTATATTATAATTGAAGGTATTAATATTAAAAATAGTATTATTTGTGTTATAAATATTAATATTTCTATTATAGTTCAAAGTATTATTGTTTGTGGTAAAAATATTATTATTTTTATTATCATTGAAGGTATTAATATTAAAAATAGTATTATTTGTGGTATAAATATTATTATTTAACTTGTCTGCCCTAATGTTTATATTTTCTAATCTTTAAAAAACAATTATGGCTTTTCTTCGATATTAATAATAGTTTTTTTAAATTTATTATTGATGATGATAATAATAATATTAATAGTAATAGTAATTTTTAATTTTACCTTTCAAATCAAATCTATGGTTGTTTTTCAATATTAATAATAATGTTTTTCAAATTTATTGATAATATGAATTATAATAAAAATAATAATATTTATAACACAAATGATAATATTTTTAATACTAATACTTTCAATTATAATAAAAATAATAATATTTATAACAAAAATAATAACATTTTTAATACTAATACTTACAATTATAATAAATAATAATAATAATTATAACACAAATAATAATATTTTTAATATTAATACTTTCAATTATAATAAAAATAATAATATTTATAACACAAATGATACTATTTTTCATATCAATACTGTTAATTATAATAATTATAATAATATTTAAAATACAAATAATTATATTTAGAAACCTAAGACCCAAAAACCTTGGGTCTTGATGAAGGACCTAATAAAATTGGGTCCTGACGCATGACTCATTAAGCCTGGGTCCTAATGCCGGATCCAATGGAATTGGGTCCTAACGCATGACCCAATGGAATTGAGTCTTGATGCAGAACTCATTACCCTTAGGTTCTAATGCAAGACCCAAGCGAATTGGGTTCTAATGCAAGACCCATTTGAAGGGTAAAGTATAAATTATTGTTCTTATTATCATTATTGTCATTAATAAATTTGAAATAAAATATTATTACCACCATAGAAAAACCATATAGTTGATTTAAAGGATAAAATTAAAAATTAAAAATTATTATTATTATTGTTATTATTATTATTATTATTATTTGTGCTATAAATATTATTATTTTTATTATAATTGAAGGTATTAATATTAAAAATAGTATTATTTGTGTTATAAATATTAATATTTCTATTATAGTTCAAAGTATTAATATAAAAAATATTATTATTTGTGGTATAAAGATTATTATTTTTATTATCATTGAAAGTATTAATATTAAAAATAGTATTATTTGCAGTCCAAATATTTTTATTTTTATTATAATTGAAAGTATTAATATTAAAAATAGTATTATTTGTGGTATAAATGTTATTAGTTTTATTATAATTCAAAGTATTAATATAAAAAATACTATTATTTGGGTATAAATATTATTATTTTTATTATAATTGAACTAATAATATTTATAACACAAATTATAATATGTTTGATATTAATACTTTCAACAATAATAATGAAAAATAATATTTATAAGGAAAATAATTATATTTAAAAACCTAAGACCCAATAGCCTTGAGTCCTGACAAAGAACCCAAGAAAATTGGGTCCTGACGTGGACCCAAAAGCACTAGATCCTGTTGCAGGACCCAAGAGAACTGGGTCTTGATGCAAGACTCATTATTAACCTTGGGTCCTGACGCGGACCCAAGAGCACCAGGTCCTATTGCAGGACTCATGAGCCTTGGGTCTCGCTACGGTCTACAGCCATGCGCGCGGGTCTGACCCAGCGAACATGCAGGGCAGCCCCAACATCAGGTGTCCCCAACCATCCTTTCAATGTCAAATACATCCTAGTAAAAAGACAATCCCACTCTTCCCCTGCTGTCCTTGCTCTATGGCAAGGGCAGCTTTACCATTACACCGCTTCAATTCACAGTGTTTTGTGTCTAGGTAAACAGTAACAAAAACATTGAACCCTTTTAGTATATTGTTGATAAATAATTAGTCCTTATGATATCAAAAATCATTAAATAACCCTTTATTCATAGGGTTGTAAAGTAGCCGAGTCACGAGTCATTCAAAATTTCACGCGTAATAAGAGCTCAGTTCAAAATTAACTAATTAGTCCTTATGGTATCAAAAATCATTAAATAATCCTTTATTCATTGGGCTGTAAATGAGCCGAGTGAGCCATTCAAAATTTTCACGTACTAAAGAGCTCAGTTCAAACTTATGCTTATATGAGCCTATTTCTTAAGCTTGTTATATGAACGAACTAATCTTAGGCTTCGTTAAGTTCGTCGTATAAGCAAGCTCATTTAGAAGCTTGCAAGTAAGCTTGTAAAAACATCAAATGAAGAACAATTTATATAAGATTTCATAAAGTAACATTATTTTTAATATGTAATGGAATACATTATTTTTATGAAATAAAATCTAATAACAAATTTAGCAATTATCCATTTGTCTTATATGAAGGACCTAAAAATATAAATATATTTAGTTTTAAAATCCGTTAAATATACTATATTTATAACTTTTCATGAATGCAATTGTATCAATATTTCAGAGAAAAAAAAATAAAAATAAGTAGAGTTTTCTCATATAGTTGAAGAATAAACAAGGAATTGAAATCCAAAGGAATATTATAAACCTTGTGCTAAATAGTGTAATTTTTAACCAAAAAATAATGAATTAAAGAAAAAGAAATTATGCTTTCGAGTGAACATCCCTAATAAATTGGTGTTAAATTTTCAGATGAAATAAAAAAATAAATTAGTATAAAAAAAATACTGACGAATAGAGATTTAACTGAAATAACAAATGAGCATTTAAATGAGTAGCATTGTCGTAACTTTGAAGGAAAATCCTTCTCCTTCCTTGTTTAAACCAGCCGCCCATGTGTAAGCTTGGAAATTTTGATTTTCTTCTTTGTTTTTCTCTAAATTCTCTCAATCTAAGAAAAAGAAAATTGTTAGGCCTTCAAATGGCCTAACTCAACCCAACCCAACCAGATTGGGCTTGGGCTTTGAGGTTAATCAGCCCTACCCCTTAGACTAAAGGTGTGTTTGTCTAACACACACTAATGTTTTTTCCGTAGTTTTTAATTTATTTTTATTTTAATATTTAGCCAAACAAGCCTAATAAAAAGCCAAAATAAAATTCTAAAAAATTCCAAGGACCATTTTGAAATCATTTATGGGTCTATTTAAAATTCTAAAAAATTCCAAGGACCATTTTGAAATCATTTATGGGTCTATTGCTCGTTTTTTTCAATAATTTTGCCTAACATTGGGCTGTAGAATTACATTGTAAGATACAAATTCGATATTAAAAATATCTGATTTTTCTCTAAAATAAAAAAATCCAAAAAATAAAAAAAAATTCCTCATTTCAAAAACAAAAAAATGTTTTGTTTTCGTGGATACGACCACATCCTAAAGGTTTTTCATGCATATTTTCTAAAAAGGATAAAATCTCATTTTTATCATGTTTTAAAAATGTGAAATGGATATCATAACCAATTTATGATTATCCATTAGAGTTTGACCAAAATACCAAAAATCCCACAACAATTAGTTTGTTATTCTGAGTGTTAGGATTTAGTTGTAAAATTTAATATTTGAAAATATAAAATTACACTATAAAATATACCCTCAAGTATTAAAGATACAAAATAGAAAGTAAATGTGATGCTATAATTAAGGCCTTAAAACGATTAGGATTTAATCTGATAAGGTAGAAACTTCCTCACGAAGGGAGATTTGCTTTGAATTGTAGATGAGACCAACAAACATAAATGTGTTTTAGATTACCAATGAATCAATAATGCAGCTTACCATATGTAAGGTGCTTTGGGGGTGATAAGTCTTTCCCTTACACAATTAGTCCCCTTACCTAGACTCTCGCAGAGCAATAGGTTTCTTAGTGACCATAATACTATGTGGCGACTCTTGAACCCTCTGATCATAACTTTATGATTAAGCCAAAAACCTCTTCAATTCTAGGAGGTAGTTTCGCCATTAGACGTCGTGCACGTTACGATAACACAAAAAGTGCTAGAATATGGTTTCTATTGTTTGTCTTTATTTCACAATACATATTTGTTTTGTAAGTCATGCTATCCTTATCAAAAGATAGATAATATAATATAATATATCCCAACGAATTGAGATGCTATAAACCCACATATTATTTTGCAAAAAAAATTTATGTTTGGGGAATCGATTTCATGGGACCACTTTTTGTATCTTTCAGTTATGTTTATATTTTGCTTATTGTTAATTATATCTCAAAATGGGTGGAAGCTAAAGCCACTATAACTAATGATTTTAAATTGTTATAGATTTTATAAAGTCTAACATATTCTTTAAGTTTGGAATCCCGAAAGCTCTAATAAGTGATCAAAGCATTCACTTTTGCAATCGAATTGTAGACTTTGCTGAAAAAGTACCTTGTAACTCACAAGATTTCAACTACTTATCATCTACAAGCTAGTGGATAAGCAAAAGTGTTGAATCGGGAGATCAAGTCTATAAGATGATCAATCCAAGTAGAAAAGATTGGAGTTTGCATTTGGATGATGTTTTATTGATGTATAGGATTACATATAAAACATCCATTGGTATGCCATCATATCAATTGATGTTTGGGAAACCATGTCATTTTTTGGTAGACAAAAGGCAGGTGATATTTAGGATCTTTAGACTAATACATCTATATTAGTCACATTATTTTCTTTCATGTGAGATATTATTCTATGGATTTGTTTCTCTATAACTTGCATTGATTCTTTTCGAGATCACATTAACATATGCATGCATAAACATGATTAAGGCCCTCTTTGTTATAAGCTATATAAGTCAAATAGTCTATTTTGTACTTAATTTTTCCTTTTGTTCAACCCCTTTAAACTTTATTTTGTTTACTATGAACCTATGTTACAAGATTTAAACCCAAGAAAAAATATATTTACCCAAGTTGTAGAGCTAGTGGAGCATTGTTCATCATTATGATATGTATTGGTGTGCAAGAAATAAGAGTGAGGGTGTCTAGATTAGTGGTATGTCTATGCCTAGTGAAATTAAACATGTTTTCATTCTCAATTCATGAGTTATGTTGTTGATGTACTTTATATTAAAAAAGAAGAAGAGAAACTAATGGAGGAAATTGCTTTTAATGTTATAAATTGTCCATGTTCATAATTCTTCCTAAAAGTCTAAGAAATGGGTGTGTTCATACGTGATATACATAAAAGTGGAAGCAAATGAAAAGTGTTCCTTTCAATAGAGGTGCTTTACATGGTTTAAATACTTTAAATTCAAATTGAAGAAGCTGTTAAATGGAGTGATTTGTTTTACATGTCTTACACATTCGAGATTGAGTTGATTTATTTTTGTTCCACTAGTTTAGATGGCTTTTGAGCTACATTCTCAAATGTTTCATACCTTGATCCAAAGCCCCGTTACAACTTTTAAAAAGTCCTTATGAGTTGTGTTATTTTATGATTTGTGTTATGTATATGATCCCAATGGTGGAGAATGATAAGATATACAAGTATATGGTAGTTCATTTTCATTGGAATGAATTTAAGTGAAATACATACCTTTCAAACATACGAGAGTCAAATGTTTATTTCTATGAGGGTTCACATATTTAGTTTACTCCATCTTCGAGTGAAGATGCTTGTTAATAATTGTAAGTTGTTTAAGAATGTTTGTTCATGATATATTATGAGTTTTAAAGAGCTTGGTTGTTTTTGTTGATGGCGTTGCAACCTTGGTGTTTTTGGGAAAGTGAATTTAAGTTTTGCCCGAGGACGAACAAAAGTTTAGTGAGAGGGAATTTGATAAGAATAAAAAATGTCATATTTTTCTCCCTTAATATTTAGTATTTAATACTTATTTGGTTTCTAATGTACTCATTATTTTTATATTTTGATTTATGATGCAAATGGAGGTATTAAGTGCAAAATGAAGCTAAATGAGTGATTTTGGACAGTTTCGACACAGTTTTGTAATTTGAGTGTAACTCTCTTATCTGAGCTCTGATTGAGATGATTCAAAATGCTATGGAACATTAAGAAATATCGCAATAACTTTCATGCTTGGAGTTTTGAGAGATACTAACTGTATTAATGTAACGACCCTAAATTCTCCACAAAAATTACTTTTATGTAATGTCAACGCCCACAATCCACACATACGGTTTACCACTTTAATTTCACAAGTAACTTCCAATATTCCATATAAGACATTATACTCAATATTTCATTTAGAAATTCAAGATTTCTAAAACCACTTACTGATTTCACATATGTGTATAATATACAATCCACACCTCATTTGGTGAAATTACATACTTTATACAATAAATTTATCATTATATACCAATTAAGAAAAAAAAAAAATAGGATCATGATCTTTTGAAACTGCGATGATGAACATGAAAAACCTGTAAGCACATATAATTTTTAATTTTATCAGCTCAACAATTTTATAATTAACCACACTAGTATTTTTTGAAAACATCATAAATGAACTTCATATTATATATTTTTTCAGTTATTTTTATCTATTTTATACATTTAGTATATTTCATTTCCATTTCCATTTGATCTATTCAATAGCTCTTTTTGAATATTGTAATTCTCCTACCATTCCTTAACATATAGATTCTTTCAAGATCTTATTAATACATACTATTCTTTCAATTCATTTATTCTTTGGGAGAATTACCTCATCATTTCCATGACTAGACTTAGATTGCCACGACAATAAGATCATTGAGCCACTATATTTTAACACAACAATTGTCTCTCGAGTGGTAATTTAAATCATGGTTTCTTTAATCCATGATTCATTCTTAATTTCTAAGGTTCATTAATCCGTTAAACACACCTATCTCATGCTTCAACTTATGCTGAATTCATCACTCTATTCAACAATCACAATTCATTTCTTTTTTACTATTAGCCCATTAATCAAATCAATGTCGAGAATTCTTCCTCTAGTTCAAGTAGAATATATATTACTTCAGGGAATGACTTATTGTTCAAACTACAATTGATGGTTTCATTAAATAATTCTCAAGCACACTCATATAGTGCTTACATAGGTGTAAACTGACTTGGAATGTTTAATCGATTCACTTATAGGTAGATAGACAAAAACAAAGTCTAAGAAATTTATGTAAAAATTGTTCTCTTAATCAGTTGACCACAATCCTCCTCCAACCATAATTGACCATAATCAATTAACCATCATCCCTAATCGATCATGAAAGATCGGCCAAGATCAATCACCCCATGTAAACGATTCTCCTCATA
>Ga0307515_10022057_pt1 | contig 11247 bp, 7 predicted proteins | sample 17_EM_MG_FD_194513 | JGI IMG/M metagenome (GOLD analysis project Ga0307515, IMG submission 194513) | Populus trichocarpa ectomycorrhiza microbial communities from riparian zone in the Pacific Northwest, United States - 17_EM | ecosystem: Host-associated > Plants > Roots > Unclassified | place... | reverse complement strand
CAAGCTCCTCTCTGGACGCTGTCGTTAAAAACGACGATACGAGAATAAACCTCGATTATCACGACCCAGAATCATGATACGCCAGACGGCTCGAGTAGGAGCGTAAAAAATAGTGATAGACAGGAGATGAGAAACTCCGCTGGGCCGCAACAATGAGTCAGATGGTAAGGAAGACGACACCCGAGCCTAGATTATCATTGTCACTATCATATCCTTGCAATCTCCTGAACTACTCACCTTTCAAAGAGGCAGTTTTGACTATTACTAAAGCTCCCAGATGCAACCAAAGACGGCCCGTCGTCTAACGCCTCTCTGTACATGAACATCCAACTGGTTAATCCGTCTACTCAGGAAAGAAGCAAATTTTGGGCAAGGAAGATCGCCTCTACAGCAAATCGCAGTGCCATAGTGAACATATCACCGCCAATGAAGTCTGTTTGCTACCCTCTTGGCACACTTGACTCAAGAGAATACCCGATAGCGCCGTGAGCTCACGATATCGCCTCCTCAACGGTCCAAGGAGGCAAAGATTGTGGAAGTGGTTAAGTTTAAGAGGTCAAGCTACGAACAATGACACGCTTGAAGGGTTATCGATTAATTGTGACGGGATGGCGTATGGTGACTCCCGAGGTTCTCTATACTTCGTGAGCGGCCCAAGCGGACAAATATACGGCTGCTCCTACTCAACGGCGTTACTACTAAACTCACTACTCTCGCATACCATTAATCGTACATGCTAATGTGAACTCTCGGATATGACCTCTATAAGTGGCAGGGGCTAGTGTCCACCTTTCATCAGATCAGATAAGCACCCAGATTGTAAACAATCGAAAAATCACAAGAGAGAATGGGTTAAACTAAACCCGAGAGAGCTACTTTACATAGAAATACAGGGATGACATTCTATCCCGGCCCGCGAGGTGCGCAAGGGGCGGGCAGGGTGATTGGTCACACTTCGTACCCTCCCTCTTCCTTGTAGGGACGTCGCTTGCCTCTGCTACTTTGAGGGAACTGCGTAGATGGGCCACCTCTAGGAAAGCCAATATAACCGGCCCTGAAAGTCTGCTTCTCTGTGCGGGTGTATCATTCCTCCGCCATTTACCATTGGGGTCCCTCGAGGCGTCATGCTTTAAATTGCCTTGTCCGAACGTGAAGGACGCCAAGTTTGCCTCAGGTCGACAGCCCTTCGGAGCGAAGCCAGTATCTCCTGTTGACTTCTGCTTCCTTGTTCGCTAGGAGTCGCCGCTTATCGCTCGCTGCATGCAGGTGTATCTTCCGTCAGGTTCAGACTAGAACTGTGGATGGGTGGATCTTAAAACGAATTGAGAACGTGGTTCCATTCCCTCGTTCTGTCAACCACCTCGAGAGAAAGGTTTGTGATTCGTTCCTCTGCCCACTCATTGAGAAACAAATGAGTCTCAAATCGACCTTTTTGGTGGAATCAGGCGAGGTTCCATTTGCCTCGGAAGCGAGGCTGTTTGCAGTTATACGCGTATCCGCCTCAGTGGAAGCCCGGAGTCGAGGCTCACGAAAGGACATGCTACGGTTGTACTGTACATGGTCATCCGATGACCCGTGGCGCCACGATTTGATGTCTCTTTATCTAACTACATCCCTTGGCCATTCTTGTGAATGGGAGGGGACCACAGGCTGCACAGGATAGGGGATACAGTTCATCAGTGTAGCAGACGTATTGACTGGGTTCTTCTTCTGGTGTGTTATCGCCTGGCCGAAGGGCGATGCCTGGTAGGTACTGAGGTATTGACGCCCCTCAGTAGTATCTGTATTCAATGGTAACACACAGGACCCCTTGCCCTAATCGAGAGGTTTCTCACTTTACCCCTATCGATAGTGCGAAGGCCAAATCATCGCCGTCCCGAACACACCCCTACTCCGCCCCTTCGTCGACTTCTTTGCACCTTATCTACAAAATTTACCACAACCCAATAAATATCTTGGCAAAAACCTCCCCTGGTAAGAACCTCTTCATGAAGTCGACTACCTCCCTCTGAATGGCTATGCTTTTGTTGCGCCATGGTGCAGCATGTAGCACCCTTTGTGGTTGGGCTTCGCTTCTTGGTTGGTTTCCTATAATTCTTGTATATCACTTGAGGGTTTTGCCGGGCGAACAATGACTGACTACGCACAATGCCTAACACTTGCCCCCTCTTTCTTGTCTTCTTCTCAACTCTCTGATCGCAGTTTTGGGGTACACTCCCTCTTCCCTCAGCCAGGGGTGACGCCTTAATCATTCCGCATTGAACGCAAAGGCACCAGCCCTTGCTTGCATTGGTAGATGAAGCCTACCTGTCGGGTACCTCATGCAGTTCGATTTGTTTTTGAGGCGTGAGTCCCTGTGGGGCTACGTTGTCGATTCCTTTCGCTCCTTCGTCCATCATATTCTCCACAGGCCCGCTAAGGTTATGACTCTGAGCGTACGAGTTATCCAATTTCCATTAAATGCACATGTGGTACTGTGGCCTTACAACCTTCGGACTGCGTAAACGCTGAACTCGCATCCACGATTTCCAAAGATGCACTGTGGCGTGGCCTTACTATCTTATTCTCCCTTCCCCGATTCACTCGACTGAACTTCATTCTGATGACTTCCGCGTCCTAATTAGCCACAAGTTGTTCTATTAAGATCGAAGAGATGATTGTCCGAAAGAGGAGCAAATCTACAGGGAGTGTAGAGAACCTTGAATGAAACTAACGTGAACTGCCTTTGGTCCAGTGTAAGTTGTGTATTACTGGGATAATTGTTCAAATTACGCAGGTATGTAGCTTTTGTCGGTAGGTCATGTCTCATCACACGATTCACTCCTACGCGTGTTATTTTGGTCGAGTGGTGTAGAGAGCGGAACTTATTTATTGGTGTATATATAGCGCACGAGGTGGGAAGCCTCCTCATGGTTCTTCTCAGCTCACCTCCTGTGCGTTAGGTACGCTATATAATATATATAATACGGTTCTTCATCACCTCGTGCGTCAGGTCCTGGACAGGTTATGAGCCCCGTGCCTCCTGCGCACCCATTACTACCCTGTCTTCGTAACCATCCAGACCATTTTCAGCGCCCTCTCCATCTTCGTGCCCTCGCCATACCCGACGCTGATTCTAACCAATATCGCAATGTGCCCACTCTCACGCGGGGGAACTTCGCTAAGTGTGTGATACCCTTCCTCACTGGACATGTCCGCGTTATCGAGCATCCCCTTTACTTGGGCGTCATACTCCGTCACTGTAGGTTAGTGACCCTATCTCCTAGTTTTGGACGAAGATCTGCGGCCTGCACTATTTCGTGGATGACTCACTTCGCTGGCTCGAGTCTTCCGAATACGCCAGTCTTCCGGCGAGTCATATGTATCGAATCAGCTTAGTCAGCTGTGCAGCATGGTGAGGAGCTCTCCTCTTCGCTCTTCTATTTTGCTTGCCTTTTCGAAGACCACATTCGTCAGGCTCTCACCACCCAATCCGATCTCACACTTGCAGGGGCCACTGAGGCCTGCACTCGCTTCGATACCCACCAGAAGATTCATTTGGTGGGTGCTGATTCTGCTAATGCGGCAAGGATACTTTCTGCTCGATCACTTCTCTCGCGACTGCCCCCACGTTGGGGCCGTCAAGGACCTCATCGTGAAGCGCAACGCTCCCCCTTACTCCGGCCTGGAGGTCGCTATCGCGAATACAGGCCACACCCCCCTGCCCCGGGCTCCAGCGCCGCATCCACATCCTCAAGTCCGCCTCCCCTTCCGCCGCTTCGCGTGCATTTAAGGAAAAGCCAGGATATCTGGTGTACCCCTGATTGAACAGAAATATGTTAGCAAGGTGTGAGAATGGATACCTAGTTTCAACACCGACCCTTCTATGGGGTATGACGATTGATTGATTCTCAGGTTGCGCCAGTAGCACTCAAGAGAGGAGGCGTGGAGGCACGGGCTCTAGTGGTTGAGGGTGATCGCGAGCGCTGTCCAGGGTCTGGAATTCCAATTTAGGAAGGCGCATCTTTGACTGGTATTTGCCTTGATCCAACTCTCCTCGATCTAGCGAGGAAAGGGGGGTAACGTGGATCATCAGGCTGTTCGATGGTCTTTGGTACTTAGACATGCAAACGACCGAATTCAACAGGAACGATGTTGATAATGACAGTATTCTTCGTGCATCCGCCGCATCCTCACAAGTTGTTTAGCGGTTGGTTGTCACGAGCTTCGACGTCTTTCGTCTTGATGAACGCATTCACGACGTCGGCCTATCTGTCGACCCACAAGCTCGTCGTTGAATCCTCCCGCTGTTCGTCCTTGCCCGTCGAGGTCACACATGAACCAATGACCATCACTCAGCATCCATTTCATCTTTTGAGGGCGTAATATATCTCCTAAATGTCCTCGCCGACCAGCCGAGCTTGTCATCACGCACAAGGGTCAACGCCCTGACCAGATAGGGCAATAGCATGGGATGGTGAGATCGACCTCCCGTCGTCCCACTTCCCATACGCAGAATTTGCGGAGACCGCGTCGTACATTGCAGATTAACCAGCGGATACAGTGTAGACTCACGAGCACCAGGGGGATTCTAATGGCGCATAACTGTCATTCCCTTTCTAATATATGTTTCTCCCCCGACAACTGGGTTCCGCAGCTAGGAGTGATGGTGCATGCACATGAGACAGGCGCAGAGAAATTAGAGTGCAAGGGGGTGGGTAAGTAAGTAGCATTAATCTTTTAAACCAGTTTCGTTCTTACGAATAGAGACTTGCATAGTCATGGAAAATTACCCCTATGTACATACTCCTGACATCCTTTCAAGCATGATGATATCAGTGATTAGGACAGAACCATTCAGTTCAAATATCAAGTTGAAATCGCCGAGCCGGAAAAACCGCTTCCATAACAAATCTCCCATCCATCCCAATCAACTCCCACTTTTGGTTGGGATACGAATGCCAATCATAAAAGGTGAAACTCTTCAAAGGGGACCCAACAATAGCACGCAGAGTGACGATGTTTTTGAGAGCGGGCGTCAGCTTTGGTTGGCCAGTGGGGTCAATACCTTCGATCTGCAGACTCTCCAACCTGGGGCAAAGTACTTCGGGTATCTGGCCTTCCCAAGTCGGTTCAGAGGTACCCTGTGCTTTCATTGGGATCAAGGCCTCAAAGAAGGTGACATATGGATCAACGAGATGCACACTATTAAGAACCAGGGTTTCCAGAGCTGGTAACGATCCAAGTATCTTTAGAATATCAATGAAAGATGAGTGTGCATCCAAGTTCCGTGATAAGAACAGGAGCTTCAATCCTGACAGCCTTGCATTGACTGCGACGTGCTTTTCCCAGAGGTAATCGGGTTCCTCCTCATCACCAACGAATAATTCCAATTCACGAGCCTGTGGAAGTTTCAAAGAAGCAAGTCTGGAGAGCCTCGTAACCAATCTAGTGCAGAGAGGCATTTCTGTCAATCGGTCCTGTCTTGGTTTATCCACAGCACAAGCACTACCTTCATGGTATCTCTCAAGCCTGTGGAGAGTTTGACTAGCCAAGGGTGACGACTGAGAGCCCCACACAACAAGAACCTTGAGCGTATGGAAAATGGGCGCGTCTGGTGAAGATTGTGTGGTTGACCGCATGTCCAGAGTTAATCCGTGCATCCTCAATTCTTTGAGGCTATTGAAAGAAAAGAAATAATCGATGGGAAGTGTCAAAACAACATTCGCTAAAATGTATTCCGACTCCCTTGGAAATGGAGGGTAGTCTCGCCCTGTAAAGGGAATATCACCACTACTCCCGGAATCTCTTGATAAAGGAACTATGCCATAGGGGCTTGAGACCCCAATGAAGGTTCTGTTTTGTCTCGTTTCAACATCAAATCTCTCGTTTGGTTTATGGACGATCCATTCCTGTAATTCTGACCCTTCACCAAAGCTCCACTGAAATGAAAAAACACGCGGGTATGACCCCACAATAGCACCAAAGGCTGGGATGAGTCCATTTCTTTCTGTGCTTCTCGACCACCTTTCGTAGTGCAGATGAAACTTCTTCAGTTGCCTACAGAGTGGTGCTATGGTCTGGCTTGATGGATTTGCACTTGCATTGTACCCTCCAGCGGCAAATGCCAAGAAGAAAGCACTGCTCATTGCATGGGGGCTCGAAAGTCCCATCCATAGCTCTTCCAAGGATGGGGCAAGTCCCAGCATATAAGCCAACAGCCGTCCATTGCATTTGATGTGCAGATGCAGGCAAGTCAGACTCTGAGCCGCAAACATGGGACGCAGCGTCGCGAGCTCCAGATTCCCTCTCCAGGCCCGACATTGGCCACACTTTACCTCCAATCTACCCAGTGGGAGATGGTGAAAATGTTCAAGGGGGCGAAGGTTATTGGAGTGATATTTCAGAATCGAACAGGATGGCATGTACACAGACTGTAGAGCATCAGCGCGGTGTGGGAATATGATAGAGCATTCTTCGAGGGCAGGGAAGATCCGGCCTGTTATCCATTGGACAGAAACAGACTTCAGATGCAAGACCCGGAGGATCTGGGTCAGGGGAAGATCAACTCCTGGTGAATAAATTGGGAGGGAAAGGTGATGAGCCTCAAATATTTCCACCTTATTAAGGGATGGGAGGATATCGACAGGATTCTGCGTCCTGCCACAATTAAGTCTGACCGTTGTGAGGGATGAGAAGAATTGGAAGCGAACAGGTTGCACAATGTAGAGTGCAGCATCAGGGTGAAAGATCTCCATTACAGTAAAGCGTGGGGTGACAGTTGTTGTGATTGCGGTGATAAGTGGCTCCAGGAAGTTGCCAAGGTTGCAACTTGCGGCTAGTTTGAAGGACTCAAGGTGCTGCAAAGGATGCATAATTTGCAAATCCTTGTATTCTCCAGGGGGTGGAAATGAAACGAGTACAAGCGAGCGCCATCTGGATGCTGCCTCACCTGCAGCCATAAAGCATGCATAAAATTCGACAGGATTGAGATCCAGTTTGTGCCACCGATTAACAATAGTCATTTCTTGTATATCAATAGTCACATCAAGGAGCCACCCCCTCCCAAACCCCTCGACATCGTTCCTCTTCGTCCGACTGTAGATCCTCAATTGAGAGTGGATGCCCGGAGTGGAAAGCATAATATCGCGCCAGTACCCGCACACAAGCATCAAATTCCTTTGAGAGCGTGGATCGACTTGGATTGTGTACAGAAAGATCTCGGAGAATATTTCTACAGGGACAAGGTGGGCTTTGTGACAGGACGACTGATAGATTTTGTCACAAGGCAGCTTGTGGAAGTGGGGGGGTTCCGATTCGATTCCAGGCCAATCGAAGTCAGGCCAATCAAAGTGAGAAGTCATGGAAATTGGTGGATATGGGTCTGGGTAGGTTTCCGTGGTTGGATTCGAGCGCGTTGGGAGATGGCAGGGGCCAGAGAATGCTAATCCACTCGAAAGCGTATGACCTGGGTGGCCTGACAGCCTGGGTCCCCTTAAACGCAGACTAGCTGGACGGGACAAATTATGTGCCCCCTCGAGAAGTTTTGGTGGGGCGAATCAGATCTTCATTCTCCCTTGGCCCGACTCGCCTGTCCTTGTTCGCGAAGCGCGCATGTCGGAAATTGGCAATTCTGGATGTTTCAGGTTACGTGCTCCGGTGCCTGTTAAGCAGATGGACGGTTATAGAAGAGCCTCAGATGGACTTGTGCCTTTACGTGTTTGTAGCGGGCCGCAACAAACACGATTATTTGCGTCCGAGTTCACGACCTCGCGGAAGCGCACGCGGCTGGTATGGGACCGTGGGGCTCCGCCAGTCGAGATGGATTCATGATCGATAGGATTTGGTAGGGACGAATGAGTGGCTCACGCATCCTCTGTACTTACGAACTAACGATTTCGTCCTATGTATGGCTTAAACACCCAGAGGCGTAGTAGTCAAACTGGCGACAATCCATGCATTGACTAGTAAAGATGTACAGTATTTATGGCCGTCCAGTTCAAAGGAGGGTCGTTTCAGAGATTTTACACTATAGAAAATTTTGGACAACAGTAAGGTCACTCGTCCTCTTTTCTGAATGCTCCCGAACAGGACTGATATTAATAGAAGAGGTTCCAATTGACCCAGAAGTCATGGCTGACATTGAGGGGATTCCGTACGTGAGTAGAGTACCGCGCGGGTGTGCAGGTGCAATAAGCGAGGGATTCCAAGTAATGTAAAGAGAGACGTACCAGGGTAAGCGTACCAGCGCCCAGAAGGTTTCGAGGATGCGGAGCTTGAGTTATTTGTCGATTGCTCGAGGTCCAGGTACTCTATACTATAAAATAGTACTCATACGATCCATTAGCAAGCGTATTGAGTGCATGATGAGACAGCGCATCGCTCCCTCGCCCGTCTCTTATGCGTCCAGTGGCATCACTCTGGTGGGACTCCACGGAGCTCGGCGGTGACCACGGTGGTATCTTAACGTTCGCCACAGCTGAGGACAAATGGTGGTGTATCACGATCTCTCTCGCGGAACGACCGCCGGCTGCAGCGCAGGGTGTTGTCTACAGCAAACAACAACGACTTCTGTTATGCACCATATATATGGCAAGGGAAGGGCGCATTATGCAGAGCCTGTGCTGAGATTCGAGAGGGCGGTGAGACGAGTCCGAGAGCAGGGCACTTTCGACGCTCGAGGGACGAACATGGAGTTGTGGTGGGAGGAATGACAATCGCGGGTGTCGTGAAAGGGGTAATATTGCAGTTAGTGGGTGCAAGAGACAGAGTGCCGACAGCGGGGTACGAAAGACAGAGATTCCTAGCACAGTCCAGAGCACAGTTTTGCGTTATTAAATTACTTGGTCGGTGCTTGAGCGCCTTCTGGCTCTCTTGGATTCCTGACCGGCCAAGCCGCTAGCAAAAAGCTCGGGAAGGACCCCTAGTGACGAAAGATAGACCTCTAGCACTATGAATACAGGTGTTGTGATATTGTATGAGCCACAAATGACGGTAAAAATAGAACACAAGTAGGTTGTGGCTGTTCCCGGTCAGTCTTCTCGCCGTCAGAGAAACAATCAACAAAGCGGCTTTGGGTTGTCCTCCCCCACCTCTGGAAAGGACCCGCGCACGCGGCCCTGGCAATACCAAACAACGTCCAGTACTGTATTCATATCTCATGTCAAACTCCTCAAGCCACCTACGGGGATTAGCAGGCGAGACCAGTCAAAAGCTTTGCCAAGTATGCGGAAGATCATCAAAGGACCCGGGCGTCAGTATGAAGCGGTGTTCTCTGTGTCAAGCAAAGGGTATCTCTACATACTACTGTGTAAGATACCCAATCAGATCGTTTTCACCAATCTAACTCGATGACAGAGCAAGGAGTGCCAGAGACTCGACTGGAACGTTCATCGAAGCATCTCTCATGGTGACTACAGTCCAGCCGAGGGATCCCAATCCCGGGACCGGGGAGCGATGAAAATAGACCAGAAAGAGCTCCACAAATGGGTCGCATTTCATAACCCGGTTATTGTGAGGCGTTTAGGATCTCAATGAGGTCGTTTAAGGTTGAGACTGATCGGGCGTTGCAGCACGATTTAGCCCGTCAGGCCTTCCACTGGTCTACAACGAAGCTCACTCCCGCGGTTATGTGTCTCGATCTTGCACCTGTGGAATCTCCATCAAAACGCAAGAGGACACTCGAGCTTAAGCGTGTTGGGCCTCCTTCCAGCAATGATCTCCCGGAGCTTAAGAACATCTTATCCCAGTCTACAGATGTCAGTGGTATTGTTTCAGTGCAACTTCCGACCTTGCGAGCAATCATTCCTATCCCACTCCCCAAGACCCCTCTTGATGACAGTGGAGCGTTAAAATGGCCTATGGTAAAATGGTACCTCATTTTTGGCTCCGTGGTCTCACAAGGAGGTCAAACTCCGACAGAACTTCGGGAACGTATGACGAATATGATTCTCGGAGCGCAGCTGTGGTGCCAATTTTTCCGTCACGAGCCCATACACTGCGATTGTAGAGGTGCTCTGGAACTAGTAGGAACTCTGGGGACACCCCCTATCGGGGACTACTCTTGGTGGTGGCTTGAATACCCACTGTTTACCCAGTGGTACTACGATAAATACGGAAGAGATCCTCTGGATCGATTTAACGAGCTACCAGCATGTGATCCGACAGTCACGATGATCCGGAAATGGTTGACTTCAGAGGTATGGGCTCTTATCACTGGACAACACTCTCACAGGACTCATACTATCGCTAGGATAACCCGCAACGACACAGACCTCGTCTACCGATGAAACTCGTAACTCGCCCATCTTAATGACTACTTTACGACTGGTGACAGGGCTGGGCCCGTTGATCTATATCTACAACCCGTTTACGCTACAACACCGGCCTACATTATCTTTCCAAGTCTTTGTCTTCCTGTATCAGTAACACCGACAGTGATCTGGTTGGCTGTACCACTTGTGGAGACGAGAATTCCATAGTTGTCCCTCTTTACTACCATCGAACTCTTTGGTGCAGTCCTCTGAGTACGGGTATTTTACAATCACCGTGTTACTATTGCAGAATAGCAGTTGAGCCTTACTTCTACAGAAGTCAGAGGGGAAACCATCCAGCGTGACACAATCAGGCCGCGTGATCAATGAATCTGAGTTGGGTTGGAGCGACTCGGCTAATCAATGAGGGCTCGTCCGCACGTACGATCGCCGAGTTAATGGAGAGCTTGACATTCTCATCCTACACTGGCTATCTGCACTGACGCTGCTCACATCATTCCTGAGTCTACCGACAGAAGGTATTTAGATGCACTATTTTGTCATTCCTGATTTTAATATGTGCAATATGCAGGATCAACAGTCCGGGTATTAGATTACTGACGAGTTGAAAGGCAGTCGTATCCACCACTCGAGAATATCACCCCTTGGATATGCCACTTCACAAACATTTTGACAGCGCCTCCTTCTTTGGTTCAAACTGGTACCAGTATGTTGGGCATGCCTTGATTACCTTTCAGCCGATCATCCAACAGCGCGAATATGGTCTGCTAAGTACATACTGGGACCGTAGTCACAAACAACCTAGCATTACCATGGGGCGACTCGACTATCACCTTCACTCGATGGCTACCTACCTCGATTGCATGTATTATGTTATGAAGCGACCATGCTACTTGAGGTGGAGAGTACCTGGATACTGGGTTTAAGATGAGCTAGAGTGCTGGCTCGACTCCCTTTGTCCCGGATCGCCAAGCATTAAGCTCTGTCAGGATCA
>Ga0307515_10022056_pt1 | contig 11248 bp, 1 predicted proteins | sample 17_EM_MG_FD_194513 | JGI IMG/M metagenome (GOLD analysis project Ga0307515, IMG submission 194513) | Populus trichocarpa ectomycorrhiza microbial communities from riparian zone in the Pacific Northwest, United States - 17_EM | ecosystem: Host-associated > Plants > Roots > Unclassified | place... | reverse complement strand
TTAGGAAAAGAAGAACCCTAGGGAAAGACTCCCCCCTAGGGTACCCTATTAATCTTAAAGAGATTAATCTTAGTTAGTTAATAGGTGGAAAGCATTTTATAATTCTATATATAGTATCTTAAAATAGATATAGAGTTAATATAACCGCCCTTATTAATACTAGAGTAAATGGCTTTACCTTTATAAATACTACCTATACGAATAATATTGCTAAGTTTTTAAATATAGAAGCTATCTAACTAGAGAAGCCTATTTAGGTAAAAGGCTATAACAGCTAAGCCGGTCGGCCCGTTACCTACGTCTTAAAGTTATATATCGCTCTTAACGGACGACGCTAATATAGTATCTTCTTTTGCATCCTAGACCTAGGGTCCTATAATATAATCCTTAAACAAAAATAGATGTCCTATTTTAATATTTAGTTAAATATATAATAAAGACGGTTTGTCTAGCTAGAGAATAGACCGAGGTTGCCCTCCTTTATTAGGGAGATCCGAACTAACCACAAGATACTAACTATAAGGGCTAACCCTACCTACTAGCAGGATGTCCGGGCCCGTAACCTAGCCTTTACTTAAGAAGACGCCCGCTACGAAGCTAGAAAGAACTCTATACTAATAAAGATACTCTTCTAAAGCGCTATATTTAAAGAGAACTCTATATACAGAAGTAAGATAGATAGTAACATAGACAACGTCTAAATCGCATAGATTTAACTGGTATGGAAAAGAACGTATTAATAGGATATAAGGGATAACCTCTAAAAGGGGTAATAATAACGCTAGTACCCTAGAAGTCCCTAAAGTTACGTACGCCCCTATTATTAGGCAACCCCCCTACCGTAAATATTACCGTAATTAGCGCTATAGCGTTCTATTTTAATATATACCGGAAAAACAATAAGGTCTTTATAACGAGCCTATATAAGATTAACTAAATTATTAATAATAGAGAGGAAAGGCTAGCTAAGGAAACTAATAAGGAACTAGTCGAACGCCTTTTTCTTACCATTTATATAGACTACAAGGATGCATTCTTAAAGGCGGCCTTAAATAAGTTACCCCCCTACTAAACGTATAATTATAAGATTTAATTAGAAGCCAATAACTTGCTAGGCTATAGCCCCCTCTACTATTAATTAATAGATAAGCTAAAAGCAATAAAGTAGTACTTAATTAACAACTTAGATAAAGGGTTTATCGAGCCAAGTTAAGCCCCTTTTACTTCCCCTATCTTATTTATAAAAAAGCCTAATAAAGGCCTTTATTTTTATATTAACTATTAGAAGCTAAACGCTATTACTTAAAAGGACCAGTATCCTATTCCTTTAATTAATAAGACCCTTACACGTCTAAGCCAGGTAAAGATCTTTACTAAACTTAATATCCGCTAAGCTTTCTACCAAATTAGGATAAACCCTATATCCGAAGATTTAATAACGTTCCGTATCCGTTATAGTTCCTATAAATATAAAGTTCTTTTTTTTAGACTAATAAACGGACCGGCTACGTACTAAAGGTATATAAATAACGTTCTTTTTAATTACCTTAACGAATTCTGTACGGCATACCTAGACGACATTCTTATATACTTAGATAACGAACTTAAGCATTAAGTCTATATTAAGAAGGTCCTAGAGAGACTATAAAACACAGGCTTATAAGTTAATATTAAAAAATGCGAGTTTAGGGTAAAACGTATAAAATACCTCGGGTTTATTATAACTATAGAAGGAATTAAGGTTAACCCTAAGAAGGTAAAGGCAATCTGTAACTAGAAGCCCCTTTATATAGTAAAAGGAATCTAATCCTTCCTTAGCTTTTATAACTTCTACTGCTAGTTTATCCATAACTATAGAATTATAGCAAAACCTCTTATATAACTAACTAGGAAGGACACGCCTTTTATCTTTAATAATAGCTATATAAAAGCCTTTAAAGAGATAAAGAATCGGCTTATCTCTTCCCTAATCCTTTATTACTATAACCTAGACCTTAAATTAATGCTAGAAATAGATGCCTCTAATAGGGTTATAGTAGGAATCCTATTACAGTTATATTTAGACGGCAAATAGTACCCTATAGCTTTCTTTTTAAAGATAATAGACCTAGCTAAGTGTAACTATAAAGTACATAATAAAGAAATTCTAGCTATTATTTAATTACTCTCCTAATAGCGCGTAGAGCTTAAAGGTACGAACTCCCGGATTAAGATATATATAGATTATAAAGCCCTAGAGTACTTTATAACTATAAAGCAGCTTACTAAATAATAAGCCTAGTAGGCTAAAATACTCTTCTAATTCTTCTTTACCATTATATATTATTCTAGTAAGCAAAACTCTAAAGCTAATATATTAACCCAAAGGGAACAAGACGTAGGACCCTAGGATAAGCTAAAGACCTAATATTAGACGCGTGCCCTCCTTTATCTAGAATAGCTTAACCTATAGATTCTTAAGGAGCTAGACTTCTAGTAAAACGAGCTAGTACTAATAGAGGAGTCCTTAGATAAGCTAATAGGGCTAATTAACCGCCTCCTAACTATAAACTGTACGGTTAATGCCCTAAGGGCCCTCCGCAAATAAGCCGTAAAAGGAGACCCCAATTTTAAAACGGAGGAAGGATTACTCCTATACTAGAAGCGGCTTATAATCCCTAACGTTAACAATCTACGGATTAAACTAATCTATAAAGCTTATTACTAAGTCTTTACGGCATACTCTAGCAAGAATAAGACCCGTAAAATTATTAACTACCGCTACTACTAGCCGAGAATAGTTGCGGATATTAATTAATATATACGGAACTGCAAAGACTGCTAAAGAGCTATAATCCTATAGGATAAGACCCTAGAACTACTTAAGCCACTCTTAATACTAGAGCGCCCTTAGTAGTATATCTTTATAGACTTTTATAAACTACTTAGGGACCGTAACGGATATAATATAGTTATAGTTATAGTTAACCGCTTTAGTAAACGCCCGTTCTTAATTCCCTATTATAAGAATATTAATGCTAAAGAGGCAGCCTAGCTATATGTCTATTACGTCTACTAAATCTATAGACTATTAAATACTATTATATCTAATTACGGGCTATAGTTTATATCGGCCTTCTGGAATAAGTTTACCTAAATCCTAGGCATTAAGCTAAAGCTTTCTACGGCTTATTATCCCCAGATAGACGGTTAGATAGAGATTATAAATTAGTACCTAGACTAGAGGCTTAGGCCCTTTATTAACTATTTTTAGAATAACTAGTCTAAACTACTACCCTTAATAGACTACGCGCAAGCAACCTTACCCTATAACTCTATAGGGTTTGCCCCAATTTAGCTAAAAATAGAATACTTACCCTATATAAGCTTTAACTAAAAAAGGCTAGAAAAACCCTAGATTGTATAAGAGAAGCTATTTTATACTAAGGCCTAATAGTACGCCAAATAATTAGAGGAGGCCTGGATAGTAGCCCGCGAGAACTTAAAAAAAGCTTAGAGGTTAATAGAACAGTAGGTAAACAAACACCGTTAAGAGCCCGATTTTGCCCCTAGCGATATAGTCTAGGTTATAATAAGGAATTGGAAGACTAAACGACCTAGCTATAAGCTAGACTACTAGATAGCAGGACCGTATAAGGTTCTTAAAAAGATAGGCAACTTATATAAGATAAAGCTCCTAGATTTAATTAGGGTTTACCCTATCTTCTTACTAGATAAGTTATAGAAAGCTACGAATAACCTATTACCTAAACAAAAAAACGAGCCTCCCCTACTAGTTTAAGTAAACGGTAATAATAAATAAAAGGTTAACAAAATACTGGCCTATAAAATAGTACGGGGAACGCTAAAATACCATATCTAATAGAAGGGCTACAATCCTAACCCAACCTAATACCCTATATAAAACTTTATAGGCTGCCCCCAAAAGCTTAAAGAATTCTATAACTAATACCCTAATACGCCTAGACCCCTAAAGTACCTAAATAAATGGATAGAATGCTGGTATAATAAAAATAATAAATTACCGGAAGAATATAGGGATAAAAACGCCCTAAAGCCCTAATACAGCTATCTGCTAAAATTCTGCCATATTCTGCCGTTTTCTGCTAATACCGTAAAATTTCAGATATTTAGGAACTTTAACCGCCGGTTAAAGTTGTCTAATTAATTAGATCCGTGCTAAGACTTTTAATAGCTACTCTTTCTAGCCTAGTGCTTCTACTTAGCCCATAATTGCCCTTTGTACTTAGTCTGGACGTACTCGTATCCCCTTTATCTCCTTATCTTATCTTATATTTTATAATCCTATATTTATAAGCCTAGTGCTACTCTATTTCTAACTAAGCCTAAGGGCAGGCTTTTTTTTTAAAGAGGGGGGTAATGTAACGGCGCTATCGCACGTTACCTGCTAAATTCTGCTATATTCTGCCGACCTATAATTAGCCCGCCCAAAGCTAGCGCCTTAGCGGCTCACCTTATATATTTGTTTACATCGGTCCTAGCGACCCCTTTTTTCCTTCTCTTTAGCTTAGTATCTTTGTAATATAGTATTCTACAAGCTTTAGTTTAGAGGCATTTATATAAGCCGTAATATAAAGACTCTTATATACCTATAGTTACCGTTAAGGAAAATATAGATACCCTTTATAATAATTATAACGCTACTAGAAAGTAATCGGAGCCCCTCTAGCCCCACTTAGGCTAATTAAAAGATTAAGCGCTAGAGGTAACTTTAAGATCTTTCCCTAAGCTAAAAATGCTAGAGAAATATACTAATATATTTAACTAGGAACCTAACCGGAACCCTTTTAGAAAACTACTAGCCTATAATTAGTATAGTGGTAATATATAGACTGCTTATAAGCTAAGCAGGCCTACTCCTTTAGGTAATTTAATTTAACTATTAATTTAAGACCTAAGTCTTGTTAGGAAGCCTATACTAGCTATAGAGGATTGCGCGAAAAGCGATTTCTCCTTCCTATTTGGGAAAAGCGTTGTTTCGGTGCTAAGACCCTACCAAAAATCAACTCAATCAACTTAATTAAAGCTTTTAATACTAATATATTACCTATATAGCTTCCAAATCGTAGTGTTCTACCGTTTAACATTTACGTGATTTACCTCGTTCCATTGCACCTTGTATTCTATAGGCTTTTAAGGTTTTTGAGGCCTTAATTGCCTCTACTACTCCTGGCTTTCTACCTGGCTTTCTACCTAGCTTTCTACCTGGTTCTCTACCTGGTTCTCTACCTGTTCAACTACCTAATTGCGATCGCTCCTTTGGCGTCTTTAATTGTAGAGCTGTTGGTTTGCAATTAAGCCAGGGCCTTAAGTATTTTAACGTGGATTTGGAACGATTATATTAACTAATTTTTGCTACTCTTCCTTAGTAATTTCCTTGATTCCCTCGCCGCTCTATATAGGAAGGAAGAATTATAAATAGGCGTTAGGTAAACCGCAGTGATTGCATAGCGTCTTATAGCCTGTTTAAAGCACCTTAACAATTATAGAAAGCTTGCGATTGGCTTCCTTACGGAGCTACTGTTGGCTTCGCTGCCTTTCCTCTACTCCCTTTCTATAATTATTGGTTCCTTTAAGTTCTATAATCTTTTGGATATAGTAAGGGATCCTCTTAATCCACTATTAAATTTGCCACTGCTTAAGATCTTGCCAAGCTCCAAGCCAGGCCTTCTCTACAGCTGCACGAGAGGTAAGTAGGCCCCTTTTTATAGTGACCCGTTTTAGGTAGCCCCAATAGGGCTCAATTATATTTAGATTAGGCGAATTACCTAGCTAAAGAAGACGTTAAATCTCGCAGGCATTAAAGTAGGTTTAGTGAATCTTTGCTATATAAGAAGTAGCCTTATCTTCCTACACGATTGTATTAGGATTTAAGCACGTAAGGCTCTAGGTAAATAGAAGAAGTTTTAGTATTAAGATATTTGTTAAATATTGCTACTAGTTAATTCCACCTCTATCTAATCGAGTAAAAGCTCCGTACGACGTTGTAAACTTCTACTTAGCAGGTGCTCCGCTTATATACCTATTATAACGTAGTTTATATACTCTCCTTTTAGCGTCTTATTATTTCTTTTAAGCCTTATATACCTCTAGCTCTAAAGCTTAATTCTAGATCTTAATAATTAATTTTAATTTGTCTAATTCTTTCTTTATTTAAGGCTTCTAAATATAATAAGGGCCCTTAAAGTTATATATAAAGTAACCCTAAAATATAAACTTAGAGTACCCCTTCTACCGTTCTTATATATAGCTGCGTATATAGGCCTTATAAGGACGTCGCTATACCTAAAAGCCCCCTTAACGGTGGCCTAAAATAATACTCGTCTTATTTAACCAAATTACAGCCTTCTAATCTTCTAAGGTCCAATAACGGTGGGCTAATATAAACTTATATCGTTCGCTCTTTATAGCTGCAGTTAATCTAGGTTTCCTTATTGGCTTTATCTTACGGTAGCTATACTTTTTAAGTATGGCTCGAACAGATAATATAGAGAGGCCTATTTCGCGAGCAATTTATTTAGTGCTTTTTTTACGTCCGTAACAATCGTATGTAACGGCGTTAATAACCCTTTACTTAAGATTAGGAGTAATCTTTTCTTACGCCCTAGGCGGGGCTTATCCTTAAGGTAGTTATTAAGGAGGACCCAATCTATACGCCAGCCATTCTCTACTGCCTTTTTTAGTAGGTTGCCGATGTGCTTGGTGCTAATTCTAGTAACCTAAGTAACTACTTTTAGGGGAGTACCTAGAGCCCTTATTACTACGGCTTGCGCTCTTGTTACAAGGCCGTGGTAAGGCATTTTGGGCATAAAAAAGCGTAGAAGACGTATAGATAATATTGCAAGCGATTAAGTGCATAGATTATATCAAAAGGTTGGTATAGAGTTGCTTTTATAAGCTTAAAGTCAAAAATTTAGAATATTTTGGTGGGGTCTTAGCACCGAAACGACGCTTTTCCCAAATAGGAAGGAGAAATCGCTTTTCGCGCAATCCTCCGTACTAGTACTAATACTACCTCTATAGCTAGAGCTTTCCTAGGCCTAAGTTTAAAAAGTTAGAAGCCCTATACTAATATTCTCTAAAATAAATATTAGGAAGCTATTATAAGGCTCTTAAAAGCTATATAGGAGAAAGCAATTAATAAATATATTAAAACCCTTTAGGGGTAGATTTAGATCTAGTAGGACTTAATCTAAGCTAAATAAGGTTTTTTATAGCCTAGCTAAGGCTAAGGGCTTTCTAAAGGCTACCTAATACCTACTTAAGGAGGTATAGAAAACTTAGAAAGGTATTTACGCTATAAATAGAAAAAGGATATAGACTAACTAGCTAAGGCCTTTAGTAGTTTAGAACTCCGCTATAGACCTAACGCCTAGTAGTTAAACAATTAGGTTTATGGGATAGATAACTTCTTTAAAATACTAATAATATAGGATAATACTAAAGAATGTATATGCTGGATTATTAGTAGAATTAAAGACCAATTACTAAACTAGATTATACTTAATTAGCTTAATAAAAAGCAAATTACTATATAGCTATAGCTATAAACCTTTCTAAAGAAATAGACTTAAGATCCGTATATTATATAATATAATAATGCAGAGCTATTCTAGAATAGTATTACGGCACCGTAACGGATCTAGTTAGGGGGCTCGCTTAAGCCTTAGTATATGTATATAGACGTATCCTTTTTCACCTTCTGCTCCTTATCTTAATATCCGAGTCCATAGACTACTAATTGTACAGGCTTGTATACGTTCTTTACGGCGCTCGTACCTTAATTAACTGAGTCGCTGTGATAAATAGGATATAGCTTAACCGCTATAACTTTTACTAGTTTATAAACTTTATAGAAACTTATACTTAATAGATAGATTTAGAGCCCTTTAAAAATACGGACGGCAGCGTTTATAAAAAGGAGAAGATCGGATTTATTTAGGCTAAAATTAAGCTAGTAATTTATAATAAAATAAAGCGCATAGGAGCCCTATTGCGGATTACTATATATATAAATTTTAAACAAGCGGTTCTAAACGCTAAGAATATAGTAAGGAACTAGACCTCTTTTAGTAGGAAGCTAAGGGGTTACTAAAAGCGTAGGTACTTTAATAGTAATATAGGGGAGACCTAATCTTTAAAGAAGCCGTTCTTAAAAAGAACTTTAAAAGGGTTAAGGTTAGGGGCCTTAAGTAATAGGAAAGACTTTTAGGGCTAACCTAATATCTATCTAGTACCTTTATAGGAATACTCTAAAAAGTTAAGAGAAAACTTCTTTAGAGGTAAATCCTATTAGAAAAATAAGTAGGGCGATAACTATACTAATAATCTAAAAAAAGAAAAGCCCTAGTTACGGACCTTTTTTAGCTATAACTAGGGTAAGATATAGAAGAAGAGATATTCTATATTACTATTAAGCTAAAAATAGTACTCCCTATAAGCGAGGTATATTAGTTTTAAGCACTATATAATAGTGGCGCCGAAAGTAGTCTTATATAATATAATTTAGTAAAAGAGTATAAACTTATCCTATTGCTAAGGTGGTGAAAACCTATTATAGGCTTCCTAGATAAGTATTGGATTAAACTATATTGTGCCTATAAGCTTATAGTATTAGTAGCTAAGATATATAACCGTATTAAGGTGGTTAGCCTATAACCATTCTAGGTAGTTAACTTTATAAGTTATAACCTTATTCTTAAATACCCTTAGCTTATAGAAGTAAATTTTAGGATACGCTTTAAAACAGGAGCCTTTAAATAGTAGAATAATAAAGAATTAGAAAGGTAAATATTACTAATAAGCCTAAAGGATATTCTAAAGGATATAGCCCTAGGTAAAATAGTATATACTTTATACCTAAAGGAGTATTAGATTTAACCCCTATTTAATAATAAGATAGGTATAGAGCCTAGTATAGATAATAACCCCTTTATAATAGAGATCTTATAGGGAACTATTAGATAGGTTATAGAGATATTATAGGGAGGCGGCGATCTTAAGGATCTTATAAGATATTTTAACCGTTATAGATTACTTTATCTTAAGTAATACGCAGAGAGTATATTACGGCACCTTAAACACTATATTAAGAATTTCCCTACTCTCTACTAGCTATTATATAAAATGGTTTAATATACAGTAGCAACTATATATAAGCAACTACTATAGCGCGCGACACTGCCCATAAGTATTTTAAGGGAGCCCTAGAATCTACCTAATAATAATATAAAAAAGAAACGCAACCCTAATCTATTAAATATCCCGTTAGGCCTAAAGGACTTACTAAGGGTATTTTTAGGTAGGTAGGCTAAACTCCTTATATAGAACTTGAAATATAATTATATAATTAATCTAGAAGAAGGTAAATAGCTACTAAACCTCTCTATTTATAACCTCTTTTATAAAGAGCTTAAGATCCTATAAAAGTACCTTAATAGCTTATTAAAAAGGGGTAGATTTGGCCTAGTAAGTCGCTAGTAGGCGCGCCAATCCTCTTTATTTTAAAATTAGATAAAACCATAAGGTATATATAGACTATCGCGACCTTAATAAATTTATAACAAGAAATTTAACAGATTTCTTGCGCCTGTGGCGGGCTTTTGTCCTTTTAAACTAAGTATTGCCTTACTACTGCCCTTTTACTGCCTTGCTACTGCCCTACTACTACCCTACTACTGCCCTACTGCTACTACTGCTGCTACTGCTACTATACTATCCTATAGCAACACCTCCGGATATATAATATTAGTAGTAGCAGTATCGCCTTCCTATGGCGGTAATAGCGAAAGCCTACGTATATTTGTTACTCTTAATAGCGCAATATATAACTGCCTATAGGTAAAGGCCGGTATACGTAAGCCAACGCCAATAAAGTTAAAAGACTACCCCTATAACTTATTTACGGTTATAGTAAAGCATAGCCGGATTAAAAACTACTTTCTACTAATAATAAACGGCAGTTCTCCCTCCTTAGAGGTAAGCTTAACGCGAGGGATTAGCCGTAGCTAGCTATAAAAGCTGCTACTAAACATCTAAGCTTTAATACAGCGGCGGCCTAGGCGCGTAATAACTATATAAGTGCCGTTATAGAGCCCCTTCTTAGGATAGAGGTTCCGTAAAAGAATTATAGACGCGCTTACCTTTAGGGAAAGCTTTAATGGAGGTAGGCTACTGGGGTTAAAGGTCTGCAGGAGCTTTGCTAGCAGTAGTTCTATATAATCCTCTTTATAACAAAGTGTAACCGACTACCGGACCTTGCATATTACCCTGTTTCACCTACGTCAGCACTACCCTCGTATGTCTCGGATACGTTTGAAATGAGTTATAGGCTTTGGAGTTCGGGGTCTACTTTTATGTATTTATACCACTTGATTTCCATAGATTTATAATTAAGTCGCTTGTTTAATTCCTATATACTGCAAAGCTTACAGTTATGAGCCCGGCCTGCCTACCGTACTGCATCTGATCTGTACGTTCAGCGCTTACTAAGCAATTAATCTTCTACCTTGTTTAAGAAGTCACTACTTCTTCTACCTTTGCAAGTGTTTCAAGCTTCTTCCGGGTACCTCTCTTATACTCGTGATTACTTTTATTTACCAAACGGACGGATAATCGATTGCATCGAACATCGATCGAACCGAACCGAACCTAACCGTACAAACCCGACCGTACGAACCCAACCTCCTTCAACCTAGATACACAACCATTCAACAGAGTCGACCTACCCACCACAGCGTAACGACCTTATATGGCGTCCAAGTAAGAGCCTAGCCAGCGCGATAGCCCGAGCACAGAGCTAGAGTGAGATGCCAGAGTATAGAGCCAGAGCGAGATGCCAGAGCACGGAGCCAGAGCGAGATGCCAGAGCACGGAGCCAGAGCAGAAGCTAGCTTAGATATACTGATGGTGAGAGACAAGGATACTGGGTAGACACAAGGAAGGCACTAAACCGACGGCAGCTAGTAGAGAACCGTCGCCAAAACCAGACAACTGTTTGAACGACCAGCTAGCGAACACTAGAGCCTTAATATAGGCCTGTCACCAAATCATATTAAGGCCTCCTGGGGAGGCACTAACAATAGTATGTCCACGGTTCGATTTGTATGGCTGAATTAGCCGCTGAGTCAGATTTTGTAGGCGAAGAGGCCCGTGCGCTCAGTGGCATGTGGATGTTACCCCATGTCCACGGTCGATCTACGATCGCCAGCGACACCGCGCTCTCAAT
>Ga0307515_10022055_pt1 | contig 11248 bp, 10 predicted proteins | sample 17_EM_MG_FD_194513 | JGI IMG/M metagenome (GOLD analysis project Ga0307515, IMG submission 194513) | Populus trichocarpa ectomycorrhiza microbial communities from riparian zone in the Pacific Northwest, United States - 17_EM | ecosystem: Host-associated > Plants > Roots > Unclassified | place... | reverse complement strand
CATACTAGAGGTCATGGTCACACTATACCATTTAAAAAAAGAGCTCAACCTATAAACTTAAAGCCATACATGTATTCTATATGATATAAGGATATGGTGGAGAAAATGGTTTTTGAAATGTTGGAATTAGATATTATTCAGCCTAGCAATAACACTTTTGCTTTTCCAATGGTCTTGGTTAAGAAAAAGGATGGTTTATAAAGGCTTTGTGTTGACTATAGGGCCCTTAATAAGCTGACTATTAAAAACAAGTTTCCTCTACCCTTAGTGGATGAGCTTTTAGAATAGTTGGTTGGTACAACAATGTTCTCCAAGGTGGGTTTGAGGTCTGCTTATCATCAAATTAGAAAGGTAAGACAAGATGTTTTTAAAACAACATTCAAGACTCATAATGGACATTATGAGTTTCTTGTAATGCTTTCTTGTAAGGCCTTTTCGCCTAACTAATTCCACTGCTACATTCCAAAGTTTGATGAAATCAAATATTCAAAAAGTACTTAGGAAAATTTGTGTTAGTGTTTTTTGATGACATATTAATTTATAGAAAATCTACGGTAACACATGTAGATCATCTAAAAACAATATTTGAATTTATAAAAGTGCATTAACTAGTTGCTAAGAAAAGTAAGTACACATTTGGAAATAAACATATAGAGTATTTGGGGCATATAATAACTAAAGATAGAGTTTTTACTGACCCTAAAAAGATTAAGGCAATAGTTGACTGGCCTGAACCTTGAAATATCAAACGGTTGTGTGGGTTTCTTGGCCTTACTAGTTACTATAGAAAATTTTGTTAAGGTTTATGGGTTGATTTGTAAACAATTGACATAATTGTTGAGGAAGAATGCATTTATGTGGAACATATAAGCAGCAGAAGCTTTTAAGAAGCTAAAATAGATAATGACTCATCTTTCAATCCTATCCTTACTTGACTTAAATAAGGTGTTTGTTATAGAAACATATGTTTTAGTGAGTGGAATTAGGGTAGTGTTAATGCAGGAAAGACATCCCTTGGACTACATTTACAAATCTCTAGGTCCAAGACAACAAATTATATCTACCTACAAAAAGGAAATGATGGCTATACTTCATGTAGTCTTTAAATGGAGACGTTACCCATGGGGTAGGCATTTCAAGGTTCGAATAGATCATATTAGTTTGAAGTATCTAATGGAACCAAATATCACCTTCCCTTCTCGACACTCATGGCTTCCCAAACTATTACGCTTTGATTTCAAGATTGAATACAAGAAGGGCAAACAAAACACTGTATCTGATACCTTATCTAGAAATCCTAAAGGGAGGACTATTTACTACGGCAGAATCATCAATTTCTTCCACCTAAATAGATCAAATTAAGTCATCATTGGAGAAGGATGATGATACACAAGGGATCATTCAGGATATACGTAAGGATCCTAACTCTCACCCTTACTATAAATGGGTGAATGGTCACCTAAACATGAAGGGTAAAATAATAGTTGGTTATGACCCTAAGCTGTAAAAGAAACTTATTGTTATGTATCATGATTCATTTATAAGGGGTCACTATGGAGTTACTACTATTGCTAAAATAATTGGGAGTTTATTGTATTGGAAAAGCAACAAAAACACATAAGGCAATATGTGAGGGAATGCAATGTATGACTAAGGAATAAAATAGAGAATGTCTTTAGCCGAGGATTTCTATAGCCCCTTCCCATTCCATAGGCTCTTTTCAATGACATAAGCATGGATTTTGTTGAAGGTCTTCCTAAGTCTAATGGTAAGAATGTTATCTATATGGTGGTGGATAAATTCAATAAGTATGCTCTTCATAGCTCTAGAACACCCCTACTATATTGTTATTATGGCTACTACTTTCATGGACAATGTGTATAAATTACATGGGTTTTCAGCTAAGATTATCATTGACAGGGACCCTATGTTTCTAAGCCAGTTTTGAAAGCATCTCTTTGGCCAATGAGGGGTTGAATTGCATTTCTCTACAGCCTATCATCTCCAACGTAGGCCTAGCATGATGTTTTTATAAAACAAATGTCAAGTTATGAGGCTCCTGGATTAGGGTTTTCAGTTATGATTATCATTGACAGGGACCCTGTGTTTCAGCTAGTTTTGGAAGCATCTATTTGGTTAACGAGGGGTGGAATTGCATTTCTCTACAGCCTATCATCTCCAACATAGGCCTAGCGTGATGTTTTTATAAAAACAAATGTCAAGTTTTGAGGCTTCTAGATTAGGGTTTAACACTAAGTCAGCAAACATTTACCAATAATAAAGACTTTCGAATAAGTTTAGAAATAATTTGGATGCATAAAATAGATTTAGAAGAAAATACATAGTTAATGTAATTTTTTTTGAAAAAGATATGGTAAGAGTTTCCTACTTAAATCTCTAAAACGAATGCATATTTTAAAATACATGTATTCATATTTTCAATTTTCTTTTTAGATTTTGTAGTCCTGATTTATGTTAGCTAGCGACATTATACAAAATTTGGATGTTGTGTATTTTTTAATGCACATGAGATCTATTACTATTTTTGTTTAAAGGCAATAAAAATAATAAAAATAAATTAATATAATAAATATAATTATAATAACTAAAATAACATAAAACTGAAATTATAATAGTATAGTTAAATCATTAAACAATTTATTATATATGAATGATCGAACAATTTATATGGATTCTCCCCTACAAAGTGAGGGCATCTGACTAGTGAAGAAAGGGAGAAAAATGGAGAAGATATATATTAATTTAGTTTGTCATATTTTACAATTTATAAAATTAGTTTATTTATCATGTTGGAATTCTATTTATATTTTTATATAATAAATTAAATAAACTATATGTTTTTTTTTATTGATTCAATTTAAAGTGAATTTGACTTTGTGTTTTTTGCTAACTTACGATTATGTTAATTAAATATTATTAAAATATTTTAGTCAGCTTGATTTTGTATTTTTTAGATTAAATTTCACATTTTTTATATTTTTGTGCTTTTTTCAAGCTAATTCTCTTACAATAAAGATTTTATAAATACCTTTAAAATGAGTCATTGAATTCTTTTTGATGAGTTAATAGAAAAACTATCTATAATTTGGAGAAAAATAAAGTTTCCAAAATATTAATGCATTTTCCATTAGGTAGATACAAGAATCTTATTCGTAAACTGACAGATGAGACATTAGGAGGGAAATGAAATAAAATTAAAAATATAAAAAAAACTAATAAACAAAATGGTTTTACTTATATATCACTAGAAATGTTTTTTTTTTAATTTTTTTAGTGATGTTTAAATTATTTTTATTTTAATTTAAAATATCCAAGAAATAAAACAAATATTAAAATTTTCTTTTTTTCTTTTTTCTTTATTTAATCTGTATTTATTATTATCCTTTTTAACTTTTCCTACCTAATGTTTTTATTCATTAATACTTTTTTTTTGTGTGGATATTTTTTTATTTTGAATTTTGAATTTTTCTATATGATGATTTATTTTGACAATATATATTGCACTTTTTTTTTGTGTGGATATTTTTTTATTTTGAATTTTGAATTTTTCTATATGATGATTTATTTTATTTTCAAAAGCTGAAGAAAAACTTAGAAACTTTTTAGAAGAACTCAAACACCTAATATCAATATTTTCATGAAAAAATTAAATTGAAAAAAAAAAGCTTATGAAAAAAAAATATTTACTATTATCAATAAACCCATGATTATATCCTTCATTGAAAATTATTAGATAATATTTAGATTACAAAACCCAAACGATCGTATAGAAATTAACAAAAAAACGTAAGAATACCTTTAAACAATTATTTGTTTCTACTTTTTGAAACAAATAAGTTTGTGATAATGAAAAACGTAAGAAATTAACAAAAAAAAATCAATTTTTATTTGTTTCTACTTATTGAAATAAACTGAAATTTTTGCTAGTGTGAATAAAGATTTGAAAAAAAATTTAAACAATTATTTTTTTATGAAAAATGTTTTTGTATTTTTAATTACCTTTCAATTTTTTAAAAATCTGTTATAACATTAGAATCAATAAAAATCTGACAATATATATTGCACCTTTCTTTAAAAGTAAAAAAACTAAACAAAAATGACTTGACCATGAACAGAGGGATCTTTAAGTTGTCTGATGAATTAAACCACAGATACTTAAATATTCAAATTGAAATCAGAAAAATATCTTTATAAAACATTCTATACTACAAAAATCTCTAATGTCATTAAACCTTTAATTAACATTTTATTGCAAGGGTTTAAGTTATTGAGTTTGGCGCTAGATAATTGGTTAGAATAATTTTTCTTGGTGGTTGAATTATGGGTAACTGACCCACTTCCTCTCTCTTCCCTCATTTTCTGGTGATCCAATCTCTCCCTTCTCAAACTCAGGATTGAAATATGAACAAAATAAATTTTTGAACTTATTTTGACATTGCAAGAACCTCATATGAAACCAACTGAAATAAATCATAAAGTCCAATTTCTAATCAATTCAATGTGAAATGATCAATTTATTTTTTTAAAAAAAGTCGAGTGCCTAAAACAATAGAAAAAGAAAACACTATGACTAACTATTGCAACCCATAGTGGGTTGTGTCTTCCTTCTATATTGCATTTCTATTTTTTTTAATATTTCTTCGATCTCATATTGTCTCGTGTGTTTGATTGTCAATTTTACAGAACCAAACTATCATTGTTGTTAATAGTAGCAACCAAAAGAATAAGAACCAAAATTTAAAAAAAAAATGACAATCTATTGTGCTATTTTGAAGAGAGTCATGCATGAAAACCGGAGTGCCACCAAAGCCACACTAGAGTGCTGCTAGGCAAGGAAGCACCTGATGAGATGATTCCACCAACACCAAAGAAGATCTCTTCTAGAGCTCAGTGGCCATCGATACAACAATACATTTGTTACATGCATTAGTAACTTTTTCCCATGTTGTTCAATTTAGTCTCTGCTTTGGAGAAAAAAAGGGTTGAACATTTCTTTTGGTTCTAAACTCAATCCCTAAAGCTTTTATTGTTTTAAATTAATAAATTTTATTTTTCCAAGTCAAACATTTATCAAGCGCTGGATTTTTTTCTCAACATTGTGAGAATCCCATATCAAGCCAAGAAAACAAATCATCAAACTCAAATTCAATAAAAAATTAACTGACTAAAAAAAAAACATCGTGGAGCACTATTACAATCCAAGATGGATTGTGTCTTGCTTTACTGTAAAATCAAGAGCAGTTTTGTATTTTAATTAATAAGGTTAGTATCTTATAAGGAGATTTTGGGCTATTAGAACAAAGATTTCAAAATATTGGCAAAAAAACATAGTTTCAAAAACTTTCAGCGAAATAATACAATTTGTGCTTGTTGCGATTCTAAAATGCTACATATAAAGAAGTCACGATTGGAGAACATGACATTAATTAAATGTCACATTTTGAAACTGTGACAACTATGAAGATTTAAATTTCACGATAGGGTAAGTTATCATACTTTAGAATTGTGACCTAAAACTATGTTATTTCTTTTTTTTTTTCAAATTGTATTATTCCATTAATATTTTTAATTTACCGTTCTAATTGTTTTTTAAAAAAATCATGTTACAAGGGAGAAAGGATTGCCATACAATACACTTGATTCAAAGTGATATATATATATATATATATATATATATATAGGAAATACTATAGAACTACTCTAGTGTTGTAATCTCTACCTTTACTATTGTATATTGCCATACACATATAAATAGGAAAGGTTGGATAACTAATAGATTAAGCCTCTTATTTCTTCTCAACTTGGTATCAGAGTCTTAACACATCAAAACTCATCTCTGCCTCCCCTAATGGACTTTGCTGCTGCTGACTTCTCCCTCCACCAAATCAACGCTGCAGCCCAATCGGCCACCCACTCACAGGTTGTTGCTGGTGGTGACTTCCCACAACAACATCCTCTTTCTGTTGCAGAGCAAAACAATGGTTCTTCTTCTCATATTTTTGTTGTTCCTCTCCATATTATGAGGACATCAACTCCAGCTATAGTTGTTTTGTCCAACACTCAGCAAGTTGTTTCATTGAAACTTACGAACATCAATTATCTCTATTGGTGAATGCAGATGAAGCCATATCTTTTTGGTCAGGGTGTCTTTCATTTTGTTGATGGCTCCGTGTCGTGTCCTCCCTCTCATGTTTCTGACAGTTCAGCTGGTTCTTCTTTGGCAATCGACCCTTTTTTTCTTCATTGGAAGTAGCATGATCAATTTATTTTGAGCACGTTACTCTTTTCTCTTTCCATGGATGTACTGCACCTTGTGGTAGATTTTTAGACCTCTCATTGTGTTTGGTGCACTCTTGAGAAAGCTTTCACCTTTATGTCTAATTCTCATATTATGCAACTTCATGGGTCTTTTCAAGATCTTCGGCAAGGTGATGCTTCGATTGCTATGTACATGCAACAAGCGAAATCATTATTTGATGAATTGGCTGCTGCTAGTTGGCCTATCTCTCTTGAAGACTTCAATCTCTATGTGTTTTATGGCCTTCATGGTGAGTTCAAATACTTGGTAACTAACCTCGAGATCAAGGCAAAACCACTGTCATATGCTGACCTTCATGGCCATCTCCTTACCCATGAGTTTCTACACAAGACCTCACTTCAATCCATGGCTGCAAACCCACCTCTTTTTCCCACGTCATCTCTGTTGCCCTCTACTCATCTTGCCTAGTATCAGCACAACCCCAACTTCAACCGTAACAGAGGTCGTTCTAGTGGCAACTAGCATCCCAACAGCAACAGCAACAGCAACCGCCACAGCCACTAACACAGGTCTGATTTTCATGGCTTTCATTCCTCTGCTCCCACCAATTAGAAGTAGAGCAACTGGCAGCAAAACAACCCTCTAGTTCTGGGCAGTGGTCTCCTCACCGGTCTTTTGAGCAGAACGTCAAGTGTCAGCTCTACTTCTCATTTGGCCACACAGCCCCTCAATGTGCCCAGTTTCGCAGTAGTGGCCAATAGCCCTCTGCCCATCTTGCTGTTGGTAATGTTCCTGCCCCTACTTGGTTCCCGAACACTGGTGCAAACCAACATGTTACGCTTGATCTTACAACTCTAACCGATTCTACACCATATCTTGGTAATGATCATTTGCATGTTGGTGACGATAAGGGTCTTTCCATATTCCATATTGGGCATACCATGTTATGTTCCCCAAAACACACCTTTACATTATCTAACGTTCTTCATGTTCCTCATATTATCAAACCACTCCTGTCTGTTTAGAAATTTTATCGTGATAATAATGTTTATTTTGAATTTCATGCATCTATGTTTTATGTAAAGGATCTCACCAATAAGGTAATGCTCCTTTCCGGTTAGAGTAATGATGGTCTCTTTGTTCTATCTAAGTCTTCTACCACGTCCATACCTAAAACTTATTGGTCTCCTTGCGTCTCTGTGACTGTTGATCTATGGCATCGTCGATTAGGTCATCCCACTTCCTGTATTTTCAATTTGTTAGTTTTCAAAAATAAAATAGCTTGTACTTCTAGATGCTCTCTTGTTCAATGTCAAGCTTGTCCGTTAGGCAAGTCGTCGCGTCTGTCGTTGAGACTTACGGGTCACAAAACTACTGCCCCACTTGATTTAATATTTAGTGATGTTTGGGGCCATGCACTTATGTTTTCCTTGGTTAATTTGTCCTCATACACATGAGCAAAATGGCACCATTGAGCATTGCCATCGACATATTATCAAAATTAGCCTTACCCTTCTAGGAAAATGTAATGCTCTGTTACGGTTTTGGGATTATGCGTTTGAATCGTCAGTATATCTTATCAATCACATGCCTACTCTTGTCCTCCAAAATCAATCTTCGTTTGAGTATCTGTTTCATCATACTCCTGATTATGATTTTCTGCGTACTTTTGGGTGTCTTTGTTTTCCTTTTTTATGTCCATATCATGCTCATAAGTTGGATTTTCATTCATCTCCATATGCTTCTTAGGTTATATTTCCTCTCATCTTGGTTATTGTTGTCTTGATTTAACATCTCAACGTGTTTAAGTCTCCTGTCATGTTCGTTTTCATGAAAATGTGTTTTTTCTTTTGCAAAATCTGAACAAATAGCACAACATACAACCACCTCTTCCAACATCCTATATAACCTACACACTTGCCAACCTTGAATTCTTCCCTATATTTTCACCCCTCTACCCCGCCAATCCATCACACCAGCAGCCAACCAAACTAGACAACCAACTTGCCAACCATGTCTGCCACCAACCCAACGCAACCCAGCCCTGCCCCTATGTCACCATCTACTTGTTTTTCTAATGATCATTATGCAGGAACAAATTCTCCTCCTTCAGAGGTGTATTTTTCCAGGTTTGTTACTACAAATAACCCTGGTTCAACCGCAAGCTTTTCAACCTCTACTGCTGCGAGCTCCAGATCTTCAACAGGTTCTCCAGCTAATCTGTAACTCATTATTGATCTCTCCTCTTATCCTCTCTAGCAGCTCACAAGTTCAAGTTCTCCTCCACCTCATCCTGCTACTTGTCAGCATCCCATGGTTCTTCATCCTCAACTGCCGAAGATTGCCCTTCTGACAGCGTCTGCAGCCACCTTTGTTGCTCCTCTTTGTCGGGTAATGTCTTCTCCTAACTATAAACCCATTTTATTCTCTGATGTTGACAGGTATGAGGGTTGGCATGGTGCTATGCAAGATGAGATTCAAACCTTGCGCTCTAATTACACCTGGTCCTTAGTTCCTTTCCATCTTTCGATGAATGTTGTTGGTAGTGATTGGGTGTACACGATAAAGCGTTATGTGGATGGTAGCTTTGAGCGGTATAAGACGCAATTAGTTGCTAAAGGTTTTACTTAGTAAGAAGACATTGATTACTCTGAGACTTTCAGTCTTCTTAATTGCGGTTTTGCGTGGTTGGAAGATTCATCAACTTGATATCCATAATGTCTTCCTCAGTGGAGTCCTTGCCGAAGAGGTCTACATGAAACAACCTCCAGGTTTTGTTGACTCTACTCTTCCCTCTTATGTGTGCCAGTTGCATAAGCCTTTTATGTTTAAAACAGGCCCCACGAGCATGGTACACTCGTCTGAGTGATTTTCTGCTTTCTCTTGGCTTGCACACTTTCAAGGTTGACACCTCCTTATTTATCTTGTCTATTGGTGCTAATATCTTTTATCTTCTGGTTTATGTTGATGATATTTTGCTTACATGTAACAACTCTACTATGTTTCACTGCCTAATACAGTTGCTGAGCTCAGAGTTTAAACTTCATGACTTAGGTGCCGTTCATTATTTTTTGGGCATTGAGGTTCAGTCCACCGATATGAGTCTGATGTTATGACATCATAAGTATATTCTTGACATCCTTACTCGGGCTGGTATAACCATTTGCAAACCTGTTGATACTTCTATCTCTACCTCTAAAGTTACCATACTACTAGATTCCTTGTCTTTTGATCCTACAGGATTTCATCAAATCATTAATGCTCTTTAATATATCATCTTTATAAGGCCAGACATCTGCTTTGCTGTCAATAGAGTCTGTCAGTTTATGCATGCTCCTACAAAATCTTATTGGGTTGTCGTTAAATGCATTCTACGTTATCTTCAGAGTGTGACATCCTATGGCTTACATATCACTCGTAGTTCCTCCTTGATTTACATGGCTTTACGGATGCAAATTGGGTAGGTAGTATTGATGATCGCAAGTCTATGGGTGGTTACCTTGTTTTCTTTGGTCAGACGCTGATTTCATGGAAATCAAGCAAGCAATGCATAATTGCTTGCTCCTCTACCGAGACTGAGTATAAAGCCTTAGCAAATGGAACTGTTGAGGTTATCTGGCTTCAGTATTTATTAACAGATCTGCAAAACCCTTCTGTCTTTGCTCCTACCATTTAATGTGATAATCTTGATGCTACTTATTTATCTGCGAATCCTATCTTTCATGCTCGTACTAAACATGTTGAGATTGATTATCATTTTGTACGAGACAGGGTTGCGAAGAAAGAGATTCACATTCACTTTATCGCTTCTTAGGCTCAACTTGCAAATGTCTTTATGAAGTTGCTTCCTACTACTTCTTTTACTGCCTTTTGATTTAAGCTTCGGTTCGATCCTCCACCCTTAGCTTGAGGGGGCATATTAGGAAATACTATAGGACTACTCTAATGTTGTAATCTCAACCTTTACTATTATATATTGCCCTACACATATAAATAGGAAAGGTTGGCTAACTAATAGGTTAAGCCTCCTATATCTTCTTAATAAACCCGTTAATAACCTCAAATTAGCCTTCAATATTCCAAAAAAAAAAAAAAACATGATTATAATAAAGATTACAGAGCCCTAATCTACCTTTTTTTTTTACCAAGATGAAGGGTTAAAAACACTATAATGGCACTTCTCTTGTCAAATGGAACTCATTGACATGAAGAATATCTTTCTTGGTGGCTGAATTATGCACAACCGACCAACTTCCTCTCTCTTCCCTCATTTCCCGATGATCCTATCTCTCTCTCCTCTCAAACTCAAGGACTGAAATGTGAACAAAATAAAGTTTTGAACTTATTTTGACATTCTAAGAACCTCATATCAAACCAACCAAAATAAATCATCAAGCCTAAACTCAAATCAACTCAATGTTAAATGATCAATTTTTTTTTTAAAAAAATCGAGTGATTAAAAAAAAGAAAAGGAAAACATTATGGCTAATTATTGCAACCTATAATGGGTTTTGTCTGCCTTCTATATTGCATTTCCATCTTTTTTTAATATTTCTTTCATCTCATATTGTCTCATGTGTTTGATTGTCAATTTTACAAAACCGAACTATCATTGTTGTTAAGAATAACAATCAAAAGAATAAGAACCAAAATTAAAAACTAAAAAAATGACAATCCACTATGCTATTTTGGAGAGAGTCATGCATGAAAATCAGAGTGTCGCCAAAGCCACACCAGAGTGCTGTTAGGTAAAGAAGCACTAGATGAGATGATTCCACCGACACCAAAGAAAATCGCTTCTAGAGCTTAGCGGCCACCGATGCACCAACACGTGTGTTACTGCGCTAGTAACTTTTCCCCACGTTGTTCAATTTAGTCTTTGCTTTGGAGACAAAAAGGGTTGAACATTTCTTTTGGTTTAAACTCAATCCCTAATGCTTCTATTGTTTAAATTAATAAATTTTATTT
>Ga0307515_10022054_pt1 | contig 11248 bp, 7 predicted proteins | sample 17_EM_MG_FD_194513 | JGI IMG/M metagenome (GOLD analysis project Ga0307515, IMG submission 194513) | Populus trichocarpa ectomycorrhiza microbial communities from riparian zone in the Pacific Northwest, United States - 17_EM | ecosystem: Host-associated > Plants > Roots > Unclassified | place... | reverse complement strand
AATTTTTTTTCTATATCCTAATTAGATGACATTAAGTTTGAAAATGTGGTAGAAATGAAAAATTAAAAAATAGAGGACTAAAATGTATAACATAGAGAATACACATGATATGACATTAAGTTTGAAATTGTGGTAGAAATGAAAAATTAAAAATAGAGGACTAAAATGTATAACATAGAGAATACACATGGCTACTCTCAAACTCGCGATAATTTTTATTTTAGTCTAAAAAAATTTATTTTTTTTATTTTTCTGTCCTTGGATTTGAGAAAGAAAAAAGAAAATCATCAGGAAATGATGGAAGACAGAGAAAGTTGTCAGTTGTCACGATTCTAGCAACCAAAGTGGTCAAGCTTGAGGTCAAACAGTTTCATTTGATGGGAGAAATTTGATGGTGGTTGTTTTTTGCTTTCATCTTGTTGTGAAAAATAGATCGGTGAAAAAACAAAACAAATATCTTTTCTTCTTATTAACATTTTCATATTATCTGATTTTTTAAGTAAAGAACAAAATAAATTGAAAATGAACATAAAATGACTTAAGAAATAATCATGAATAAATTTAAAAGCATAGGGGCTAATTATTTATTTTTTAAAACTAAAAAGACTATTTAATTTGTTTTATTAAAGTAAAGGGTGTAATATATACTTTACTCAACGTGTGATAAATGAGACCAGGTCTCTCATATTCAAGGAGACGATTGATTTTTGGTTTATATACACAAACACACGAACCAATGGCGGATCTTGAACAAGATTTTAGAAAAAAACAAGAATATGACTAAAATTACTTTGTCAAGCTTCTGTTACTGCACAATTCTATTTATATCAACTTTGGACATTAAATTTAATTCCTTCAAAACTAATATGTTTGTTATGTATCTATATATATATACACATAGAGAGACTTTTAGCTTTAAAAAGAAATAGAAAAAAAGGAAATCAAGTATCCAAGTGCAAGGAAATTTTGAGAAACAAGGACTAAATTGAATAGTTTTAAAAAGTACAAAGACTTAAATGCATATATTATTGGCAAAAATTGAAAACCTAGGGGAGGCTACTGCCCTCCTGTTTCTGAGAGGATCCACCACTGACAGAAAGACACACAGTGAGGTAACAATCATTAGGCTAAAGATCTATTGCTCCATACGTGAAGAGTTCTAAAATCTAACATATTTAGGGATAAAATTATTGTATTAAATAATTAGTTAATTTTTTTAGTTTAAGTAATTTAATCTATATTTCTAGTTTAGATATCGGGTGGCTTGATATGAAAAACTCAGGTAGTTGATAGTAGCAGGCGATACCTGGCAAGCCAAACTGGTTGGTAGCTATGGTAGTAATATGTGGTATCTGGTAAGTCAAAATAAATAGGACCTACAAAAGATCTTCTTTGATAGATGTAGGAACTTTCTGATAATAAAGTCAGTAACTTTATAGAGAGAGAAATACAATGATATTTTAGATAAATAGACTCTGAAAATATATATGTTGAAAATGTTAAGAATGAAATGATTGTCAATCTTTGGCTTGAAGGATTCATAGTGTATTTATAACACATAAGTCTTATTCTTTTGTGGAGAGGAGAGGTTGAAGCATAATTTCACCCTTGTGATATTTTGAGTTGTATTCTACTCAAAATAATACGTATTAGAGTAATATAAAATATTAAATAACTCGTATAATATCTCAGAAAAATTCTTGACAAGTATTGAGCTCGAGGTGCATGCTCATAGGGGTGCTAGGATGCACACCTAGCACCCCCAATAAATGAGGTACTGGCACGCCTAACACCCTAATTAAATGGGTTCAAGTGTTATGCCTGGATCTAATAATGGGTGCTGACGTGCTCTAATACTCAAAATATTTGGATCCAGTTATAACTCTTGAGCCCAATAAAAAATGTTGAGTGCACCAGCACCCCTAACTCTTACTGAGTGTCGCATGCCCAGCAAGGTGTCATGCCTAGTAAGCAAGGATGGGCGTAACAACACGTCTAATATGAGCTTGGGCAATCATGCCCAAGCCCATGTATTTTAGTAGCAATTGGGCTAGGGTATGGTAGCTCGGGTTTAAAAGGAATGTTTTTTTAGCTTTTTAGGTGATTGTTTGAGCCTGGTTGAAGTGTTTTTTAGATTAATTTTATTTGTATCCATCACTAGTAAGATCAATTTTGTAGGTTAATTCTTGTTTTTTCCCTTTATTTTTTTAATGGTTAAAATCTTAATGACAAGCAAATATTAGCAAAAGTTGTTTCCTGGAGGCAGAAAGAAAAATACAGCAAATTCATGATTCATGTTGATATGCCTTGTAAAGATGGTGTGTAGGAGAGAGAATAGCAAATACAGCAAAAGGATGATGACATAACCAAATCGAGTCCTTACTGGTGAGGACAAAACACGGATCAATGGTTCAAACACACTTGGTTTTGTTTGACATTGAACACACTCATGAAAGGAATTCCTTGCTTTACCAGCCTTCAAAAAAAAAAAAACACCATGATTCCACTGTCAAATCCTACAAGGGAAAATGGTGTAAATTTGGGCAATAATAGCATCGAGGAGAGTCTGCAAAGTTAGTCCTGGCATGGTCTATGGTATTTTTCAATCTCACAAGCAACAGAATCACAGGCATGGGCTCAAACATGTCCCCCCTGCCCCTCTACCAATAATTGACTCTCTCTCTATCTCTAGGCATTGCCTTCAGTGCTCTTCTGTGTATATTTATTTGCTCTTCCACAGCTTTCTTTCATCCTGGAGAGAGCGCAAAAGTCCTCAGCAAGAATAATGAAACTTTTGCATCTTCTCTTGTTGGCGATGCTTACAACTGCTTTTTATTTCTTTTCCCAGAACATCTGTTCTTCTTCTTCCCCTTCCATGTTTTTCCTCACAGGAAGGAGATCCATGAGAGAACAGAGATCCATGAGGGAACAGAGGATGTCATCGGTCACCCTCAGAGATGAGCATGAGAATACCAAGGTAGGATCTGAAGCTTGATTGAATTTCCCTTTTTGTTTCGAAATACAACATTGCAGAAATCTTCTTCTGATTGCACACGTTGCCATTATTAGCTCTGTATATGTGCCAAACTTGTGTCCGTATGTTCTCTAGGTATTCAAACTTCACCATGTTGTGCCTAACAGTAGTGTCCACGTTCTGATCATTAGCTTGAGTGTGCCTGGAAGCAACAAAGCTAACGGTTTGGTGATAGAAATACCTTGTCCGTCCAACTTTACATGGAGATCTTGAACAATCACAATAGCTTTAGACACTTGTTTTTCTCCGTTCCATTTCTAAATTGATTTTCCAAAAGTAACAACTACGGATGTGCGGATTGCAGGTTCTTGATGAAAAGACTGAGCAAGCAACAATCAAGGAAGATTCTAGGCAACTGGCGTATCCAAGCAGCACTGATAATTTAGATGATCTTGTTTACCACGTTGATTACCATGGCGTGACAACTCATCCAACTCCAACTCCAAAGCATCCCGAACCCTAAAATATCTTTCTTTAAGATTTCAGATGAAGAAATGCTGCATACATGTACTTCATTTTTAATCAACTAGTTAACGATGTATTAATTACACCAATACAATTAGGATGAATATATGTTTCTGCTGGCAGTATATGAGCGGTATTTGTGTTTTCTCAAGGTTTCACTAATCAAATTGTACTTGTAGCATATAAACAGACTATAAAAGTGACAGATATTACTTTGTCAACAGGCTTTACTGATCAAATTATACCTGTGATTTGTTTTAACAAATGCAATAAACCAATTCCTGGTATGGGCTGCCCTCCGAATCTGATAGGGCAGAACACTTTTGGGAAAAAAACATGATAATCTAAATCTAATTTGGAGGAAAGAGATACATTACAAAGTAGCGCGCGCATTCCAATCATATATGGCTTTCTTGTACTTCTCGAGTAGTAGTTTGTAGCTATCAATCACATCCTCAAATAACACTTCATCACAGAACTTAGATTTAACTTGAGCACATGAAGGAAATAAATTTTGAAATTCGTAGAAAGCTAAATTCCAATCATGTTCTTGAATGGTTTCTGTCTCCTAATAGAGAAGCCTGAGCCACCTCATCTGATGAAAAGGAACCTTGTTCGTTTCAATAGCTACTTCCACACTACTGAATACTTCCAAGAACCTCGATGCCTTATTAATTTGATCAATAATATTGTTGAATGTGGTTTTCTGGTCCAAATTACGCCAATAATTGGCTTCCAAAGGCAAAAATGAGCACCAACTAAGGAAGCTTCCCGCAAGGTAGAATCAGAAGCCCCAATTAATTCAATCATTACATGCAACAGAGTCACAGGCATCAGATCCAGAATTCCAGACAATGGCTCAACTGAAGCACGATGCAGCTGTTTTTGGGTCTGATACCAGCAATGGAGTGCTACATGTGCAAAGCCCTCCCACCTGCGATTAAGTGAAATACAGCAAAGGACACATGAGAAATGGTCTTCAAGATAGCCATAAATCTTAATTTCATCAAAGATTCCAATTTTGATAAGATTCCATAATCATGTCCTTTCATGCCATTTTGGAAACATGGAACATAAAATTTAGTCAATTAGAACATTCATAATATAAAAACTACGCAAGAGCTTGAATTTCCATGATTCAATTCATCTAAACTGCACTGAAGCAACGCCAAATAGAATATTCATCCTAGATTTTGATGAGTTTGGCATGCCATAAACATTTCATTAGTGAACAGCATCAGGCAGGAATATTACCGCATAAAAGACCACCAGATTTTATCTGTCCTCGTTTCAGTTTTTCCTTGAGCAGTAAAAAATATAACACAATCTAAACATTAATAAGAAATTTTAACCACATATATAGTTTTGACACAATTTAGTCATTCAAAATGTTCTTCTTGTACATCAGTTTCAAACATTATCATTTAGATAATCCTTTGGCGCAAGCCTTACTGTGCGCCTTATATATATTTTAAAGACATGTCCATGAGTTAGCTTTTCCAGAGACATTAGCCCAAAACTATGTCTCTGTCTCAGAGACAAAATGTCTTCATTAAATAATTTTGTCAATAGCATGGGCCAGTCCACATGGGCTGCTGAGTTTCCAGCTTTGTGAACAACATCAATTGAATCAGTCAAAAAACTTTTCAATCTAGACTAAAGAGATCCATATGATGAGAAATGGCATTGATAAAATCTTTGGTACATCAACTACCGCAAACACAAAAAGGAAACTTGTTTGGTGATTATTAATTCAAAGAATTTATTGGAGAAAAAAGTGACTAAGATTGCAAGGTATTTTCCTTAGAAGACAATAACTAGAAAATCAAAGCAAAAGGGCCTCCTAACCTGAGAAAAATAAACCTCCTAAATACCTCTGAAGCAATAGACCTTAAAAGAGAATAAAAGGTGAAAAAACAATCATATTGCAAATAACTGCCTTGATAAGGACTGGTTCTTTAAATTCAGCTACCCAAAGATTTCCGTATCACTGCAAATATAGTGCACTTCAATAGACTCCTTATCCTTAAACAACTAATACTCCCTTCTCCCAAAACCAACAGGATTCATGATAACTCCTAATGAAGCCATATTTCTTGAGTGCATTGGCCATTCACGGGCCATCACAGAAGTTAACCTAGAATCCAACCCATACATTGAATGCCCCTACAAAGTAATTAATTATTCTGTTTGAGGAAACGGATATTAGCTAGCTCCAACGGATCAATGGCCCTTGGCAGATATTGTCAGTCAAAGGTAACTGCTGGGGGACATGTAGGTGAGGATACACTTGGATATTATCAACCGATAAAATCAGTAGTTCATTGACTGGTCATACGTGTATCTGTCTTCTAGGGGAGAGGTGCAAGGGATTAATGCCATCCTGCTGTGAGCAAGTGCATGCGTAATAAACCCCACCCCATTAATTTCATAAATCAACCAAATTAGAGATTAGAGACGAAAAACAAATTTGCTAAGCAAACATAATTTTTCAACATGTAAGACCAAACAAATCTGTTGCAGAGAAAAGTAAAGGATGAACTTTTACTTACTCAAAAGGAGGTTCCACCTCAATACCAAATGTGACGTAAGGAAAATCTGGCTAAATCACTAGACCCACCGTCATGTGTACATGCCTCGTGAGGAAAGCCTCTTGGAATATACAAAATGTCACCTTCCCTCAACAGGAACTTTCTATATCCAGCCAAAGAATTTTCTTCCACAAAACATTGTTCTCTATCAAGAGGATCATACAAGCGAGGTAACTGCAAATTTGGTTGTTAATAGATTGTCCATTGCTTGGTTCCAAAGAGTTGGCATACAAACACACAGTGGTCATCACAGTGACGATCCCATCCCTGAGAATTAGGTGGTGTCAAGTATATACTTGTAAGCATTTGCAAGAGCTGCAATACTTGTAAGCCAAAACTCAGAGCTATTGTATAGCCCTCTTTAAATGCTTCTTCACATTTCATAATATCCATAGCATTGAAAGCATGTTTCCTAAAGCAGGATGGATCAAATTTCTTTTGAAAGAAATGCACCTCTTTCTTTGAAGGGTGCTCTGTTCTTAGTACTCATATGTCCTGCTGGTTGATTATAGGACAACCCAATTCACTTCTCACCTCCTCCAGGAAACTTAAGATGTTCAGTTCATCTGAAGCAATAGGTACACATGAAACAAAACTTTGAAGCACGGATGAAACAAAGGTAGGAGATGCTTCTTTCAGTTTAGAGATTGTGCAATTGAACTAAAAATGTCATCTTCCTCAATTAAGGACCCTGAAAGCCTTCTTACATGAGAAGGAGAGGTTCCCAGTGATGTAACATGAAATTTTCAAAACTTAGCTCACTTCAATCAAAGATCTTTCTTTCAACTAACACAGATGGCAAAGGAATCATAAATTCACTGGTATTAATAGAAAAGCTAAAAATACTTTCTGCCAGATTGTTAACTGTAACATTGCTCAAATTTAAATCCCTCTCTTGAAAGGACATCCAAGCATTGCCAAGTAACATCTGATTGTGCACTTTTTCCCACAAACTTTTCATAGAATCCAAGAATTTTTCAGACAGCTTCGATGGGATCTTTTCCAATTGCTCAATGTTGCAACTTGCAAGTATTAATTAAAGTAATAGAAGTGTGAAGAAGTGACACTGAATGTCCATCTTCTTTAAAAGCTATCCTGGCACAGGCAATACTACTCCCATCTTCATTATATAAAGAAACCAATATCGAAGATGCAGGAACCTGAAGAAATCCAAAACTAATGGATGTTAAGTCAATATACAAATGGAAACATTTACATTTTCAGCACTACTTAAAATCACAAAAACAATAAAGTCCAAAGCCTTTTTTTTTTAGAAAAATAAAACCTTTTAAGCAAATTAATAGATATACCATTTTCTTTCCATCATAAATGGAAATTGGGATACTTTAAATCAATCAAGAAAACCAAATTTCATATGAAACCAAACCCTTTGAAAAGAATGAAGACCATAGTTAAAAATAATCACACAAGCCTTTCTAAAGCTGAGAACTTCAATAACCTTTGTCTTCCAATCAAAGTAGTGGACAAATCCAAAAGGGCATCACAAGCAGCCACTGAAAGTTTCCTTTTTCTAATCACTAACATCAAGATCAAACCTTTCACTGTCCCCACATCCAAAGCAACCAGTTCATTCATTTCCATTGACACCAGCGAAGCCAACCCAACAATATCCGCACTTCGACACGCAATTGCTGCACACCTGAAACAATTATTTCCAAGAATCAGCAACGCCCACCAACTGCTCGATAAAATGCGCCAAATTAAAAGGAGAGAGGAAATAATTACTTGGAGTTCATGAGGATAGGAAACAAAGAGAGGACTGAAATGGGAAATGTTTGGTTGTTTGAAAGGAGAGAGTGGTGTGCTTTGGTAAAGAGTTTATTGATTAAGATTTCGAAATTATTACTGGGTGTGTTGTTTTGAGTGTTGGAGGGTTGCGTTGTTGCAGCTAGTAAGAGAGGGAATATGGTGGTAGTGCTGTTAGGGGAGAGAAGCGGAAGCGGTTATTGGTTTTCTCGTTTTTCTTTTGCGGGCTCTCTTCTTGCTGTTTTCTTGGTGCTGCTCCATTTTCATCTTTCAGTTGCTACAGAAGCAACTTCTCTTATTAGTTCTCTGTTTGTTGCGTGTTTGGTGGTTTCGAGCTTGGAGGTGTAAGAACTAGTGAAGAGAGAAGTCTTAAGAATGAAAGGGAGTAAATTATAAATTAATATCAATAACTAATTATTTACTGCCTAAATTTTAAATTTATTTGTAACATAATCGTTTCCGTCCATTTCATTCTTTTAATTTATTTATTTTTCAGAAATAGAAAAAAAGAAAAAAAAAGAAATAATGTGGAAACATTAATGGAAAAAAAAAAGGTAGTTTTTCTACAATAAAATTATATAAAATTAAACATAATTAGCTTTTTCTAACAGTATATTAGCTTTTTCGAAGATCCATTACCGGAGTTTCAACAGGAAGCCAACGCTCCTTAACACTTAGCGTCCATGATGATGAACACGATGAGAAGCCTAAACTAGTTTCTATTACACGGCTTGTATACGTCAACAAGCCCGAGCTGCCAATTTTGTTGTTTCGAAGCGTTGCTTCAGTTATACTAGGTATGGTTACCCCTATTCTTGGCCTTTTACTATCGAAAGCCATTACTATGTACCAAGAACCTCCAGAGGAGATGCGAAAAGATTCCAAGTTCTGGGCAATCGTGTGTGTGGGAATCGGTTTGATTACCTTCGTAGCCCTTTCATTGAGAAGTTACCTTTTTGGGATTGCCGGGGCTAAGTTGATTGAACGAATTCGTTCGATGAAAATATTTGAAAAAGTTGCATGCCAAGAAATTAGCTGGTTTGATGATCTTGCAAGTTCGAGGTGCGTTCAAGAAATCCCCAGGCTCTACTTTCATTTTACAACTTTGAAATATTTTTATTTTTATTTTTAAATTAAGAAACAATGTTAATACTCAAAAGGTGAACGCTTTTGCATTTGCAGTGGTGCAGTTGGTGCAGTTGGTGCAAGGTTATCAACCGATGCTTCAACAGTTAGGAGTCTTGTTGGAGATCATTGAGCCCGTTTGGCTCTGCGGCTGCGGCTGCGTTTTTTTTAAAACGCAGTTGCAGCCGTTTGGTTACAGAAAAAAGCAGTTTATTGTTCATTGGGTCTCACCTATTTTCTGCGTTGGAAACGCAGTATTTGCAAAGCAAGAATTACATGTTTTTTTGCACTGTTCACGTAATTGCACTGTTCAATAAACAGTGCAATTAACATGAACAATGCAAAATGATGCACTGTTCATAAACAGTGCACGAAAAGCGCACTGTTCATGTTAAAAATAGTGAACAGTGCACTTTTCTTGCACTGTTCACTTGCACTGCGTGGATTTTTTTTTATTATTATTATTTTTATTATTTTTTTTTATTTTTTAGTGTTTTAAGTTTTTTTTTATTAATTTTTTTAAAAAAAACTAATTTAGAGTGAATTTTATACATGATAATATTTTATCTAATTTTATTATACGCTAAAAAATTATGGAAACTGTAGTTCTTGTCAGATAAATTTTGTACGTAATGGAATTGTAGATAGTTTAATAGAACAATAAATTTTTTAATATATAAAGTATGATTTATTTCATAATGTTACCGCAATAGTTAAATCCACAATATTTAAATTAAAAACCATCAATATTAATTTATATTTTTTTAAATTATTTTATAACCTCAATTTCAAAAACATTCTTAACCAAACATATTAAACTACTTTTTCTTCAACCTCAATTTCAACCACAGTTTTAACCAAACACCTATTTTTTCAAACCAACCACAACTAAAAGTACTTTTTATAAAACAACTTTTTTTAAACCACAACCATAACAGCTACCGCAATACCAAACACACTCATATCATCAATCGTGACAGCCTTGATAGAAGCATTTGCAGCAAATTGGATGTTATCCTTGATAATTATTGCTATATCTCCCTTGTTTTCAATCCAAGGGTGTATTCTGGCAAAGTTTGCGCAGGAATTCAGAAAGCGTTTGGCTGCGTTGTAGCTTCCGTATTTTATTGTCACCGCAGATATCAGTTGTTTGGTAAATGATAAACCATTATTTACTGTTAATGAGACCTACCAAATTTTATGGACGCGTCTGCATTCCGTTGAAAGCAGCTCCAAGCTGCTTTACCTGCGTCTGCGTTGTAACCATTGAAGTTTTCTTCAAATCGTGTCTCAATGAACAGTGCAAGTGAATTGCACTGTTCACTCAAAACAATGAACAGTGCACTTCACTTGCTTTTTTTTTTTCTTTTGTGTTTATTTTTAGTAATATTTTTTAAAAAAACTAGTTTAGAGTGAATTAAATTCACTCGTACTATCATGTGAACAATATTTTTTCTCGAAAAACTAGTGTAGAGTGAATTAAATTCACTCGCATTTTAATATCAAATCAATTTTATTCCTGATAATATTTTATTGCACGCTAAAAAAATTATGAAAATTGTAGTTCTTGTCGGATGAATTTTGTACATAATGGAATTGTAGATGGTTTAATGGAATAATAAAAAAATATTTTATATAAAGTATTATTTATTTCATGATATAATAGCAATAGTTAAATCTACAATATTTAAATTAAAAATCATCAATATTAATATATATATATATTTTAAAATTATTTTATAACCACAATTTCAAAAGCATTCTTAACCAAACACATTAAACTATTTTTTGTTCAACCTCAATTTCAACCACACTTTTAACCAAATATTTATTTTTTCAATCCAACCTCAACTAAAAATACTTTTTATAAAATAATTTTTTTCAAACCACAACCACAACACAACATATACCGCAATACCAAATACACTCTCAGTGCTGATGCAGAGGTAGGTCTTGTCCCATATCTTTTGTAATCTCACAAACAATGGATATGTTTTGGGTAAACCAGTGATTATGTAAAACCATATAGGTGATGTATGAAGAAGCTAGTCAAGTAGCTAACGATGCAGTTGGTAGCATTTGTACTGTCGCATCCTAAATAAACCCTTCCACGAGCCCAAGTTAGCAAAAAAATGTTCAAAACCCACTCTAAAACTAAAAAAATCTTTCCGAGAGCCTATATCTATCATCTTTGGCAAGATAGACAATACCGTACTAGAATCCATCTCCTCAAATAAAAACATAAATATTGATTTTCTTTTTGTCA
>Ga0307515_10022053_pt1 | contig 11249 bp, 10 predicted proteins | sample 17_EM_MG_FD_194513 | JGI IMG/M metagenome (GOLD analysis project Ga0307515, IMG submission 194513) | Populus trichocarpa ectomycorrhiza microbial communities from riparian zone in the Pacific Northwest, United States - 17_EM | ecosystem: Host-associated > Plants > Roots > Unclassified | place... | reverse complement strand
ACCCGGTCGGCAGCGGGCCGGCGTACCCCGGCCACCTCACGCGGGGCATCGAAAGCCGCGAAACGTACGTCTACCGGCGGATCTTCACCGACGCGGCCCGCGCGGTGGACGCCGTGCGCGCGCTGCCGGACGTCGATCCGGCGCGGATCGCGGTGCTCGGCAACAGCCAGGGCGGCGGCATCGCGCTCGCCACCGCCGCGCTGGTCCCGGACGTCGCCGCGCTGCACGCGCAGGCACCGTTCCTCTGCGACCTCCGGCGGGCCAGCCTGATCGCGGGGGAGCGCCCGTACATCGAGCTGTCGCGCTACCTCGCCGACAAGCGGGACGCCGTGGCGCGGACGTTCGACGTCCTGTCCTACTTCGACGGTGTCGGGTTCGCGGCCCGCGCGACCGCGCCCGCCTGGTTCTCCGCCGGGCTGATGGACGGGATCGTGCCGCCGTCCACGGTGTTCGGCGCCTACCACGCCTACAAGGGGCCGAAGCAGATCGGCGTGTGGGAGTACAACGGCCACGACGCCGGTGGCGCGGACGACGTGCAAGCAGTGCTCGAAGGATTCCGGCCGATCCTGCGGCCATGACACCATCCACAATGGAGTGACGATGAAGATTCGGGTAGTGGCCGCCACCGGGCTGGTGGCGACGTTGGGAGCGCTGGTGGCCGCCTGCGGTGGCGGCTCGGCGAGCGGCAGCGGGAACACCGTCAACTGGTGGACCTGGGACGACAAGCAGGCGGCGGCCTACCAGAGCTGCGCGTCGGCGTTCGAGAAGGCCAACCCCGGCACCACGGTGAAGATCACGCAGTACAACGTGGACGACTACTTCACCAAGCTGACCGCCGGGTTCGTCGCGGGCACCGCGCCCGACGCGTTCCAGAACAGCGTCCAGTACTTCCAGGCCTACGCCGCGCAGCACCAGCTGCTGCCGCTGGACGACCTGATCGCCCGCGACAAGTTCGACCTGAAGCGGTTCTCGGTCGGCGTCGACGCGTGGAAGTTCACCGACGGCAAGCAGTACGCGCTGCCGCTCGACTGGTCCGCGACCGGGCTCTACTACAACGTCGACACCGTCACGAAGGCCGGGTACCAGCCCGCGGACCTGGCGAAGCTGACGTGGAACCCCGACGACGGCGGGACGTTCGAGAAGGTCGCGGCGCACCTGAGCGTCGACAGGAACGGCGTCCGCGGCGACCAGCCCGGCTTCGACAAGGACCACGTTGCCACCTACGGCACCGGGAACCTCGCTTCGCGCGATTTCATCGGCGAGTCCACGTGGAGCTCGTTCGCCATGACCACCGGCTGGCGGCTGGCCGACAAGCAGTCCTGGCCGACGAAGTTCGGCTACGACGACCCGGTGTTCGCCAAGACGATGCGCTGGGTGCGCTCGCTGACCGACCGCGGGTTCGCGCCGAAGATCGGCACGTTCACCACCGGCGGCCAGGCGACGATCAGCGACACCGACCTGATCGGCTCGGGCAAGGTGGCGATGGAGACGGCGGGCTCGTGGACGGCGGGCACGTTCGCGAAGCTGCCGGGCGTCAAGGTCGGGATCGCGCCGACCGTGCTCGGGCCGTCCGGGAAGCGGGCGCTGCTGTCGAACTCCAACGGGAACAACGTCTGGGCCGGCACGAAGAACCCCGACCTGACCTGGAAGTGGGTCTCGTACATGGGTTCGCAGGAGTGCCAGTCGGCGGCCGGGGCGAGCGGCACGTTCTTCCCGTCGATCCCGGCGTCGATGGACGCGGCGGCCTCGGCGATGAAGGGCCAAGGCGTGGATCTGTCGGTGTTCACCTCGATGATGAAGGACGGCTCGCTCGTCCCGGCGGTCGTCTACGGCAACGGCGCGGCGCTGCAGGACGCGGAACGGCCGCTGTTCGAGGCGTACTTCGCGCACCAGCGCGACGACGACGTCTTCGCGGAGATGGCGCAGAAGAGCGTCCAGGTCCTGAGCAAGCAGTAGCCTGTAGTCACAAACGGTGAGGGAGTCATGGTGAGTTCCGGACGACGGCTCGAGGCGCTGCCGAGCAGACAGGTGCTGGCGGACGGCGTCTACGAGCAGATCCGGGCGCTGATCATGAACGACGGCATCGAGCCGGGCGCGCGGGTGAACATCGACGAGATCGCCCGCGAGCTCGGCGTCTCCGGCACGCCGGTGCGCGAAGCACTGGCGCGGCTGGAGTCCGAGGAGCTGGTCAGCCGGCTTCCGTTGCGCGGCTACCGCGTCACGGAGTTGCTGAACCGCAAGGAAGTCGACGACATGTACGCGTTGCGGCTGCTGCTGGAGCCGCCCTCCGCGGCCTTGGCGGCGGTGGCGATGTCGGACTCGAGTGTCGCCGCTTTGGAAGCCGAGCTGGCGACGTGCCCGGCGGCCCCGGTCGACGACGCGTACAGCGACTACAAGGCCTTGACCGCGCACGACGCCCGGCTGCACGAGCTGATCCTGCGCCTGGCCGGGAACGTGGCGGTCGAGCAGGCGTTCGCGCGCACCCACTGCCATCTGCACTTCTTCCGGCTGAACTACAACCAGCCGTTCGGCGAGCAGACGATCGCGGAGCACCGGACGATCGTGGACGCCCTGGTCGCGGGCAGCGCGACGGCGGCCCGCAAGGCGATGACAGACCACCTGGAAGTAGCACGAGACCGCCTGCTCTCCCGCCTCTGAACGTCGTGTCGACCCTTCAATCACGCGTGTCGACTCCCTGATCACGCGTGTTGACCCTTCCGTCACATGCGAAGGCCGCACCGGGCGTACCCGGTGCGGCCTCCCCCGACGACGTCAGATGCGGGTCACTTGACCGGCATCGTCACTTCGTAGACGCGGGACGGCGCCTTGCGCGCCCCGGCGAAGCCGTTGGCCCACAGGGACTCCACCTGGGACGACTCCTCCGCGTTCGGGTTCGCGTTGGTGCACGACGGGCCGGGGCCACCGCCCGACATCAGCTCGGAGCAGGGGCCTTCGTAGTGGTCCGGCAGGCCCAGCGCGTGTCCGGTCTCGTGGGCCGTGATGCGGGTCTGGTTGTACTGCTCGGCCTGCGTGTAGTCGATGAAGATCGTGCCGCTGCCGTGGCCGTCGGTCTGGGCGTACGAACCCCGCGGGTCGTTGCCTTCCGTGTAGTGCAGCGTCGCGCCCGAGGAGCTCTCCTCGAGCTTGACGTTCGACACCGCGGCGTTCCAGTTCGCCGCGCCGGCGTTGATCTGGTCGCGGAAGGTGGGGGCGTCCGAGGTGTCGTAGTAGACGGTCGTGGCCGCTTCGGCCTGGGCCGGGGCCGCGAAGGCCTGCCCGGCCGTCAGCGGGGTGGCGATCATCGCCAGTGCTACGGCGGCTCCGGGCAGCAGGTACTTCCTGGACATCGGGACGACTCCTTGCTGTGGGGAATTTGCCGGGTTTGCGTGTGCTGGGGTCCGAATTTACGGTTTCGGCCGCGGCTTGTGACCCGACTTTCGTACTGCGTGTTTAGTGGTGATTTACCAACCATTTCGCAGTGTTGACATGCGCCACAGTGCATACAAGGATGCGCCGTCCGGGTCAGGAAACCGGCTCGGCCAGCGGGATCTCGCCCTCGGACAGCCACGAGCCGCGCCACGCCAGATCGTCCCTGGCCAGCGGTTTCCCGCAGCTGTCGCAGCTCGCGCCCGGTCGTGTCAGCTGCCCGCAGCCGACGTGGACCAGCTGCATCGGGCCGTACGCGCTCGCCGAGTCCGTGTGGGCGTCACCCCACGCGCCGAGGGCGTGGAGCACCGGCAACGCGTCCGAGCCGGCCTGGGTGAGCCGGTACTCGTGCCGGGTGCGGCCGCCGTCGCGGTAGGGAAGTTTCGTCAGCAGACCACGGTCGACGAGCTTGCCCAGCCGGGTCGTCAGCACATTGTCGGCGATGCCGAGTTCGGTCCGGAAGTCCTCGAACCGGGTCGTGCCCGCGGTGGCGTTGCGCAGGATCAGCAGCGTCCACGGCTCGGCCAGGACGTCGGCGGCGCGGGCGATCGGGCAGGAGGCGTCCTCCCAGGTGATGCGGCGGCTCATGGTGTGATCCCTTCGAGCTGGCTTGCTTGGAGCAAGTTTACGCCGTAGCGTCGGTGCAGCTAGCTTGCAACGAGCAAGTCAGATGTGAGAGGAGCTCGACATGGAGATCACAGGTGCAGTGGCGCTGGTCACCGGGGCCAACCGCGGGCTCGGCCGGCAGTTCGCGGCCGCCCTTGTCGAACGGGGTGCGGCGAAGGTCTACGCGGCCGCGCGCAACCCGGAATCGGTGGACCTGCCGGGGGTGATCCCGCTGAAGCTCGACGTCACGGACCCGGAGTCGATCCGCGCCGCCGTCGCGGCCGCCGGGGACGTCACGCTGCTGGTCAACAACGCCGGGTCGTCCACCGGGGCGTCGCTGCTGGGCGGGTCCCTCGAGGACATCCGCCTGGAGATGGACACGCACTACTTCGGGACCCTGGCCGTGACGCGCGAGTTCGCGCCGGTGCTGGAGCGCAACGGCGGCGGGGCCGTGCTCAACGTCCTTTCGGTGCTGTCGTGGTTCACCGCGCCTCGCGTCGCGGCGTACTCCGCGGCGAAGGCGGCGGCCTGGTCGCTGACCAACGCGCTGCGCCTGGAACTGGCGCCGCAGAAGACGCGGGTGACCGCGCTGCACGTCGGTTACATGGACACCGACATGGCCAAGCACGTCGACGGCCCGAAGGTCGACCCGGCGTTCGCGGCCGGCCTCGGGATCGATGGTGTCGAAGAAGGCCGCTTCGAGGTCCTCGTCGACGATCTCAGCCGTAACGTGCGGGCGGGGCTGGCCGGCGACCTGACCGGGCTGTACCCGAGCCTGGCCGTCTGAGTCCACTTAGGACGGTGTGTGGCCGCCATGGTCATTCCGGGACCCCGGAATACGCCCGTGGCGGCCCCCGGCGTATGAATACCCGGGTGCCGGACAACGCCGGAATCGGCCGCACCAGGAATCGTTGGGGTGAAGGCGAAAGGCTGCGCGGGGAGATCCTGGCGGCCGCCGCCCGGCTGCTCGCCGAGCTCGGCGGCGAGGACGGGCTGACGATCCGCGGGGTGGCTCGCGCGGTCGGGATCGCCCCGGCGAGCATCTACCAGCACTTCGCCGACCGCGCGGAGCTCGTGCAGGGGTTGCTGGACTACGAATACGCGCGGCTGCGGGACTCGATGCGCGCGGCGGAGGCGTCGCTCGGCGAGACCGACGTCGTCGGGCGGGTGCGGGCGCAGATCCACGCCTACTGCGCGTTCGCCATGGACAATCCCGGACATTACCGGCTGATGCTCGCGAACGGCGCGTCCAGGCCCGATCCGGACGCGCGTGCGGAAGGGCCGCTGCTGGACGTGATCGACGGCCTGGCCGCGGGGTTCGAGCGGTGCGTCGAAGCCGGTCATCCGCTGCGGGTTTCGCCAGGTCGCGCGGCTGCTGTCGTGTTCGTCGGCGCGCACGGGCGGGTCGCGCTGTTCCACAGCGTGCTGCACCGGACCGGGGCCGAGCTGGTCGAGCCGTTCGTCGACGAGTTGTTGTCACTGGTGTTCGAGTGATCTTCGTGATCGTCGCCTGAACGGAGTGTGGCGGAGTCGCGACAAGATGCTTAGCATGGCTATGTAATTCTTTGTCGAACTGTGCGGCGACTTCGGGAGGTCCTCATGACGGACGGTGTGCCGGCGTATCCGATGACCCGGCGGTGTCCCTTCGATCCGCCGGCCGAGCTCGGGGAACTGCAGCGCGAGGAACCGGTTTCCCGCGTCAAGCTGTGGAACGGCAGCACGCCGTGGCTGGTGACGCGCTTCGAAGACGTGCGCGCGATCCTGCGCGACCCGCGGGTGAGCGCCGACTCCGACCAGCCCGGTTACCCGCACCAGAGCGCGGCTTCGGCGGCCCGCCGCAACCGCATCAAGTCGTTCATCAACATGGACGGCGCCGAGCACGCGGCCCAGCGGAAGTTGCTGACCGGCGACTTCCTGGTCAAGAAGATGGAAGCGCTGCGCCCGGCCATCCAGAAGATCGTCGACGACCTGGTCGACGACCTCCTGGCGGGTCCCGATCCGGCCGACCTCGTGACGGCGTTCGCGCTGCCGCTGCCGTCGCTGGTGATCTGCGAGCTGCTCGGGGTGCCGTACGAGGATCGCGCGTTCTTCCAGGACATCACGAAGGTGATGATCTCGATGGACGCGACGCCCGAGGAGGCGGTGAAGGCCACCGAAGAGCTGCTGGCCTACCTTTCCGGCCTGGTGGAACGGAAAGCGGTGTCGCCGGGTGACGACGTCCTGAGCCGTTTGGCGGTCGGGCAGCTCGGCACGATGACGGCGGAGCAGATCGCCGGGATGGGCCAGCTGCTGCTCGTCGCCGGTCACGAGACGACGGCGAACATGATCGCGCTCGGCACGGTGGCACTGCTGGAGAACCCTTCGCAGCTGGAGCTGGTCCGCGACGGTGATGACGCCTTGTTGCGCAGTGCGGTCGAAGAGTTGTTGCGGTACTTGAACATCACGCACTCCGGACGCCGCCGGGTCGCCGTCGAAGACTTCGAAGTCGGCGGCCAGGTCATCCACGCGGGCGAGGGCATCATCGGCGCGTCCGACGTCGCGAACCGGGACGACTCGGTGTTCGACGCGCCGGACGAGCTGGACGTGACGCGCGGAGCCCGCCACCACGTGGCGTTCGGTTACGGCGTGCACCAATGCCTCGGCCAGACGTTGGCGCGGGTCGAGCTGCAGGTGGTGTACGGGACGTTGTACCGCCGGATTCCTTCGCTGCGGCTGGCGGTTCCGGTGGAGGAGCTGGAGTTCAAGCACGAGATGCTGGTCTACGGCGTCCACCGGCTGCCGGTCACGTGGTGACGGATTCCGGTTCTGTCGGTGCTCACCGGTAGCCTGGAATTCGGGGGCGCTTCGTCCCTTCCGCGGGCCTAATTCGCTTACGCCGCAACGAGAATCGAGCCGCCCGCGACGTTCGTGTGGATCACCCGATTTAGCGATGGTGTTCGCACAGGCGTTCGGTAACGTGGGATTCGTGACGACAACGACTCGCGTTCCCGCCGATCAGCGGAGCGTTCTCCACGCCTTCTTTCGCGTGTTCCGGTTCCTGTGCCGCGTCCTGTCAGAGCGCGCTCTGACAGGCGTCGAGGTCCGCGGTCAGGTGGCCGCTGATGAACTCGGCGCGGCCCGCGTCGGTGATCTGCCGGGGAACCAGCTCCACCAGCATGATCAGGTCAAGGTAGACGCGGTACAACGTGAGCCGCCGCAGGGTGGGTGGGTCGAACTTCGCCGGGCCACCCGCCGTGCGGTAGCCGTTGACCAGTTCGTCGTCCAGGTCGCGGAACAGCGCCAGCGACACGAACTCCGCCACCGGGTCGCCCCCGAAGGCGCGCTCGGCGTCGATGATGCCGCTGACGTGCCCGCCGTCGACCAGGATGTTGCCTGCCCACAGGTCGAAGTGGACCAGTGCCGGCGTCGTCACCAGGTCCAGAAGCGGTTCGTGGCGGCGGATCAGGTGGGCGATCTCGGCGGCCGGGCGGGGCAGCCGGACCCGGTAGCGGAGGGCGTCCGCCAGTACCGCATCGGTCATGGCGGTGAAAGCCGAAGTCCACGTCGGGTGTGGTGGGTCCTGCGGGTAGCCGAACGCGTTGCCCGTCACCTCGTGCAGCCGGGCCACGATCGCGCCCAGCTCGGCCCGCAGCCGCGGCCGGTCCTCGTCGGAGGCGTTCCAGGTCACGCCGGGCAACTCCGTCATCAGCAGGAAGCCCGGCCCGGCACCGACAACCGACGGCAATGGCCCCGAGGCCTGGCGGTAGTACTCCGCTTCGGTCGCGAGCAGGTCGTGCTCGTGGGCCAGCCCGGCGGTGGCCGGTGCGATCTTGAGCACCAGCCGTCTGCCGTCCGCGAGCGTCAACCGGACCGCCGTGTTGTAGGTACCCCCGCCGATGTCTTCGGCGGACACGACCGAAGCCGGGTCGATGCCCGACGAGGCCAGTGCCGCCGCGGTTTCCGTGCGCACGGAGGTGAGTCTGCCTCAGCCGCCGAGCTTTTCGGCGGCGTCCGCCAGATCTTCGGGCGTGGGCGCGTCGTCCTGGGTGAGCTTGCGGCGCCAGTACCCGGTGAACTCGATGGCACCCTTGTCGAGGCCGCGCTCACCGACCAAATGGCGGCGCAGCGCGCGGACCGTCCCGGCTTCCCCGGCCAGCCAGGCGGCCACCGAACCTTCGCCGAGCTCGGCGCCGCGCACCGCTTCGAGGAGCTTCGCCCCGTGCTCGGCGCCGTCCCGGTGCAGCCAGTGGACCTCGCGCGGCATCGGCTGCTCCTCCGCCGTGTCCTGGACCTCCAGGAACACCACGGCATCGTCCACTTCGGACAGCAACGACCAGGCCGCGGGCACCGCGGTCTCGTCCCCGGCCAGCAGCACGGTGTCCGCCTTCGGGACGGGTCGGCGGTAGGCCGCGTCCGGGCCGTAGCGGCCGAGGACGTCGCCCGGTGCCGCCGTGCGGGCCCAGCTGGTGGCCGGGCCCGCGGAATCTCCGTGCAGGACGAAGTCGACGTCGATCTCCGCTTGTTCCGGACGCCGGTCGCGCACGGTGTAGCTGCGCATCACCGGGCGCTCGTCCTCGGGGATCGCGAGGTACGCCTGGTACCAGCGCATGACGTCGCCGTCGGCCTCCGGCAGCCGCACCGGGCGTCCCGGCGGCGGGAACATCAGCTTCAGCTGCTGGTCCGGCCACGCCTCCAAGACGTCGAGTCCCGAGCCGGTGAAGGTGACGCGCACCGTGCGCGGGGTCACCCGCCGGACCACCGTCACTTCGAGCAGGCCGGTCATCGCCGCTCCAGGTACTCGCGCAGGTGGCGAGCGGTCAGGGTGGTGGCATCGGCGACCAGCTGGGCCGGGGTGCCTTCGAAGACCACGCGGCCGCCGTCGTGGCCGGCGCCGGGGCCGAGGTCGATCAGCCAGTCGGCGTGGGCCATCACGGCCTGGTGGTGCTCGATCACGATCACCGTGTTGCCCGCGTCGACGATCCGGTCGAGCAGCGCGAGCAACTGGTCGACGTCGGCCAGGTGCAGCCCGGTCGTCGGCTCGTCGAGGATGTACGTCGAGCCGTGCTCGGCCATCCGGATCGCCAGCTTGAGCCGCTGCCGCTCGCCGCCGGACAGCGTGGTCAGCGGCTGTCCGAGTGTCAGGTAGCCGAGGCCGACGTCGGCGAGCCGGTTCAGCACAGCCCGCGCGTTGCCGGACGGGAAGAACTCACGCGCTTCGGTGACCGGCATGGTCAGGACTTCGCTGATGTTCTTGCCTCGCAAGGTGTACGTCAGCACCTCGGGGGTGAACCGCTTGCCTTCGCACTCCTCGCAGACCGACGCGACGCCGGCCATCATCGCCAGGTCCGTGTAGACCAGGCCGAGGCCCTTGCACTTCGGGCACGCGCCTTCGGAGTTGGCGCTGAACAGGCTCGCCTTGACCCCGTTGGCCTTGGCGAAGGCCGTCCGGATCGGGTCGAGCACGCCGGTGTAGGTGGCCGGGTTCGACCGCCGTGAACCGCGGATCGCCGACTGGTCGACCACCACGACGCCGTCCCGGTGCGTGAGCGAGCCGTGGATCAGCGACGACTTCCCGGACCCGGCGACACCGGTGACCACGGTCAGCACGCCGAGCGGGACGTCGACGCTGACGTCACGCAGGTTGTGCAGGCTGGCGCCGGTGATCCGGATCTGCCCGGTGGGCGGGCGGATCGCCGAGCGCAGGGTGACACGGTGGTCGAGGTGGCGCCCGGTGAGCGTGCCGGACGCGCGCAGGCCGTCGAGGTCGCCGGTGTAGCAGAGCCGTCCGCCGGCGGTGCCCGCGCCGGGGCCGAGGTCGACGACGTGGTCGGCGATCCGGATGGTCTCCGGCTTGTGCTCGACGACCAGGATCGTGTTCCCCTTGTCCCGCAAGCAGAGAAGGAGGTTGTTCATCCGCTCGATGTCGTGCGGGTGCAGCCCGACGGTCGGCTCGTCGAAGACGTACGTGACGTCGGTGAGGCTCGAACCCAGGTGGCGCACCATCTTCACGCGCTGCGCCTCGCCGCCGGACAACGTGCCCGACTCGCGGTCGAGCGAGAGGTAGCCGAGGCCGATCTCGACCAGGGAGTCCAGGGTGTCGCGCAGGTTGCCCAGCAGCGGCGCGATCGACGGCTCGTCGAGCTTCCGGACGAACTCCGCGAGGTCGCTGATCTGCATGGCCGAGCAGTCGGCGATGTTCCTCCCGTCGATCTTCGCCGACAGCGCGGCCTGGTTGAGCCGGGCGCCGCCGCACGCGGCGCAGGTGCTGAAGGTCGCCGCCTTGTCGACGAACGCGCGCAGGCGCGGTTGCAGTGACTCCTTGTCCTTCTGGAGGTAGAGCCGCTTGACCTTCACCGCGAGGCCTTCGTAGGTGACGTTGGTCTTGCCGAGCTTCACCTTGCAGGAGTCCTTGTGCAGCAGGTCGTCGAGCTGCTGCGGGGTGAAGTCGCGGATCTTGGCGTCCGGGTCGTAGAAGCCGGACGCGAGGTAGGTCTGCACGTACCAGTTGTCCGGGGTGAAGCCGGGCACGAGGATCGCGCCGTCGTTGAGCGAGCGGTCGAAGTCGAGCAGGGCGCGGACGTCGAGGTCGGACACCCGGCCGAGGCCCTCGCACGCCGGGCACATGCCTTCGGGCAGGTTGAAGCTGAACGCGCCGGACGTGCCGACGTGCGGGTCGCCGAGCCGGGAGAAGGCGATCCGCAGCATCGTGTGCGCGTCCGTCGCGGTGCCGACGGTCGAGCGGGAGTTGGCCCCCATCCGCTCCTGGTCGACGACGATGGCGGCGCTGAGGTTCTCGAGCAGGTCGACGTCCGGGCGAGAGAGGTTAGGCATGAACGACTGGAGGAAAGCGCTGTAGGTCTCGTTGATCATGCGCTGGGACTCGGCCGCGATGGTGCCGAAGACGAGGGACGACTTGCCGGAGCCGGACACGCCCGTGAACACCGTCAGCCGGCGTTTCGGGATGTCCAGGTCGATGCCGGTGAGGTTGTTCTCCCGGGCCCCCCGGACCTCGATCACGTCGTGGGTGTCGGCGGCCCGCCTGGGTGAGGTCATACCGTCCTTCTTGATACTTTAGGCTGTAAGGTGATTGTCCAGGTTACATTACTTTATGCTGTAAGGAGTCGGCAAGGTGGTCGTCTTCGCCGGTCAGGGCGACGCCCGGCGGTCCATGGAGCTGCTGTGGGGCCCGCGCGTCGGCGCCCCGCGCACCGGTCCTGGGCCCAAGCCGGGGCTGAGCG
>Ga0307515_10022052_pt1 | contig 11249 bp, 13 predicted proteins | sample 17_EM_MG_FD_194513 | JGI IMG/M metagenome (GOLD analysis project Ga0307515, IMG submission 194513) | Populus trichocarpa ectomycorrhiza microbial communities from riparian zone in the Pacific Northwest, United States - 17_EM | ecosystem: Host-associated > Plants > Roots > Unclassified | place... | reverse complement strand
TTTTTTTCATTAGTTGCCAAGAACAAGGCCACTCAGCTTGCTCTTCGCACTGACCAGATACCGGATGGCCGGCGTTTCACACAGCTCACATGGTCGCAAAGCTATGCCATTCCATTCCCAGAATAAGGGTCTCCTCGGAGCACGACGGTCTGACTTCGTTACCGCCGCGCCGACATTGAAATTGCACAGACACCACTCGACACAACATTGGTTTATTTAGGTTTCAGTCGATGTTACTTCGGCATTGTCAAGCACACGGGTTGGTGCATCATGTTTTAACTGTCATCATATCACGAAAAGAAATTCCATCTGTATGCATACCCGTTTTCTCCTTTTATCGCTCTTGCTGACCTGCATCGCCTTGAAAGAAATGTTCGCGGTACCATTGCAATTCTGCAACAGATTAGCAGGGATATTTGGACAACAAGGCTAAATCACCTTTGATGGACTCGCGGATGTCATCCAACGCTCTGCCATTAAATCTTCTCAACAACACAGATTCTCCAGATGGGGTAAACGTACCGGTGGCTGCTTTCTCCTTTAGGGACCCGAAGATCAGGACGCCATCTTTTACACAATTCCTGTTTGGATATGACGTTGAGCAGCACAAGCACCAAAGTACTTGCGGCCCGCACCTTTATAGAACTAACATCTATAGGCGCTTGGTTACTGGGGCAGGACCACTTTATTCACATCCGGGACTCACCAACGATCCTGTTGTGCTTGGGTCAAGTGCCACATCCATTTATCCGAAACATAACTCACCGATAATGCAACCAATTTACTAATTCTGGCATGTGTTCCACAAGAAACATGCTAACCAAAGCTCAGATCCCGCTTCAAAGGAGTCGGTAAAAACAAGCGTGCTCACCGGTCCGCATGGACCGAATTTCCAGCCAAAATACCCGTCCGCTGAGTGGGTACCCAGCGTTGGATGTAACTCAACACCCTGTGAGTAACCCATTCATGCTCATGCGGTGACTCCAGACATTCCCTCGTCAGACCTGACTAGAGTCGATGATTTTCAAATCGGCGGAGGGATGCGATGCAATGACACACTTTGCCGTGGGTGTCCACACACCACTGATTCATGCTAGGTATTTGATCACATCGCATACTAGGGTGCAGGTCATCCACGCTTACTCACTTGTCAAGAACAGATTTGGGCGCCTTGATCGCATAGCGGCAACCCTCGTCGACAGGTTTTAGGTTCCCCTGAGCATAGAGTATAGGTCACCTTCCCTAAGCATGATAAAGGTGCTACATACGTCAGTGATGATAATTGCAATCTCTAACAACTTGTCTGTCTTAAAATCTAAACCTAAACCACAATGTCAGTCCACCATCTAGTCACAAGAGGCGATAGCACAGAAGAATATGTAATCGATGCCCAGCGACTAGCGTTCCAGTGGGGCCTGTTCCCAAAGCTAGACGTGACGCAATAAATTCGAGGCAGTACTCAGACTTCACAGCAAGCTTTCCATCGAGAACGCCGACGACATGGGAGCGGTGTGTTCTGCACGTCCATGAGAGACGGACGGTAGAAGAGTGGAGGGTGGATAGACTCCCTGATCTCGATCATTGGGTGTACAGTGTAACATGGAGTCATGGGGCGGGACGAGTTGTATTTAAGAGGCCTACCTGTCATCTCGCAGTCAATCCAAACAAGTGGTCCATCTGCCTCATGAAGTGGACGATTAAGGTACTCCCGAGAAGACATCGCCCTTTGGTCCCCAAGATGAGGACTGAGGACACGTAAAAATGGCCGCAATCGACAAGTGACACGAAGGTCCAGGTGGAGGTAGGGGCCAAGCTTCATACGCCGTCTCCGCCCAGTGCTACTCCGAGACCACAAGTCTCCTCGAGATGTATTTCAAGACAGTGTTGGTTCTTTTGCATGCACTTGAATGGTCACTGCCAAAAAATACTGTGAAAGGTCGCTATGTATTAAGGAGTGGGTAATACATCCTCTCGAGGCGTATTATTGAAGGAACATAACGATCAAAAACCCGTGCTTTCCAATGACCCTAACAGAATGAATATTATGAGTAGACAAATAGGCATAACTATTAGGTACTAGTACATTTGAATACACAGGTGCAAGGATACAACGATGACGAAGTACGAGAAAAAAACAGGGGTGGCAGTTGGATCAATGTCCAGAGCTTGAGGGGCCCTCGTCAGAGTCATAAGTCGGAGGTCGTGGGCTGAGGGATCGCCACGCAGGAGGGGGCGTGTGCGGGATGGGAGTATTATTGTTCGAACGGGAGGTTTGGTAGAACGCAGGAGCGACGAGGCGTTGAGGTTCTTCGGGGTATGAGTCAATAACACGAGCTCTCTCGGGTGTTGACGGGGTATCGGAGCCTGCACCGTTTATCCTCGGGAGTGGGAGGGTGACTGGTGCAGGGGCAGTGGGGGCAGTGGGTCGATAGGTTCGAAGGAGTGACCAGGGTAAAGCTGTTTCGGGATTATAGGTCTCTGTGGAGACTGTGGGTCGCGTCTGTATCTTGGTGACACTGAAAGATGACGTATGAGATGCATGTCGCGTGAATCGTTGACCTATTAGCATTCTCAGCATCTACGAGGGAAGCTTGGTGAAAATTACATACGGGGGGAGAAATGGGCTAAGCCTATACGCTCGACATGAACCCTCCCTTGCCGCACCCTCCACAAAAAGTACGCCAGGGCTGCAAGGAGCAGAACGAAGGCGACGCCTCCCAAGATACCCCCTATCGCGACGGGGACACTTGGTTCAGCAGAAGTAGAATCTCTAAAGGAAACGTCGTTGGTCAATGGAAATAATGAGCCAAAACCACTGCACTCGCACCTGGCGACCATAACATGAGTGGTGGGTACGGGTACATCAATGGCTGAGAGCACTATATTGTTCAGGATGAAAGTGTTGGTGAACTGGTCGCGAGCCAGCTTGTCTTGAGCGATAGGTGCCGGCACAATCATTGCACCGTCAAGGGTGAGGGTGAGGAGGAGTCAGGGTCATGAGGGCAAAGGCAAGGGAGGAGCTTCCCGAGGACCGGGTCTGTATATATACTGTACGAAGGGTATCCACCGGGGTTGTCGGTTGGAATGCCAGTGTATTGGGATATAGCAACCTAGTCAGAGACCAAAGAATAAAACCTGTTCATCCGGAGCACCTTTGTACGCCGATCTGGATAGGGAACAGGTTGGGATTGGTCTGAATGGTGGCGGGGAGGGGCAGAGCGAACAGCCCTCGGGAGACGACGAGAAGATACGCAGCGTTGCGCATTGAGAAGAGTTATATTGCATAGTGTGCATCAGAGCCATTAAGGCGGGGTTCGTGGATCCTGCGAAATCCTTTGCGCCCAGGCCTCAGAAGGGAAAAATTCGTGAGGAGGTCCAACACAGGATTTAAGAGGACGTCTGCGGAAATAAGCAAATAAGCTCTGGAAATAAGAACTCTACATACGAGACTGAGCAGAGGAGTGGGAGTGGGAGAGAACAAGAACGTAACTTGAACTTGACCCTTGCAATAAAGCCCGCTCTCACGATGGCGGTCCCGCAATATGCCGCGATAACAGGCATTACGCGAGCCATATACGGGCATACTCTCAGACTTAATCTCGTCAGGCCAGCCCTCTGCGGAGTACGGCACCTCCACAACGACGTTCCCGTCACCCCGGTCCCGGACGCCCAGCTCGGCAGCTACCCACAACTTCCAAATGAGAGCAACCAACGACGCCCTGCATTAGGGTGGTGGGATATGCAGTATAGGAGGAATTTTGGAGAGACGGCAAGCAGCTACTGTTGATCGAATAATTGATTGCTTACCTCAGAGGACTCTACCAGCTCCACGAACAAGACGAAGCTCTTAACATGTTCAGTCCGGATGTTCCGCCAGTCCCTCCAGCTGTCGCCCTTCGCCAATTTGGCTACGCGGTCCTTGGCTTCCTCGGGTTTTGCACCATCCTCAATTATGCTAAACCAGGTCCCCCTATGTTGCGAAGGGTATATCCACATGATGGTCTGGTGAAGGAAATGGGTGGGCTCGAAGCTAACAAGGTTTGCACAAGTCTGCTTTTCGACATTGCTCCTGACCATTCTTTCAGGCTCGCATTGAGTCGCTTGAGGACGAGTAGATATTAAGTAGGACAAGCAGATATAGAATCGACCCTCTTTCCTTTATTTGAGGACTTGAATGTCCAACCCTCAACAAAACCTTCCAGCTTCTACTTTTCCGCTTCGCCTACAACAGCAGCAGAATTCTTCCGTCGAGGTCTCAAACTAACACTCAAAGGCCGATCAGGGACCGCACCTGAGCCAGCATCGTCATCTCCGTTCTCCATTTCCTCATCCGCTGGGGAAGGACTCCTTAACTTTCGTTTCTTCCTGGGTGCAGTTATTACCTTCGCGGACCCACGAGTCCTCTTCCGACCCCCGTGAACGCCGCGTGCTTCATCGACGGTGGGAGTCCCTTCCTTTGATTTCGCCCTTTCCTCCGTGGCCCCCTTCCTGAAATCAGAGACGACCTGCTGTAGCCGCTTCGAAGAGTATGCTTGTCGTTTCCGCGGAGCGTATACACCCCCTGCTATACTCGTGTCGAAGTACTTGTCTAGCACACCTTGTCGTCCAACATTGGGATTCTGTAGGTACTTGAGGATTGCTTCACTTCTGTATCAAGAAATTGATGCGCACCGTTCTTCGTTGACCCATCTTCTTAATTATTGGAAGTAAGAGTTCGTCAGTCTTAGTTTGCGACCAGCCCAACTCTTCATTCAGAAACCTTAAAAGAAGTTTGTGAGTCGAGTATGTGTTGTTAGTTTGTACTTACGAGCGGAGGCCATCTAGGTCAGGCAAGCCCCATCTGAAGGGCTCGTCTGATTCATCGACTACAGGATGATAGTAGGCATCTCGCTACGTCCATACTCAGTCTCTATATAAACAGAGGGCCGTGTGGCCACGCACCACAGCCGGGTTTGGCCAGTCGCTAGCAAGGTGCAGTGTCTTGAAGCGCTTTTTCTAAAGGTGGTGAACAGGGTACTTGCATCTGGTCACTCAGGTACTCACGAAGCGCTTTCTGAAGCTTGTGGCGACATCCTCTGGCCTGTCCTTTCCGCTTTGAACCCGGATCCACCAGTCCTTAAAGCGATGTAGGCCGTCATCGCCAGGAAACTCCTTCAATAACTCCATGGCCACCACTGGGCCGACACCAGGGAGCCCTTCGACATAGTCGCTTCCAAGTAAATAAGCCAGTCGAATGAGCTTGTCTCGATCAAGCGATAGTTCTCTCTGGAGGTCATTGGCGAGGAAGCACTCGACGGTCTTAGACTGGTTGAACATGTTCTTGAACACCCTCAGGCCACCAAAGAGGAATACGTCGGAGTCGTCTGTGATTACCCCTTCGCAAAGCCCGAGTTCGACCAAAGCAGCACATTGGGCCTCAGCTTCCATCGGTGCGGTGATGTACGGTATCCCGAACAGTCGCAGAAGCAACTGGAGGTATTCGACATAGACTGAGTTTATGTCCTTGAGTGTACACAGTAGTCACGCACCATAATTTGGGCCACTGTCTGCTGGCTCATCTCCTCTGAATCTCTCTGGGTATTCTTCTTTTCACTGTTCAACTGCCTTATCTCCGCGTCAATCTCTTCCCGAACGGTGTCGAGGTCTCTCCCTTTAACCTGTGAGAGGAACTCGGCAAACTCCCCTGCTTCGGCTTCTACATCCATTTCTTGAGCAGGGTCCCAGTCAATCTTGTCCTTTCCCGATGTTGGAATGGGAGGGCGTGCGGATGGAGACGGAGACCGCGACCAATCGGAAATCAAATTCTCGTCGTCGTCGTCCTCTTCCCTGCCACTTGCCGCCTCAACAACTGCTTCAAGAGCCTCACTTTGTGTATCGCCCTCCGTGTCATGCTTGGCGTCCAAGTACTCCCGTTTCAAGTCCAGTGGCGGGATGAAATTGAGATCCACAGGCTCGGCGTTCTGACTATCACCTAGAGCCACTTCCTCCATGTCGTCATCTTCGTCGTCTTCGTGGGATATCTCAGATTTCGGCCGTTTAACCCCTGCCGAAACGGACCTCTCAATCTGTTCATGCTGTAAGATGAAGATTGACATTAATTTAGCACAGAAAACGAGATGGATTCAATGGATGCACCGATGTAGAGACATTATGGGAGAAAGAAGGTGCTACTGAAACTGTCCTGTGTGCGAGTTTTGCTTGGCCAGTGACCTTTGTGGCGTCCGATTGATTTGCCAGGGGAGCCGATGGGAGAATGGTCGTATTCAACTCGAACCTGGACTCTTCAGACACGTGATCCAGTTGAGGTCCCAAAGGGGGGCTGGGTTCGGCGTCTCTTTCTGAGGCGACTAGTGGCGGAGTTCCCTTGACATAAGTGTCGTCTATTTCGTCACAATTGACGTTCAAAACAAGGCGTTCGTCGTTCGGGGCTTGCTCTGATGAAGTGGTCCCCATCATAGATAGTCTTCCCACTAGTGGAGATCGTAGTTTAGAAGGACCAGCTCCTTGGGATTGGAAAGGGTCCTCGGGCACTCTAGAGGCATGCAGAGCCTGTCGGAGCATCTCTTCTTCATCTTGCCGTTGTTGATCAATTGAAGCCTTAAGAGCCAAAACGAGGGGAATATCGTCGTCCAGGTGGTCGCTATCGATTTCGTGATGTTCATTGAAGAGTGGTTCTAATGGGTCTGGCTCCTTCTTTGGAACTTCAGGAAGGGGAGGTGGTTCGACGTGACGATTGCCTATGGCCGAGAGGGCCATGGACCGCTGGAAGTCCCACATATCAGGCAGAGCCTCACTCCTGCGTGGCGTTAATGGTCACCCTTAAAGAGCGATTCTCAACATACTCTGGCTGGATGGAAACCTCCTCCACTGAGAGAACCTCCTCCATGTCGTCATCATCGTCACTATCAGGCTCTACTTGTATTGGTTTCTCCTTCGTCCCTTGATCCTTGAAGGCGAGGATCCACCCGCCAGTAGGACCTTCGTTCTTTACTAAGACGTACTCCTTGCTTCGCTCCGCGACTATCCGCACATGGTGGTCGACAACAGTCTTGCCCATGTTGTCCACAGTGTTCAGGAGTTGTTGTGTTAGGTGATTCCTGTTGTACAAACCGCGAATTTGAGCCTTTGAAAAATCCATTGCCGTCTTGGATGTGTTGAGCATCTGTTGAAGCCTCGCATACGATGTCTGTCGAGACTTCAGACGAAGGTCGCCAATGATCTCATATTGCAGTTCAGTTGGGAGCTCCCTAAATGCAGGAGAATTATCGTCGAAATCTTCTGGGCGCATAGTTTCGATGAATTGGCGCAGTTCCTCTTCTGTAGCAAGCCTCGGATCCGACCCTTTTGCCACGCCGTCGTCATCGACCGTGCTTGTTGCCACTGCGATTACTGAGTCCATGTCCACATCTGGAAGCTTGTAGGGATCGTGATCCGCCCACTTGCTTCTCTTTTTTCCCGAACTCGGGGGCGTTTCGTGTTTGGCCTTTTCGAGTTTGTGCGGGGTTAGGGGCGCTCGATCAAGATCAAGGTCCTCGTCATAAACGGTATTTTCGTCGAGCATTCCGCCAGAACGTTTAGTTTCATGCAGTTTAGTGGCACTGAAGGAGTGTCGGTCTCGATTATGTAAACTCAAACCCTGAGAAAAAGAAAGCGGAACTCTCACCCCTGAGCTTGAGCGTGGTTCAGGGCTTCACGGCGTAATTGTGCCGCCAGCAGTCGCTCTGCGACTCTTGCATGGCTCTGAGCGGCACCAGCCTTGCGACGTTTGCGTTCGGCCTGCAAGTCCGCCGGGGGAGTAGTCAATTAGGGGGCGACCAGGGTTGCCTAGGTATTGGAGCGCACGATTGTGGACCGCTTAAGAGCGGGGGCACCTCCGTCGAAAATAAAGACCGGCTTGACGCCATAGAAGAGAAGCTTGCATATTCGTCTTAGAAAGCCGAGGACGTGGGCATTGTGGAGGCCGCGGCCCTCTTTATCACGCATAGTGGCTTGAAATTGATAGAGCCATATGCTCGAATCGATTGCAAGTGGCTTTCCCTCCATCATTTCGAGACTGACGCCCCAGAAAAGGAAGCTTGTCTCAGTACAGAGTACGGAAGGCGCGCAGCTCGGACGATCGGAATTCATTTAGCCGACATTACACGTACAGAACGGGTCTCCCGACGGGGCCAAGGAGTGTCCAAAGGCCCTTTACCCCCATAGAAAGGATAACGGAAACGGCGGAGAAGAAGAAGCAGGTAGGGTTAGTTAATTTGTTTGCAAGCGCCAACAACCAAAAACCGAGTAACTTTCGGCGCATGATGATTTGTTCTGCCCTTCTTATCCTCTCCTCTCCTCTCCTCTCCACAGCGTGTCCGCATCCGCGTCGTCCCCGTCCCTTCCATCGCCGAAGTGCCACCGCGATCGCCCAATTTGTCGAGCGCGTCGGTCATGTCGTCCACGCCCCTCACACCTCTCAGTCCAGCGGCCGGGTCCTTCGTCGGCACCCATTCCGCGTCGCACGCACTCCCAAAGATTTCGCACAAGCCCCAACGTTTCCGCCTCGTCAATGGCAGCAAGCTCGCCCCGTTTCCCCAGTCTGAAGTACCCTATCCTCTGTCTTACGACAAGGATATACTAGACTGGTGTGCCTCGTCCTCCGTCTTGTGCAGTTGCCCCAAGATGCCCGTGTGCTGATATATTCTCCAGCGAGGCCCTCGATCACCTATTCTTCAAGCAACTCTACCGTGGCGTCTCCTTGCATGACTGGGAAGGCAAGCAACCTAACGCTGTCCTGGATGTGGGATGCGGCATCGGCGCTTGGATTCTTGATGCTGCAAGAGTGTGGTCCGTAAGCCCCAGTTCAGCATACCTTACCAAAACGGCATAATAGTGTTACTCGTTTTCCTCACAGAGCACGAACCTGCTGGTTGGCTTTGACGTCGTTCAAATCCAACCCAACCTGGCCCTGATCCAGGACGAATCACTGCGGCTAGCCGAACGTGTGCGATGGGTGCATGGCAACTTGTATGTACCCCTATATCTGGTCCATCTTATCTGCTCACCTCGTCCATGCAGTTTACAAAGCCTGCCATTTGCAGATGAACAGTTTGACTACATTCACATCACACACATTGCTTTTGCTCTCCCAGAGAACCGCGTGCGTGTTTATCTAGACTATCTTGTCGCATTTTGAACTGACATTTCGTGTACAGTGGACCGTCTTTCTGGAGGTCGGCCCTTGGCTCCCGATTGTCTGTGGAACTTTATTGATCTACCAATTTAGGAAATTACACGTGTATTGAAGACAGGGGGGGTCATTGAATTTGTGGAAGAGGACATTATTTTCCCATACCAGCATCCGACATCTAAAATGACCAGCATCAGTGAGGAGGGTACCCCCTCAAAGCACGGGAGAGAGGGGTCTGGAAGCTCTGTAGCCACCTCCGACATCGGGGAGTTTGTGTTATCCTCTGCCCGTCGTTCTCCTTCGGCTCCTGTTAGGACTTCCTCGATTACTGGAAGAGTGCGCAGTCGATCCCTCGGTGCCTCAGGCCGAACAGCCCACACGTCGTCATTTGGCTCCTCCGCTGAAACGCTGTCATCGCCCCACGGGTCAAGTCCTAATCTGGCAAGGCATTCTGCAGTACCTCCAATTGAACACATAGACAAGCGGAAGACTGTGCGGGATCACTTCGCCTTGCAACAGGCATTCAACGACATGCTCGACAACCGGTTTATTAACTCGCAACCAACATCCCAAATCGCCTTCTATTTGTCACTCCACTTTGAAAATATACGCGCTCATGCACCTCTGCATTTTGTAGCGCCGCCTCCGCGACCGACACGTGGCAAGAGTCTATCGAGTCAGCCAGGAACTACTGTACCGATGCACCATAGACGCACAACTTCATCGTCAACATCATCCTGGAGTCAAACTCATAGCCGAAACCCTTCCGCCCAGCTCGACTTACCCAGGATGGAGCTGGTGCGAGTCGGGAGTGCACCGAGCGAACTGAACCATTCCGCGGAAGTGTTCATCACAGAGAACACAGGGATTCATCTTTGGAGGTGCCTTCAATACGTACTAGGCTGTCAGGAAATGATGTGGGAGAGCTATCATAAGCTGTTTCCCACTTCCTCGAGGGATCAGTTTGATCACTTGATGCGCGATTTTCGACAGTGAGCCTAATACTGTTGGTTACTCGTGAAAAGGCACTGATTCTGCTCCTTTTCAGCGATATGCTGAGTCAAACCGGGGGCCAATCTTATTTATTCGGGCGATTGAGAAACTATCTAAATTCGGAGGAACCCTCAGATGAGGCATTATCAGCCTCACTATATGCAGATTATGCACCTCTGCTGGAAGATTCCTCCAGTTTACTGCCCGATCCTGAGAAACTAGAGGAAGAGCAACGGCAGCAACGCAAGCGAATACCCCCTTTGATCTGCCGCACGATTTGTGCCTTTCTTTGCACGAAAAGTTGAAATCAGTACTATTCTGTTTCGCCGTCTTGCTTGGTTATTTATCATGGCAGCTCACGTAATCTTGCTCCTGCTCTAAAGTCTCTTGTATGATCTCGCTTCCATGTCTTAATTCCGTCATCTCTCCGTGCTAGGCCCTTCGTTCCCCCTACGAGACTCTTCCCCGACGCGCCATTGCTCTCTGCCGTCCGGCTGAGAGAGTGCGTGGGTGACGATCCTATAGATCTTATCGGAATACAGCGGGTTTGGATCGACCAATGGGTTATCGAGCCTGGTGTCGAATGGCATGATCTTTCTGGCGTCGAGGACTTAACCTTGCGGGTGGGGCCAGAGAGTGATGTGCACAGCGACGACCTTCTCAGTGGCCTTGTGTTCACGGATCTGCGCAAGTTGCGACTGCTGGGATTTTCCCCCCAAGAAACTATTGGAGGCCGTCCAGGATTGCGAGTTGCATGGAGGAGCTCATTCTTCGTGTTAACTCGCCAGACGACCTCCATTCTGTCGTCAACTCGGGAATCATACTTCAGGATATCAACGAGGTTGTGCTAGGCGGCTTCTTCAAGGATAGCTACCCCCAGGATGGCGACGACAGTGCTGTCTCCCTGACCTTGGCAGAAGCACGGCACGCCGCGCTTAGGGCCCTTTTCCATCCTCACCACGGTATTCAGGTCACGAACCTCACGCTCCTAGGCACGAGAATTGGCGAAGAGCTCGCGGCTGCCGGCATCAACATCGACAGTCCTCGCTATTGGGATGAGAGCCGCAACGAAGGCGAGCTGGGAGGT
>Ga0307515_10022051_pt1 | contig 11249 bp, 5 predicted proteins | sample 17_EM_MG_FD_194513 | JGI IMG/M metagenome (GOLD analysis project Ga0307515, IMG submission 194513) | Populus trichocarpa ectomycorrhiza microbial communities from riparian zone in the Pacific Northwest, United States - 17_EM | ecosystem: Host-associated > Plants > Roots > Unclassified | place... | reverse complement strand
CATTTAACTCGCCATCCCATAATCATTTCACTATCTTTTATCTATCAGTGGCAAGACTCACTGTTTACTTTTCTTTAATCATGATTTATTATTTTATTTCAAATACTATAGTAACTGTGCATTAAAACAAAATCAAATTCACATTGAGGTAACTGATGTGTACATAAATTTATTTTTTTTATATAACTTGTAGCATCCGGACTAATTTACACGTAACACGATTAATTATTGGATTTATTGAACACCCTATAAACTTAATAAATAAATAAAAAACTAGAAATAACAAACATATATAAAAAGAATCGAACCCGAAGTCCCTTACTCTCTACACCAAGACCATAAATTTTGAGATGAAGTGAGGAGGAGCGGGATAAAAGATGTGGCAGAAATTCGTGCCTGAGCTGGACCACGTACACGGCACTGTCAAAAAAATATTAGAGACATGTCATCCTCATTTTTTTTTTTTCTTGGTAAACTATATTCTGATCCCTACACACTCCTTGGTGTTCCATTTCGGTTCTCATAATCTAAGATGTTTTTATATTGATATTATGATAACGATTGTTTTTTAAATTTTTTTTATTAAAAAATACATCAAAGTATCTTTTTATTTTTTAAATATTTTTGACTTCAACACATTAAAATGATTTAAAAACACCAAAACAACTAATTCTAAGCAAAACAAGTTAATTTTTTGACAATCAGTGTTTTTATCACAATGTCAAACACGTTCTCAGTATAGCTTTTAGCAACACAACAATATCGAATTAACCTCCCTTGATCCTTTTAGTTAAGTAAATTTTAAATATTTTGTGGAATAAAATCACCGGGGATGAAAAAGATAAGAAAAATAACAAACATTAATTCATAGTTATTAAACCCACTTCAGTGATGTGAGTTGAATTATTTTGATGTTAATCAGTTCAATTTGGGTGACCTAATAGGTCAACTAAATACTAAATTAACCCAGTCAAACTCGAGCAAACCATAACCAAGTAAATTCCAAGATTTTTTTTTTGTTAATTAAGTATCATTCTAAAAGACGTGGGTTTTTCATTGTGCAAGGCTCTATTATTCATTCTCTCATATATTATTGTAGACGGGCAGTGCAAAATTTTATATTTTTTCAATTTGATCATCAAACTTTTTTTTTTTGCTGACTTAATCCTAATTGAAGACCAATTGATTTTGATTTATTATGAAAAGATAGGATTGAAAGAAGAGGAACCAAAGTGAAAAGGGCGTCAAACACTGGTGAGATGCCATGAGTTTCACAAAAGATATATACACTTTTATTACCTCAATATTTTTCTAATTCAATTTTGGTAAAAAAGCTGTTCTTTTTTGTATTCCTTGTTTGAGAGACAGGAGAGAAAAGTCGTTGAATTTCAGTGATAAAAAGAAAAAAAAATATCATTGTAACCGATTTAGATCACAAAAACGAATGATATTTGTGTCAAATGGTTCAATTTGAAGAGGAGAGTTTATGTTAAGTGTTTTTTTACCTTTAAAATTCATGAAAAAAACAAATTCGAACTCGAGTTGATTTCAAATATTTTTGTTTTTGGAGTTTGGGTTTTTTGAGGCCATAGATAGATTTATCACAGTTTCTATAATGTTTTGGGTCAAAATGGGTTGAAAAATAAGTTTTCAGGTAACAAACTCAAGCCCTGGTTTTTCAGCGACCATAGTGGCTAGAATTTGGGCAAATCAGATGACGCATTGTCAATTTTTTTTAAAAAAAAAATTCAAGGTGGACCCAGCTGCAAACAAAAAAAATTAAGGACTCAATCGCATGGACCTTCTAAAGTAGGCCATGCGTGGGCCTTGACAAAATGGGCCAGATGGGTTGGCTTTGCTTTTTTTTCTATTTTTTTAAAAAACATTAATGATTATTTTTATAGTTGTATCTTTAATTTTTTTTAATTTATATTTAAATTAGTACTTGTTCTTCCTTTTTTTAGAGTCTTTTTTAAAAGACGATTATGTTTTTAGTTATGCATTTAAGTTTGAAGAGTTTTTCTTATTCATCTATATATTTTTTTAATTTTTTGCTTGGATGAACTTTATTTTTTAAAATAAAAAAATTATTTTCATATAATATTTCTAATATGTGCAATATTTCATAATATTTTTTTTCCATTTTATTTTATTTGATTAATTTAATTTGTGTTTTTATTTCTATTATCGCTTGCTTAAATAAAAACATTTAGTAGACACAACCAAGTAAATGTTACATCTTTCAAGATTAAATATTTTAATCTATATCTGTTTTTTTTATTTTTCAAGTTTTATGTGTAGGTATCATTAATGACTTTTTATTTATTTATTCACACATATAATTCTTGATTTATTTTATTACGTGCGTGCATAAATTTTTTAATCTAAACTTAGATTTTTTAAACTATAAAAATACAATTTTTTTATAAAAAATAAAAATATGGATCACCATCACTTAAATAGTTGGTCTAAAACAGCTTTGTAATGGAATTGACCTGACAATCACAACCCTCGACAGGGGTCATGACTCAGGGAAGGTCGAATAACTATTTTCTACCGACTTCATTATACATCAGCGAGGGGTTGCATTGGAACTTTCGGTATTAATACAAGAAAATATTTAATAGGGATCAAAATGAGGAATTACTAAATATGAAGGGCTTAAAATAATCTATTCATTTTCTTTTCCTCCTCATCTAAATAACCACCTCCTCTATCTCCTTCATGTCTTCAACAGAGCTTCCCTTGTAATTTAGCACCTAAGCTAATGGTACTAGTGTCATTATAGTATTAGAGGCGTACACAGTAGAGAGGGAGAGGGAAAGGGAAATTGACTGTTGGCTTTTACAGTTTTACCTTGCCATCCTGTGTTGGTGCTCTATTATTTTCTTATAATTTTTAGCCCTCTAGTTGTTTTGTGTCAGACAGCAAAGAGTGTTTCAGAATCAGATAGGCCCTCTCTTTTTCTTGTTTAGGGAGTAATATTATTACTTTCAATTCAAAGAGGTTTTCATTCCAATGATGCTTCAGAAAGGTGGTCTTCTTGGGCTCTAATGGCTACCTTTTATGATAGCAAATCTGTGAGTTCTTCTTGTATTTTTCTTACTCTGCCTCTCTTCTTTTCTATTTTCTTTGTTTTAAGTGCTTCTCATTTAAGGGTTCGCTTGATTCCTGGGAAACTTTGAGAGAAATCTGAAAAAAGAAGCGATCTTGCTGTCTTCTTGCTTCATTGTAGATGTTGTTGGATCCCAAAGTTCTTTCTTTCAATGAATACTTGGAATTCTTTACTTAAAAATTAAGCCAAACTGTATAATTCTAGCTCTTGTAATGTTGTTTTTGGATGCTCTCTAAGATCACTGGTTTTTGTTTGATCTATTACATTTGCTTTGCTTTTACTGTTTATGATTTCAACTAGATCTGAAACAACTTTACTTCAACTTCAAATATAAAGCCATGCTGAAAATCCAGATTCTCTTGTCAATGAATTTGGTAATATTTAGTCCCTTTTCTCGTGGAGAATTCATGTCTTGAATTTTGGAGTTAAAAGTCACTGGATTTTATGCAACTTTGAGTTTTGCATATTTGGTTTAAATGCATTGGTATGCCAGCCATAACTAGTTGGACCAAGATTCGCATAAAGGTTTGATCATATATCATGATGAATGTGATTGTGCAAAATAGTATACCACTATTTTTGCTAATTATTTAGGATGACAGCCAGCTGGTGTTGCAGATGGTTGCTATAATGTTGACAAGTCTGCAGATTCTGCAATATGTTATTATATTATGTTTGAAAAGATCACCTAAAATATACTAATGTTGCTATTGACCGTTTGTGATTTTTAAATAATGGCATAACAGGGGAGTTGAAAGTTAGAAAGGAAAACCATGTACTGTAGAGCCAAAAAACTCATTGCATTTAAGATTCAGTTTGATCAACTAGAAATCAAGACCTAAAAAATAGACTTCTGTAGCGAAATGGACATGATCCACAAGATGCAGGGCTCTTTTGTCTCATGAGGCGCTGGAAAGGATATGATGTGATTTTAAGTTGGATCTTGATGTGATCTCTTAGAAAAAGCTGTCGTGTTAATTGTTACAGAAGTTGCTTTTCTTTTTAGACTAAGAAAAGTCTGTTGATTTTTTTTTTCTTGTCTATGCAGTTTGGGGGCCAGCATTAGTTGAAATTTGGTCTTTACTTTAAGGAAATATGAAACTTGGATCAAAGAAAGTATGGAAATCCATCATACCCCTTTGCTCGAAAGGCAAATCAGCCACCCGCTTTTGTTTGTTTCCCAAACCAAGATCGGCTAGCTATGGTCCAGGCGATACACCTGTTTATCTCAACGTGTATGACTTGACGCCAATGAATGGCTACGCCTATTGGGCAGGCCTCGGCATCTTTCACTCTGGTGTGGAAGGTACGGATCTCACTCATGGTTTCCAATCATGCACCTCACGTGTAGTGATTTTACTTTCCAGTCTGGAGATCAATTCATAAAAAACATGCTGCCCTTTGCCTATAATGAGAAAAACTGAGTTCCCAGATATGTTAATCTAGTTTCTCATTCATGCTATCCATCTAAGCAACCTTCAGCCAAACCAGTGCAATCCTTGTGCATTGAATAAAATTACTGTATTGGCAAGCAGTGGATTAAAAGCCCTATCCTGCTGTATTTTCTTCTTTTATATTACTCTCCAGTTTCAAGTTGGTTTAGGTTTCAAATTTTCTCATCGCCCGCCTTCCACTGTTGTGCAGTTCATGGAGTAGAATATGCATTTGGAGCCCATGACTACCCAACAAGTGGTGTTTTTGAGGTCGAGCCTCGGCAGTGCCCAGGCTTCAAGTTCAGGAGGTCCATATTCATTGGGACCACATGCCTGGACTCCATTCAGGTTAGAGAATTCATGGAGCGGCATGCTGCGAGCTATCATGGTGATACATATCACTTGATTGTTAAGAATTGCAACCATTTCTGCAAGGATATTTGTTACAAGCTGACTGGGAAACCAATTCCAAAGTGGGTAAATCGACTGGCAAAAATAGGTATGTTTTCTCATATAACATCTACCAAGTACAAGATTGAGAAATTACTGCATGAAATCATCATCAGAAACATCTAAATTTATGTAACTGAGACTTTCAATTCTAAAGTAATTTTTCTTTTAAATATCAGCTCGTTACCTTGCTGGAATGTAGACAGGTTCTGTTTGCAAGTTGGGGAAAAAGAGAGGAAATCTCAATAATTTACCTTGATCTTTTAGTTTCTACCATGGTAGCCTAAGATGCATGCACTTTGTCGATGTCAAACTTTACGTCCCTTGCAACCTTTAGCATCAATAACCTCTGTCAGGGACTCACCTTACTGTAAATGTCACAAGAAGATGATGCGTAGACTTTCCAGCCCCCGGGCAGAACAATTTCTATGGCATCAATTCTTTTGGGGTCGAGGATCAATGGTTTTGGGTGTTTCTGGCATAACCCTTCACCCTGGAACTGCTTTTCCGGCAAGACTTCTACATTATGCAAGTGGTAATTGCAGGAAAAGTCTATTTCCGCACTAGAAGGCCCCTTATTAAAACAAAGAGGCATTTTGCTTGAAAACAGGGCTTTCCAAAAAAATGATGGTTAATCATGTCAAGAAAGTTTATCTTTATGTTGCATGACTTCAACTTACTAGTGTCCGCAGTGTTTATGTTGATCAAAAGAAAATTGTGTCTTTAATTCTTAAATTGCATGATTTCAAAGAGTTTATGATGATTGTCTTTAATTCCCAAGTACTTAAACTCTATGATAGGTTCAATATGCAACTGCGTGCTTCCTCAATCCCTTAAAACATCTGCCGTGCGACATGACCCCTGCGGCCAACCTTATGACAGTGAGAAGAGAAGGTTAAGAAGTGCTTTTAGTTGCTTGTCTTCAATCTCAATGCGACAAAAGCAGCTGTCAACTTCTTCATTACTGCTACAATCACCTTTGAAAGGCTGCCTACCATGGGAATTGAGAAGGTCCATGAACGGTTCCTTGAAAGAAAGATGAAAACTACTCGAGGGTCGCTTTAGCGTTCATTGAGGATTTGATATCTCTGCATAGTGATTAGCGACCAAACCCTAAAAGGTTAATGGCGGGTTTGTTGAGATGAATGGTTTTTGTGTGGTGTAGTGGTTTTAGCACCAGTCTGCTGTTGCAAACCATTAAAATGCTAATTAAATTCTCCCTCGTCTGAGAAAAAAGCTAGATAACCATTGGAGCACCCTTGTGAGCAGTGAGCTGTGGTTGATCTATTTTTTATGTCAGTGGCCATTTTTTGGCAGACGAATTCATTGGTTGCCTGTTCTTTCAGTTTGTATATAATAGTGAGTTTGAGAATTTTTCTGGCAGAGAAATAGCTTTAAAAGGGAAAGGAAGCTTGCTCGTCCCTCACCAGAAATCTGAAGTCGTCGAATACAAATCAAGCACGCAATTTAATCTGTGAAATCAAATCAATCTTTGAAGAAGTGGTGGTAGTGATGAGCCCGAGCCACCTCTTCGTGGAACAAATTAATCTCCCAGATTGCCCCTAAACGAAAAAAATGTGGGATCAAAAGCAAATGGCTTTCTTTGTAAACGCCAGTCCAGCTCCACGGCAATTCCAGAAAATTCAGGTGAATACAATTGAAGACATAAGAGATACTATTCGCTCATGATTCCTATATAATTTTAATCTTTTCTGTTCTGTTAGTCTTAGAACCATAGAGTAAAATATACAGATGGCGAATCCGAATTAGCATTGTCAAAACAAACCTGCAGGAACAGGAAACAGATGATTCAGTTTAACAAATGCAACGTTATATCGAAAAGGGTTTCAAGGCATTCAGTAAACTCAATGAGAAATGCATACATAACACGATACAGAATCCCAGAAATTTCTTAAACTAGGTTCTTTGGCAAACATTCACCCCACCAACACATTTAAAACCGTGCTCAATTGCCACAATTCCCGCGCAAGAGTTTACAAATCAATACCAGCATCTTTTTCTTATACTAAATGGTGGAGTGTTGCCACCGTGTTTTGACTGTTATTTATGAGCAAATACCCAACATAAAGTGAAAAGCTCAACTCAGAATAGATTTATCAGTTGGAAGCGAGGCCATGAAATTATCAATCGTCTTTCTGATGCAAAACACTAGGCAGGCTAATATTACCATTCAGAGCAGTATGATATATTCGCTTCTCGGCAAGTCCAATATCTGACATTTTTAAATTACCCTGCAGCCATAACAAACAAATGTTGATATATGCGGCAATTTGGGATAGAATGTTAAAAATTCAAATGAAACTGTAGTGATGACTTCAGACTGCATAATTTTAGGTCACGGTAACACTTAAAACTTTAGAAATGGAAGAGTGGGCTACCAAGAATTTATTAAATTGTCTCAAACAGTTCAATATCCAACATCAAGGGAAGTGCATACCTCACGGGCCATCAACCGTCGGACATTACTAGCATATAGCTTTGGATCGTCCTTTTCTTCCTGTGATGGGTAGTAAACAGGAAGCCATACTGCTTCCATATGATTTATGAATTGACAGAAAAGATAGAACACATGGAGCGCCTGCAAAATGAAATATATTACGAGGCTGAGAGCAGAACAAAGAATTTAAATGCAGATTAGTAAATCTGATTTTTCAAGCAGGGCATCCTTTCTGTAGCACATACAAAACATAGATTAAAAAACAGCGGAAAGATTCCTCAAGAAACTTCGAATCCAACTCCGCATACACGTTTGGTACATGACACCATTGTGGCTAGAAACCTGGCTGGCTAGTTTCTTCCCTGTACATGTGATTTATCGTGAACGAAATGAATAGCTGGCTATAAAAATCTGATCTGTCTGATATTAAACCTCGACCCTTGCATTTACTAACATTTCTCTAAAAGCAAGCACATTTTATTTTTCACGGTATTGTTTACATCTTGAACTACATATTTAAATTCCCTAAGCTTAAATTAACTTATTTGAGTTCTTATATCACTTCTCAAGCTGATGCTTTCATAACTGGCAATAATTTCAGGTCCTTGATCCCAATCAAGTCCATTTTCACAAATTATTCATCACTCATCTTCCTTGATGGTTGGCCAACCAGGCACTGAAGTGGATGTTTCAACTTTTACAAAAAGTATAGAATCAACCACCAAACAAAAAGTTCTCATCAAAATTGCATAAGAAAAACTCACCCCAGATATTGAATCCCAGGCAGGACTGAATCGTTGGTAAGGATACCTAAGGATCACTGGACGCACAGGAGCTGTTGCTAAGAATGCACCTGTCTTAAACGGTAGAAGGAAGTCTCCATTTGTTGTTGTGCCTTCTGTATTAAGATAAAAGATGATTGACTACCTTTTAGGAAGCTGTGCAAATTACAGGCAGGCTATATCAACATACTCGGGGCATATAGTTTTGTGGTCACCCATGCAGAGAACAAGCATACAGCACCACGTGTAGTTCTATTCTTAAACCATTAATTCATTACTGACTGTATGTGTTCCTCACAATTGAATTCAACTCGTATATACAAACAACCCAATCTCTTATCGATTGGAGAGGGAAAATAAAATAAAAAATATTCAATCCATTTTCAAGTAAAATAAAATTATAAACACATCAAGCAATTCATGAATCAAGCAATATTCTAGCTAGGAATTTAACAGATCCACAAATACCAACCAGGAAAAAGCATCATCATAGGAGCAGAGCTATTTTCATGAGATTCTTTAACTCTTTCAGTCACAATGCCTGCAAGGAGCGAAGGGAAATGAAATTTCACAAGCAATCACATTCTCGTTGTCAAAAGATATTAACAGTAGTTTTAGACATGCTCATATTCCATATTAGTAATGTAGAGAACCAGTATCATTCTAAACTGCATGGCTTAATTCAATTCACTTTTTCAGGCAAAAAATATTTTAGGCATGCTCATATTCCATATTCTGTAATGCAGAAAACCAGAACTGTTGCTTTTTTCCCTAACCCAATCCAGTGGGGAGTTTCTCCGGTCAAAACACCCATGAGCTTTCTTTCTAGGGATGATCTTAAGTTCTCTATTGCAAGTTGCAACTATCAAATACTCAAGCAAGGTCAGAGTAGTGGCTGATAAATATGCCACTCAGCTTGAAAATTACTGAAACCTGTGAACATGAAATCTATGGCATGCACTAATCATGCTTAGTCCAACACTACTAAACTAAAAAGATATACACTGAGAGAGTAGCTAGCCTGTTAATCTTCACCGTGCATCAAATAATAGTGGAGTGTATAGACACTAACAATCACTGTACCTGAAACACCCTTGAAGTCAGATGACTTCGACTCCCGTTGAACATATACACAACCAAGGCACTTACTGTCAAAAACAAGCATAAAAAAACATCAGAACTTCCCCCCATTCAAACCATATGAGATCATATATGAAGAGACAATTATCATGTCATTTAGCAATACCAAATGAAGCCCACAATAATAAAAATAAATTTCCAGATAAATACGGTTCATAGTGAACTAACCTGATGAGACCAACCAGAGGAAGTTTAGCCACTGATCTCTTCAGCGATAAAATCCAGGATCAAAATCATCACAATTAAACCAGAATCAGGTCAATAACACCACAAGAAATACTGTCAGCATAGGTAAATTCTAAGAGACTAAATCGTATACAAGAAACAGAGCACGAACAAACCTTGGCAACAAAGCTTGGAAAAGAAGCAGACATGTGGTACAAGATATCTAAATATGAAACATGATTCGATATTATTGCCCCCAGTCTTTCCGGTTCTTCAGATTGATCTTTTCCCTCATTCTGCCCAAAAAATCAAATAATGGAGAGGAAATGATAACAAGAGTTAGTTCACTTGGATCAGAACTTAAACATGATTAAGAAAAAAAAAACTACCATCATAATCATACCATTAGACATTAATTACTTAATATAATAGTCCCAGTCATTAATCTTAATGTAAAATCCAAATAGAAACATAAGCTAAACAAAGTAAAAAAGCATCAACATCAAAGCATAAATAATTTCACCACTAAAATCATTATCATCGAATTAATTACACTTAGCTCCAAATAAAATTACAAAAAAGCAGCTGTAATAATAAAAATACCTGGGAAGAAGATTTATTTTGATCAGGCAGTTCAATATCTCTATAGCTTACACTAATCCAATAAAACCCTAACACGAAAAGGAGCATTCTAGACAAAAACCTCCCACACCAAACAATAACCGCCCTTCTCCACCCTCCCATATGCGCAAAATCCTCCTGCTCCTCCTCCTCGTCCCGATTCGGCGCCGAAAACAGCGTACACACCCTGCAAATTATATAATACACCACCAATATAATCAATGCGAGCACAAATCGTATCGGCACCAGCGTAACCACCGCGATTCCTAACAGAACTTTCTCGACCAATGGTAACTCCCCACGTCCCATCGGACCGTACACGTCATTGCGGACATACGCAGCGAATTTTTTCTCCAGCTCCTCGATGCTCTCACCTGTTGTTGAGCTGATTCTGTTCGAGTCCGATTTAAGCAGCGGACGGTCGTCTTTCGAGTTCGAGCCATCGTCTCGGGATGCCGGGTCGGGTTGCTCGGGTTTGGGCGGGTCCGGATTCATGGATTTGAGCTCGGTATCCATGATGGCAAGAGATTATAATGATAATAATAATTAGAGTAATCAAGGATTAAAAATCATTTAATAATTGGATAGATAGAGTTTGGAAAGGATAAGCAGATCCGATTAGAGAAGGAGAGGGGAGGGGAGTTGACATGCTATGCTGTGGTGTGGTATTAGTGTTATTTTTACTCTCGCCAGGGAAGGGAGGAAGGAAGGTCGCTGTTACGGCTTGGCGTCAAATGATTTTTCGGCTCATGATATGTATCTAGCCTGTGAAATTTGATAAGTTTGTGATTATAGTCGTTGGATTAAATTAAGTGGACGGTTGTGATCATAAGCCAGCAAACTTACGGTTGTCGATGTGGGCCTTCAAACCAACTTAAACACTGCCTTCTGACTTGTGTAGCCTGTGAAAGGACAAGATTTGAATCGTACATGTTTTTTTTTTTTTTCCAATTTTAATTCTTTTATCATCAACGAAGGATGTAATCATTGCCAGAAAGGATACTTATAAATCACGATGAGGTCAGCAGCTGAATTCTATTTGCCTATTTGGTGGTGGCGTGCAAGTTATTTTTCAAAAAAAAAAA
>Ga0307515_10022050_pt1 | contig 11249 bp, 10 predicted proteins | sample 17_EM_MG_FD_194513 | JGI IMG/M metagenome (GOLD analysis project Ga0307515, IMG submission 194513) | Populus trichocarpa ectomycorrhiza microbial communities from riparian zone in the Pacific Northwest, United States - 17_EM | ecosystem: Host-associated > Plants > Roots > Unclassified | place... | reverse complement strand
TGGGTCGTTGCAGACCATCAACGCCGACGAGACCCTGCTGGCCGGCGTCGCGGTGCGCACTGACGTGCCGATCCCGGCCAACATGATGGAGGCCCTGCCCCGCAATCCCGACGACGTCAAAAGCGTCGACGGCCGCGAGCTGAGCTATGCCGAGGGCCGCGAGGTGCAGCTGAACGCGCGCCTCGACAGCCGCATCCCGATGGAGATCTTCACGGTCAACACCGTGACCGGCGAGCGCAAGATCGTGCACCAGGCCACCGACTGGCTGAACCACCTGCAGTTCTCGCCGACCGATCCCAACCTGCTGATGTTCTGCCACGAGGGTCCCTGGCATAAGGTCGACCGCCTGTGGCTGGTGCGCCTCGACAAGCCTGGCGTCGCGCCGGTCAAGATCCACACCCGGACCATGAACATGGAGATCGCCGGCCACGAGTGGTTCGCCGCCGACGGCAAGACCGTCTGGTACGACCTGCAGACCCCGCGCGGCGAGGACTTCTGGGTCGCCGGCTATGAGATCGCCACCGGCAAGCGCAACTGGCTGCACCTGGATCGCAACGCCTGGTCGGTGCACTTCAACACCTCGCCGGACGGCAAGCTGTTCGCGGGCGACGGCGGCGACAGCGAGATGGTCGCCCACGCCCCCGACGGCAAATATCTGTACCTGATGCATCCTCGCGCCATCCCCGACGTCGCCGGCATCCACGCGCCGGGCGCCGAGCACCTGATCCAGGCCGGCGTTCTGGACACCGAGAAGCTGGTGAACATGCAGGCGCATGACTATCGGCTGGAGCCCAACGTCAACTTCACGCCGGATGCGAAGTGGATCGTGTTCCGGTCGAACATGCACGGGGCCAGCCACGTGTATGCGGTGGAGGTGGCTAAGGCCGCGCAATAAATCCTCCCCCTAGCGGGGGAGGCGGTCCCCGACTTGATCGGGGGCCGGTGGGGGAAGTCCGCAAAGACTCACCAGTTCTTCCCCCTCCGTCGCCTGCGGCGACACCTCCCCCGCCAGGGGGAGGATCTAGTTCTTACTTCCCAAACACCGCCCGGTCCGCCGCCTCGGCCATCAGCTTGTAGCCGGCGTCGCTGGGATGCAGGTGATCGCCCTGGTGCAGGCCGTCCAGGATCTGGCCCGGTCGCGCGGGATCCTTCAGCGCGGTCTCGAAGTCGATCACCCCGTCGGCCTCGCCGCTGGAGCGGATCCAGGCGTTGACGGCCTGGCGCGTGGTCTCGCCGGCGGCGTGGTAGTACATCGCGCCTTCGAAGGGCGGGATCACGCCGATATAGAGCTTCACGCCGCGGGCGTGGGCCCGGGCGATCAGCTGGCGGTAGCCGGCGATCACCTCGTCGGCCGTCACCGCCTCGCTGGCGTAGCCGGCCTGCGCCGCGCGGCCGATGTCGTTGATCCCCTCCAGCACCGCCACCGCCGCCACGCCGGGGACCGACAGCACGTCGCGGTCAAAGCGTGACAGAGCACTGGGCCCGGAGCCCTCGCGCAGCAGCCGGCCGCCGCTGACGCCCACATTGAATACGCTCCAGTCGCCGCCGCGCGCCGCGATGCGGGCCGCCAGCTGTTCGGGCCAGCCCAGGTCGGCGTTGGGCGTCGAGCCCGCGCCCTCGGTGATGGAATCGCCGATCGCCACCAGCACCGGATGCGGCGCCGCGCCCCGCACCTCGACGCTCGAGACGAGGCCGGGGCCTCGGCTGGCGACTTCGCCAGGGATCTCGGTCTTGGCGGTGTGATTGCCCTGGGGCGACAGGAACAGGCGCACCCTGTGCGCGGACGGCGCGGTCGGCTCGACATAGAAGGTCGCCACCGACAGCCGGTCCATCGCCTTGACCGGCAAGGTGATCGGGTCGCTGAGCAGCGGCGCGCCGGGCGGGATCTGTGCTTCGGTCTTGCCGCCGAACGTGACCGGGATCGGCGCGCCCAGCAGCTTGCCGTCGGGACCGGCCAGGGCGACGCTCATCGCGCCGATCTTCAGGGTTTTCTCGCCCAGCTCATTGGTCAGGCGCAGGCGCACCGCCTCGCCGCCGAGATTGAGCCGCATCACCTGGCGGGCCGTCATGTCGCTGAAGCCGCGCACCTCGTTGGGACGCGCCACCGCCACGGCGGCCAGCGGGGCCGCGCCCCAGGCCGCCGACCAGTTGGACTGGACCGTCGCGGCGGCGACCACCGCCGGCTTGGCGCGCGGGGCGGTCGTTCCGATCGCCGGCGAACTCAGGGCCAGGACGGCGGCGAGAACCAGCAGGCTGGCGCGTGGGGCTTTCATGAAATCCTCCCGGATCGTCCGCTTGAGCGGATCGTCATTGACAGACGCCGCACAATCACACACTCTCATTATATCGACAAGCGTCTCATATTTTGGCACTATCGATGGATTGGGCGGACCTGGCGACCGGCGACGGATGGTCCGCGCGTAATGAACTCGGCCAAGTTTCCCCCCAATTGGCCTTAAGGAGCGCCGTCTTGAGACGTCGCTCCTTTTCTTTGGCTCAAGGGCAGGTCGGCCCGCCCAGCTTGGCCTGGGCCGCGACCGAGGCCGGATGAACCGACTTCGACAATGGCAGCCCCAGACCCTTCAACCGCGTCGCCACCAGGGCGGCGGCCAGGCGCGCGCCCTGCTCGTTGATGTGGGTGTCGTCGCTGATCCCGTCGGGGTACCGGGCGACGTGGTCGTTCACCGTGTAGAACAGGTAGAGCCCGCGCGAGGCCAGCTGTCCCCGCGCCTGCTGGGCGGCCATCATGTCGGCGTCCAGATCGACCAGCGGGACCTTCATGTCCTTGGCGACCCGGCGGATGGTCGCGGCATAGGGACCGTGGGCGTCCTTGGGCTTGCCGTCTTCCCACATCCAGCGCGCGATCGGCGTGACCAGCACCGGCGTCGCGCCGGCGGTCCGCACGTCGCCGACGAAGCGGCGCAGATTGACGTCATAGGTGCCGTTCGGATCGGTGAAGCGGATGATCTTCTTGGTGTCGGCGTCGTTGTGGCCAAACTGGATCAGCACCGTGTCGCCGGGCTTCAGCTGGGCCAGCAGCACCGACCACAAGCCCTCCTCGAGGTAGGTCTTGGTCGAGCGGCCGCCGCGCGCCAGGTTCACCACCTCGACATTGGGCGTCAGCGAGCACTTCAGCACCATGCCCCAGCCCATCTGCGGCATGCGGTCGGGGCCGTAGGGCGCGGCGGTCGAGTCGCTGGCGATGACGATGCGCTGCGGCGGCGCGGGCTTGGCCGGCGCGGCGGCCAGGGCCATGGCCATCAGAAAAGGCGCGATCACGACTTCAGCTCCGCCAGGATGGAGCGGTCGATCTGGTCGACCGAGCTGACGCCGGTCAGGGCCATGGCCACCCGCATCTCCTTCTCGATCAGGTCGAGCAGTTGGGTGACCCCCGGACCGCCGCGCGCCGCCAGGGCGTAGACGAAGGCTCGGCCCAGCAGCACGCCCTTGGCGCCCAGGGCCAGCATCCGCACCACGTCCAGGCCCGAGCGCACGCCGCTGTCGGCCAGCACGGTCAACCGGTCGCCCACGGCCTCGGCGATGGCCGGCAAGGCGCGCGCCGACGACAGCACGCCGTCCAGCTGACGGCCGCCATGGTTGGAGACCACGATGCCGTCGGCGCCGATGTCGGCGGCGGCCTTGGCGTCTTCCGGATCCAGCACGCCCTTGATGATCAGCGGACCCTTCCAGAGCTCGCGGATCCACTCCAGGTCCTTCCACTGGATGGAGGGATCGAAGTTCGCCCCCAGCCAACCCATGAAATCTTCCAGCCCCGAGTTCTCGCCCAGCACCGGCGCGACATTGCCCAGGGTGTGGGGGCGGCCCATGACGCCGACGTCCCAGGCCCACGAAGGCTTGGTCACGGCCTGCAGCATCCGCCGGGCGGCGGCGTTGGGACCGCTCATCCCCGAATGGGCGTCGCGATAGCGCGCGCCGGGCACCGGCATGTCGACGGTGAACACCAGGGCCGTGGCCCCGGCCTCGCGAGCGCGGACTAGCAGGTCGCGCATGAAGCCCCGGTCGCGCAGCACATAGAGCTGGAACCAGATCGGCGCGCTGCTGGCCCTGGACACCTCATCCACATCGCAGACCGAAACCGTCGATAGGCAGAACGGCACGCCCTTGGCGGCGGCGGCCTTGGCGGCCTGCACCTCGCCGCGACGGGCGTACATGCCGGTCAGGCCGACCGGGGCCAGGGCCACCGGCAGGGCCTGCTTGACGCCGAACAGGGTGGTCGAGGGATCGACGCCCGAGACGTCCTTCAGCACCCGCTGGCGCAGGGACAGGTCGGCCAGGTCGGAGACGTTGCGGGCCAGGGTCCGCTCGGCATAGGCGCCGCCGTCGATATAGTCGAACAGGAAGCGGGGCAGCTTGCGCCGCGCCGCTTCCCGGAAGTCCGTGGTCGAGGAGACGATCACTGGACGGCGATCACTGCAGGTTCACGAACATGCCGCCGTCGACCAACAGGGCCGCGCCGGTGACGTACTTGGCCAGGTCCGAGGCCAGGAACACGATCGGCCCGGCCAGGTCGTCAGGCTCGCCCAGGCGGCCCAGCGGAATGCGGCCGGCCATGTATTCGCGCTTGGCGACGTCGGCCAGGTCTTCCTTGTTGATCGCGGTCTCGATGGTGCCGGGCAGTACCGAGTTGCAGCGAATGCCATGCTTCCCGAGCGCGATAGCGGTCGATTGCATCAGGCTGTGCACGCCGGCCTTGGTCGGGGTGTAGTGGGTCTGCATGCCGCCGCCGACCAGGGCGCTGATCGAGCTGACGGCGATGATCGCCCCGCCGTGACCCTGCTTGACCATCTGGTTGGCCGCCGCCTGCACCATGTAGTAGGCGCCGTGCAGATTGACCTTCATCGTCCGCTCCAGAACCTCGGGCGGCATGTCGAGGAAGGCGTGGAACGGGCAAATGCCGGCGTTGTTGACGAACACGTCGACCCTGCCGAACGCCGCGACGGCGGCCTCGACGAAGGCCTTGGCGGTGGCGACCTCGGCGACGTCGCCTTTCACGGCAATGGCGCGGCGGCCCAGGGCCTCGATCTGGGCGACGGCGTCGGCCGCGCCCGCTTCATCGGAGTGGTAGTTGATCGCCACGTCCGCGCCGTGCTGGGCGCAGCCGATGGCGGCGGCCTTGCCGATCCCCTGCGAGGCGCCGGTCACCAGCACCACCTTGTCCTTCAGAAGCATCGTTCCCTCACTCATGTTTGGCCGCCCAGGTTTGTCAGCGGGCGGTCCGCTTGCCGTTCCAGCCCAGGTCGCGGCCGATGGCGTTGGCGCCCTCGCGCACGTCGTCGACCAGCGTGTTCATGCGCGCGTCGTCCATGTACTGGGCGGCGCCCGAGACGCTGATGGCGCCGACGATCTGGCCGGCGGCGCCGCGGATCGGCGCGGCGACGCAGCGGATGCGGTCCTCGTTCTCTTCAAGGTCGAAGGCCACCCCGCGCTTGGCGTAGCCGTGCATCCAGGCGATCCACTGCTCTTCGTCGGGCGCGCCGGGGGCCGGCGGGCCTTCCATCTTGTAGAGTTCGCGCCAGCGGGCTTCGGTGTCGTCCAGCACCAGGGCCTTGCCCAGGCCGGTCGAGCGGATCGGTTGGCGGTCGCCCACGCGCGAGCTGATATTGATGCGCCTACGCCCAGTGAGCTTGTCGAGATACAGCGCGCGATCCTCGTCGAGCACGCCCAGGTGGATGGTGTCTTCCAGCTCGTCCAGCAACCGCTCGAGATGCGGCCGGGCGACGCGCGGCAGGTCCATCTGCTGGCTGGCCAGATAGCCCAGTTCGAGCAGCTTGGAGCCGAGGCTGTAGCCTTCGCGCGGGGCTTGGGACAGCATGCGGCGCTCGACCAGGGCCGTGGCCAGGCGGTGCGTGGTGCTGCGGGTCAGGCCCAGTTGCTTGGCCAGGGCGGGCAAGCCGATCGTGCCGGACTCGGCTACGACGTCCAGCAGGTCCAGACCGCGAAACAGGGTCTGGCTGCCGCTCGGGCTCTTGGTCGTCGTGCTGTCGTCCGCCGCCACCGTTTCCGCTCCCCTTGACGCCTGTCGTTTCATTTTGTAGCACTCTCTCTCATATTGTGGAACGCGAGGCAAGCGAAACGGACGGCGACTCTTCCGAGCCGCGCACCCCGCGAACCACTAGCGTGTCATACGTTGTCTTAGGGAGGTAGGCGCGGCCATCTTGGCTGTCGCCGAGGCATGCTGGGACCTTTTTGGACCCGGCCGGCGCCTTCCTGTCCCTGGGGTTCGCCTGACGCGCCCCAACAGGTTGGAGCTTCGGTCTTCCATGGCGTTTCCGCTCATCAAGCATGTTCGAGCTTATGTGGTTCGTGGCGGCGGCGCCGACTATCACGACCAGGGCGCCGGTCACTGGATCGACGACCACATCGCCACCCCGATGTCGCGCTATCCCGAATACCGCCAGAGCCGCCAAAGCTTCGGCATCAACGTGCTGGGCACCCTGGTGGTCGAGATCGAGGCCGCCGACGGCACGATCGGCTTCGCGGTGACCACCGGCGGCGAGCCCGCCGCCTATATCGTCGAAAAGCACCTGGCGCGGTTCCTGGAAGGTCGTGACCCGACCGAGATCGAGAAGATCTGGGACCAGATGTATTTCTCCACCCAGTATTACGGCCGCAAGGGCCTGGTGGTGAACGCCCTGTCCGGCGTCGACCTGGCGCTGTGGGACCTGCTGGGCAAGCTGCGTCAGGAGCCGGTCTATCACCTGCTGGGCGGGGCGGTGCGCGACGAGCTGACCTTCTACGCCACCGGCGCGCGGCCCGACCTGGCCCAGAAGATGGGCTTCATCGGCGGCAAGATGCCCCTGCACCACGGCCCGGCCGAGGGCGAGGAAGGCCTGCGCAAGAACATCGAGGAACTGGCCACGATGCGCGAGCGCACGGGCGAGGACTTCTGGCTGATGTTCGACTGCTGGATGGCGCTGGACCTCAACTACGCCACCAAGCTGGCCCACAAGGCCCACGAGTATGGCCTGAAGTGGATCGAGGAAGCCCTGAGCCCCGACGACTACTGGGGCTATCGCGACCTGAAGAAGAACGCCCCCAAGGGCATGCTGGTCACCACCGGCGAGCACGAAGCCACCCGCTGGGGCTTCCGCATGCTGCTGGAGATGGAGTGCTGCGACATCATCCAGCCCGACGTGGGCTGGTGCGGCGGCATGACCGAACTGATCAAGATCTCGAACCTGGCCGACAGCCGCGGCGTGCTGTGCATCCCGCACGGCTCGAGCGTCTACAGCTACCACTTCGTGGTCACCCGCCATAACAGCCCGTTCGCCGAGTTCCTGATGATGGCGCCCAAGGCCGATGAGGTGGTGCCGATGTTCCACCCGCAGCTGATCGGCGAACCCGTCCCCGTGAACGGCAAGCTGAAGCTCTCCGACGCGCCCGGCTTTGGCGTCGAACTCAATCGCGAGGTCGGTCTGCACCGGCCTTACGCCCGCTGATCTTCTCGAAAGACTAGACCCATGAAACTTCTCCGCTACGGCCCCAAGGGCTCCGAAAAGCCCGGCCTCCTCGACGCCGAAGGCAATATCCGCGACCTGTCGGGCGTGATCTCCGACATCACCGGCGCGCAGCTGTCGCCCGCCAGCCTGAAGGCTCTTGCCGCCATCGATCCCAAGTCGCTGCCGCTGGTCGAGGGCTCGCCCCGCTACGGAGTGCCGGTCAACGGCGTGCAGAAGTTCATCGCCGTCGGTTTGAACTTCGCCGACCACGCCGCCGAGTCGAACCTGGCGATCCCCGACGAGCCGGTGCTGTTCACCAAGGCCGTCAGCTGCCTGACCGGCCCCAACGATCCGGTGATGATCCCCAAGGATTCGCTGAAGACCGACTGGGAAGTCGAGCTGGGCGTCGTGATCGGCTCGCGCGCCCGCTATGTCAGCGAAGACGAGGCCCTCGACTACGTGGCCGGCTACGTGCTGATCAACGACGTCTCCGAGCGCGCCTTCCAGCTGGAGCGCGGCGCCACCTGGGACAAGGGCAAGGGTTGCGACACCTTCGGCCCGGTCGGCCCCTGGATCGTCACCTCGGACGAAGTGGGCGACCCGCAGGACCTCGCCATGTGGCTGGACGTCAACGGCGTGCGCAAGCAGGACGGTTCGTCCAAGACCATGATCTTCCCGATCAGCAAGCTGGTCTCCTACATCAGCGAGTTCATGACGCTGGAACCCGGCGACCTGATCACCACCGGCACGCCTCCGGGCGTCGGCATGGGTCAGAAGCCCGTGGCCGTCTATCTGAAGACCGGCGACGTCGTGCGCCTGGGCATCGAGAAGCTGGGCGAGCAGCAGCAGACCTTCGTCGCCTGGACCAAGGAAGGCGTCGCGTGAGCACCCCCTACGCAAATCGCTTCGCCGGCCGCACCGCCGTCATCACCGGCGGGGCCTCGGGCCTGGGCCGGGCCGTCGCCGCGCGCATCGTCGCCGAGGGCGGCAAGGTCTCGCTCTGGGACCTGGACGCCGCCGCCCTGACGGAGGCTGTCGCCGAGGTCGGCGCCTCCCACAGTGTCGCGCTGGACGTGTCCGACCAAGCGGCTGTCGCCGCGGCCGCCAAGGACGCCAACGCGGCTCTGGGCAAGATCGACGTCCTGGTCGCCTCGGCCGGCATCACCGGGGCCACGGCGCCGGTGCACGAGTACCCGCTCGACAGCTGGCGGCGGGTGATCGACATCAACCTCATCGGCCTGTTCTACTGCTGCCGCGAGGTGGTGCCGTTCATGATCGCCGGCGGCTACGGCCGGATCGTCAACGTCGCCTCGGTGGCCGGCAAGGAAGGCAATCCCAACGCCAGCGCCTATTCGGCGTCGAAGGCCGGGGTGATCGGCCTGACCAAGTCGCTGGGCAAGGAACTGGCGACCAAGGGCATCATCGCCAACGCCCTGACCCCCGCCACCTTCGAGAGCCCGATCCTGGAGCAACTGCCCCAGAGCCAGGTCGACTACATGCGCGGCAAGATCCCGATGGGCCGCCTGGGCGAGATCCACGAGAGCGCCGCCATGGTCTGCTTCATGGCGTCGGAGGAGTGCTCGTTCACCACCGCCGCCACCTTCGACACCTCCGGCGGCCGGACCACCTTCTAGGGAGCGGAGGCGATGGCTTACGCGGGCCCGATCATCGACCCCCACATGCACCTGTGGGACCTGGAGCGGCACTACTACGCCTGGCTCCAGGAGCGCCCGCTGCCGAACAACCCGGCGGGGGACATGTCGTCCATCGCCTATCGCTCCTATGGCCTGGACGACTATCTGGCCGACACGGCGGGCTGGAACGTCGCCCAGACGGTCCACGTCGAATGCGGCCTGCCGCCCAAGGACCAGCTGTCGGAGACCGACTGGCTGCAAGGCCTGGCCGACGCCCGAGGGATCATCGGCGGCATCGTCGCCGGCGCCTGGCTGGACGATCCCGGCGTCGAAGCGATGCTGGAAGCGCAAGCCTCACGCCCGAACGTTCGCGGCGTCCGCCAGATCGTCAACTGGCACGCCGACGCGGCCAAGACCTACAACGACCACGACCCGCTGCAGGACCCGAAGTGGAGGGCCGGCTACGCCCTGCTGGCCAAGCACGGCCTGTCGTTCGACCTGCAGGCCTATCCCTCGCAGTTCGAAACCGCCGCCGCCCTGGCCGGCGCTCATCCCGACATCTCGGTGATCGTCAACCACGCCGGCATGCCGACCGACCGCGACGAGGCGGGGTTCAAGGCCTGGCGCGACGGCCTGGCCCTGCTGGCCGAGCGCCCGAACGTCAGCTGCAAGATCTCGGGCCTGGCGATGGTCGACCGGACCTGGACCACCGACAGCCTGCGGCCCTTCGTGCTGTGGGTGATCGACACCTTCGGCCCCGAGCGCTGCATGTTCGCCAGCAACTTTCCGGTCGAGCGGCCGCATGGGTCGTTCGGCGATTTCTACGCCGCCTATGACACCATCACGGCCGACTTCAGCGAGGCCGAGCGATCTCAGCTCTTCGCCGGCACAGCCCGGCGGATCTACCGCCTCAACGACTAAGAACAACACGGGAGGAAGACGATGAGCACGACCACGGAAAGCCGGCCCCTCGCCTTCCGCATGCAGCTGAAGCCCGGCGTCGCCGCCGAGTATGAGCGCCGCCATGACGAACTGTGGCCCGACCTGGCCGACGCCCTGCGCAAGGCGGGGATCTTCGACTATTCGATCTTCCTGGACGAGGAGACCATGAGCCTCTTCGCCGTGCTGCGCCTGCGTCCCGACCACAACAAGGACGCCCTGCCGCTGGAGCCGGTGATGAAGCGCTGGTGGGACTTCATGGCCGACCTGATGGAGGTCCATCCGGACAACAAGCCCGTCGAGTGGCCGCTCAAGCCCGTCTTCTATTTCGAGGGATAGGCATGACCCGCCTGCCCTTCCGCGCTTTAGGCCTGGCTGCCACTCTGCTCGCCACGACGGCCCCCATTCAGTCGTTTGGGGCCGAGCCGCTGCGCTACACGATGACGGCGTTCACCAACGCCAGTCAGTCGAACATGAGCGTCTACGACTCGGCGGACGGGACCCGCTTCACGCTGAAGAAGCCCCTGGCCTACACCCCGCCCAAGGGGCTGATCCGCGACCCCAGCGTGATGAGGCACACCGACGGCTGGTACTATGTCGCCTACACCACCGGCTGGACCGGCAACACGATCGGCCTGGCCCGCAGCAAGGACCTGACCGACTGGACCTTCCTGCGCGACGTCACGGTGGATGTGCCCGGCGCGACCAACAGCTGGGCGCCGGAATGGTTCGTCGATCAGGACGGCGCGATCAGCCTGATCCTGTCGGTCTCGACCACCGGGATCGCGGGCCAGTTCCAGCCCACGCGGATCACCGCGACCGACGCGACCCTGGCCGCGTGGAGCGCGCCCAAGCCGCTGGCGGGCCTGGGCCCTAACTTCATCGATGCGTTCGTGGTCAAGGAGGGCGGGCTCTACAACGCCTTCGCCAAGAACGAGAGCAGCAAGTTCATCGAGCTGTGGACCGCGCCATCGCTGGACGGCCCTTGGCAGGCCAAGGGAACAGGCGACTGGGCCGGCTGGGGCCGGTTCCTGGAAGGCCCGGCCATGGCCCGCACGCCCGACGGCGGCTGGCGGATCTATTTCGACGAGTACATGGCCAAACGCTATTGGTTCAGCGACAGCAAGGACGGCTTCCGGACCTGGACCAAGAAGGCCGAACTGCCGGAGCTGTCGGGCACGGTGCGCCACTTCACGGTGCTGAAGGAGGGCGGCGA